>JGI12316J15310_10000829_pt1 | contig 38445 bp, 36 predicted proteins | sample MarCyaLeptolynsp_FD_15310 | JGI IMG/M metagenome (IMG submission 15310)
AGACAGAAAAAAAGACAGTTACTTCCGTAACTGTCTGATTTTGAGGTGGGCCCACCTGGGCTTCCCGATATTCGCTATGCTTCATCGGGACAGGCTCCTCACCCAGAATGCCTTAAAACAAAAATGACCCAATCCCGAGGTTTCGGGACTGAGTCATTTTGTTTTGTGGGCCCACCTGGGCTCGAACCAGGGACTTTCTGATTATGAGTCAGATACTCTAACCAACTGAGTTATAGGCCCTATCCAAAAGCAGTTTAAGGCTTTTGAAAATTGGATTGCAATGTTACATATTTGCTGCTTATTAAACAACCTCCAATGTCCTTAGATACCACTAAAATTGATGCAATAGTTTTTGACCTTGGGGGCGTAATCCTAGACCTCAATGTGGAAAGAACTTTCCAGGCTTTTGCCGGGCTGGGCGACTTGTCTATGGATGCTATAAAAAGTCTGGCGGACCAAGACTTTTTCAAACAATATGAGGTGGGAGAGATTGACGATCCAACCTTTAGGGCTCATCTCAGGGAAGAACTTGAATTCAAAGGCCCTGAAGACATTTTAGAAGAAGCCTGGAACGCCATGTTGGGACCAATTGCCAAAAGCAAGTTCGAGCTTTTGGACCAGCTAGCTCCAAAATTCAGGCTTTACTTAATGAGCAATACCAATGCAATTCATATGAAGAGAATCCTGCGTATTGCAGACCACTTTTCCCCTCAAAAGCGATTTTATGACTATTTTGATAAGGTGTTCCTTTCAAATGAGGTAGGTGAGCGTAAGCCAAATGCTGGCTTTTATGAGTACCTAATGCGAGATGTGTCACTAAGCCCAAGTAAGACTTTGTTTATTGATGATTTGGAAGAGAATATAGAGGCGGCAAGAGCATTGGGTTGGCAAGGGCATCACTTGAAAGCGAATGAATCTATTGAAGAACTGCTGAGGAACAAGCCATGAGGATTGAAGGAAAACATTATCAGACCATCTGGAAGAAGAAGGGAAGTACCAATGTCATTCAGGTCATTGATCAGCGTGTATTGCCCCATCAGTTTGTCGTTCATGATATCCGAAGTGCTTCTGAAGCTGCCACCGCCATATCAGATATGATTGTGAGAGGGGCTCCTTTGATTGGAGTGACAGCGGCATATGGACTTTATTTGACTTGCCTGACCGATCCATCTGATGAGTCTTTATCTGAGGCTGCATCATTATTAAAAACTTCAAGACCTACGGCCGTGAATCTGGCTTGGGCAGTGGATTTGGTCATGGATGAACTACTGGGTTTGCCATTGACTGAAAGGTCTAAAGCCGCATTGGAAGCTGCTGAAAGGATTAAGGAGGAAGATATTGAAATCTGTCGGCAGATAGGTTTACATGGCCTTGAGATAATCAGGGCACTCTATAAGAAGAAGCAAAGGACTATCAATATCTTAACGCATTGTAATGCCGGTTGGCTGGCCACTGTAGATTGGGGTACCGCCACATCACCAATTTATCAGGCTGTCAAAGAGGGGATTCCAGTACATGTTTGGGTGGATGAAACACGTCCGCGTAACCAAGGTGCTAATCTTACAGCTTTCGAACTGCTACATGAAGAGATACCTCATACCTTAATCGTGGATAATACTGGTGGCCATTTGATGCAACATGATATGGTGGATATGGTGATCGTGGGTACGGATAGAACTACCGCTAAGGGGGACGTTGCCAATAAAATTGGTACTTATTTAAAAGCCCTTGCGGCTTATGACAATCAGGCTCCTTTTTATGTGGCACTGCCATCTTCAACGATAGATTGGGGATTAAAGGATGGTGTAAAAGAAATTCCCATAGAGCAAAGAAGTGGGGATGAAGTGACTTCTATTTGGGGCTGGTCTGAAGGAAAGATGACACAAGTCAGATTAAGCCCTGAAGGTACGCCTGCGGCCAACTATGGCTTTGACGTAACTCCTGCAAGATTAGTCACCGGATTGATCACAGACAGAGGAGTATGCGAGGCATCTGAAGAGGGACTGCTGAGTCTATACCCTGAAAGGAGAATTACTGATGGATGATGGCGTTATCAAATTTAACCTTGAATGGCAGGAGGGAGAGGCTCCTACTTCTAAAGGCCTCAGTGATTTGATTTATTGGCGTGATCGCATGTATGATTTGGGCCTTATCGGGCATGATGATACACACGATGTCGGTTATGGAAACATTAGTATCATGTCAGAAAACGCTCAATTCATTATTTCAGGAACACAAACAGGCCATATTCCCAAACTCACCGCTGAATACTATACAGAGGTGATTGATTACAGTATTGCAGAAAACAGTTTGACCTGTAGAGGTCCTGTAAAAGCATCGTCAGAATCTCTAACGCATGCTGCAATCTATGAAGTAGATACCGAGATAAGGGCAGTTATACATATTCATCACGATCAGCAGTGGGAGGCTTGGCTTGATCATATTCCAACAACCCACATAGATGTGCCCTATGGGACACCAGAAATGGCTTATGAGATTCTTCGATTGTTCAAGGAGAACCAATCAATGAATGTATTGGCAATGGCAGGGCACCAAGGCGGACTTATTGCTTTTGGTAAAAACCTGGAAGAGGCAGCACAACCATTTTTGAGAGCTTTTAAATAAGGATCAAGGCCTTCTGAATTGTCTGAACCTTTGATAAGGCTAATTTCTTAAACTTGCTTTAGCGACTATCTTTTCATTTATGAGACTTCGACTCACAGTAATGACCCTGATGATGATCTTTTTCATCCCAGTGGTTTGTTCTGGACAAAGTTCAGAATCACATTTCTCAGGCTTGAAGAAGAATATGCTGCACTTTACACCGGGTGTTCAGGGACTGACTTTGAGCTATGAACGCAAGTTATGGCATCCTGAGAAGCCGGATCCCTTTTTTAAAACCTTCACTGCTCGATTTGAGAGCGGTCTGTTTTTGTCCGCTTTTGACAATATTGCTGGTGAAGAAGACCTAGGTTCATTCTATGCCTTGAGTATCTCTGGCATTACAGGAAAAGGAAAGAACCACTTAGAATTTGGCTTTGGAGTGGTCAGAGCCGAGGGTATCGAAAATATTTATTGCTGCTTAGCAGATGACAACTGGGACATCTATCCAAACTTGGGTTACAGGTTTCAAAAGCCAGATGGAAAATTCATTTTCCGGGCTGGTGTAAGTCATCCCAGATACACCTATTTCTCGATCGGATATGCTTTTTAATGGACTGGCTGATCGATTGGTCTTGACTAGGCGTCTTCTCTATAAGCCATAATGCCCCCTGCCAAATTGATCACATTGCTAAAGCCTTGCGAAGTCAAATATTTCTGAGCCTTGGCCGATCGTGCACCACTTCTGCAATGAACGATAACCTCAACATCTTTTAAGTGGGCGATTTCTGAGATTCTGTGAGGTAAGTCCCCGAGAGGCAATAGTTGAGCACCAATATTGTCTTCTTCAAATTCCCATTGTTCGCGAACATCAATGATGTTTAGGTCATCATTGTTTGCTTCTCTTTGTTTCAATTCTTGAACTGTAATTTCCTGCATTTCAGTTGTTTAGAATAATTCTTTTAGTGAATACATCTCCGCCCTTGGAGAATTTGAGCAAATATATTCCTTTTTTGTTTTTACTCAGGTCAATAATTATACCTCCGGTGGCCTCCATTACCTCAAAAGAACTCTCATTGCCCCAGTTATCATAAATTTTGAGCGACTCGATCTCCGAATCTGCAACGAAGATTTGGCCATCACTAGGATTAGGGTAAACGCTAGGAGCCTCTGCTTGTGCCTGATTAATGGGGACAAAATTGGCTGCTATTTCTTTATCAAATCGCGGCCTCATCATTAGGCTACCTGTTACAAACTCATTAGGTCTCCATTCGCCACTGACATTGAAGAAAAGTTTGTCTCCTGTATCATTGTTTTTGTCTAGGCCTACGGCCAAAAACTCATTCGTTGCTTGCTGAAAACCAATGTAGAATGTGTCTTGGACAAATACAGGGGTGTCTAATTCATAGGCCCTCAGATCGCCAATACTTGCAGGCCGAATTACGCTGTATGAGTCTTGGAAAAGCACAGACTCGGGCTCATTATCTAATTCACTCCAAACCAAAAGTTCTATTGGCTCACCAGCCTGTTGCGTAAATGGAAAGTTGATGTCTATGTGTGTCAAGAGCGCCCTTTGTTCGGCAAAGAATGCGTAGGCTATTTGACCACCCCTCTGGTTAATGCCGGCAGCGAAGTCAGGGTCGCCATCATCGTAGGCCAGGTAATCATCAATCACGGTGGTAACCCTAACAGTATCATTCAACCGATAATCGACCGATTGGTTGAATGTCGTGTCAACGCCCGGATCAATGGCTTCAATCAAAAAGTTATCCCCTGACCTTATGAAGTAGCTGGTCTCCAAAAGGAGTGAATCCGCATTAGGATCTAATAGGTTACCGTTCAAAGCCGGTGAGGTGAATACTCTTCGTTCAAAAGCATCAGGAATAGGGTTTGCTATGGTTTCGTTATTGAGCACCTCAATTTGAGTATCTCCAGAGGTCTCTCTTACAATGGTACTAAACTGTATGGGCTGAAAGAACTCATTGAGGTTAAAAAACTCAGCACTCGTCTCTACTAAATACCGTCCGGGGTTCGCAAAGAACTGCTCTGTGGGCATAGCGGAATATGGCGCGATTAAGAAAGATGGTTTTCGGGTCAACGCTCTATCTGGATAGGCAATGTCACTGGCATGTCGGGAATCATTGAGAAAAACATAGTCAACGAGCCAGGTATCAAAGGCACCAGCCAGTCTTGAATAAGACTGGAAACGAAATTGAAAGCTATCAAAGAAGTAGTTTGATGTTACCTGAACCAATTGTTGCGTAAAATCATTGGATTCATTTTCCATGCCACCGACTTGGGACCAAACGTTTTGCCACTGCCCTGAAGGGTCCTTGAATTGTAATACCAAAGAGTCTTCTGAATCGGGTATTTCTCCATTACCATTGAGTTGCCAAAAGAAGCTCAAATAAACAGAATCAACTTGATCAGGACCTAAAAGAGACAAATCTATCAATTGAGAAACCAGACTATCGGTAGCACCATTGATCAGGCTATTGGGATCGTAGGGCGCTCCATTTCCATCGACCCCATCAAAGACGGCCACATTCAGGGTTGGGGCATTTCTGCCTAGGCCATTACTGATTCGGACATTATCGGAGTTAGACCATCGTTCAATGGCAGGAATAATGCTGCTGGTTGAGAAGTCATCCCAAAAAGGGATATTGACGGTTGCAAGCACTTGATTGGATTGATGGCTTGAAAACCTAGCCGAATTATCAGGCTTAATTTTGTTAGGGAGTGGTCTTTCCACGATTTGCCCGGCCACTGAAAGTGTAACAAAGCAGAGCGATAATATGATGGCCTTGAGTTTCAAACTAATTGCCGTTGTCCTCTTTTTCCTCTTCCTCTTCAGGGGGCTCATCACCATTGATCCAAAGTTCGATGATCCGATTCTTTCTAACGACAGTGCCTAAAGGAGGTAGTTGTTTGTAGATGGTATTTAACGGTACAGTATCGTTTTTAATGTAGTTAACGATATCCAGGCGTAATTCTGCTGCCTCAATCTGAAATTTTGCTTCTTCTAATGTCTTTCCAAGGAAATCGGGAATCGGGAAGGTTTCCACTCCTATGCCATTGCCGATGACAAGATCAACGACAGATCCTTTGAAAAGCATGGTGCCAGGTTCAATTTCTTCACCTTCCAATTCTTGTTTGATTACCGCATTTTCACGCAGATCTGGTACATATGTGATTTCACCTCGTTTGAGTCCATTGCTTGTCAAAATGTCCTCTGCATTCAATAAGTCCGTGTTGATCAGGTTGGGCATTCTTACCTGAGGAGGGATGTTGGCATTCAGGGTCAGGTAGATCTTGCGATTTTCTTTCACCTTAGCACCGCCTTTTGGATTCTGACTTAAGATCACTTCGGGGTCGAAATTTTCTGAATAGCCTGAGTCTACTTCTACCTCATATCTTAGGTTCCTATTGGTCAGAAACTCATCGATACTTTCAAAAGGAGTGCCCACTAGGTCAGGTACAGTTATGGTTTCATTGTGGTTTGTACTGGCTGGAAGGTATATGTAAAAAAAGAATAGTACTAAGACCACTGATATACCTACCATGATACCAATGTTCTTCAAGAAACGAATAATGGTAAAAGGCTTATTGCTCATCTTCAATAAAAGTAACGTCCGCAGGTGTTGTTCATTTTATGCGGCACGAGAAGTTATTGGCAAAGATAGTTATTAAGTAAAACTGACAAATTATCGACAGGAATGAGGGCATAAAAAAGGCCTCGATTTCTCAAGGCCTAGTATGCTTTAAACTTCGGCAACGTTGATTGCTTCAACACCTTTTATTTCAGGTACATCTCGTTTTAGGGCTTCTTCAACACCGGCCTTCATGGTCATGGGTGACATTGGACAGGTTCCGCATGCTCCTTCTAACTCTAGTTTTACGATTAAATCATCTGTAATCTCCAACACCTTTACATTGCCACCATCGGCAATCAGAAATGGCCTGATTTTTTCTAAGGCTGCCTCAACTCTCTCCAACATATCATTAAACTTTTAATTCAACCTTTTTTGTTTCTGCCTTTTGAGCATTTCTAATGGCCACTTGTTGAGCCACAGTTTCTGCAATGCCTAAAAAGGCATCTGCCGTTTTACCCTCTTGCATTATGGCAGGGTATCCAATATCACCACCTTCTCTAATGCCTTGTACGAGCGGAATTTCACCCAAGAAAGGAACTTCATGTTTCTCAGCGAGCTTCTTTCCACCGTCTTTACCAAAGATATAGTATTTGTTGTCAGGTAGTTCTTCAGGTGTAAAGTAAGCCATATTTTCTATCACCCCAAGCACAGGAACGTTGATCTGAGGTTGTAGGAACATATTCAGCCCTTTTTGAGCGTCAGCAAGGGCTACTTTTTGAGGAGTGGTAACGAGTACTGCCCCGGTAACGGGCACAGTTTGTACCATTGTGAGGTGAATATCACTTGTGCCCGGAGGAAGGTCGATCAATAGATAATCGAGTTCTCCCCATTCAGTGTCACCAATAAATTGCTTTAATGCACTACTGGCCATTGGCCCTCTCCAAACTACTGCATTTTCTGCAGGGGTAAGGAATCCAATTGAAATCAGTTTGACACCGTATTGTTCTATAGGAATAATAAGGTTTTTCTCACCCTCTTTTCTAATACCCGGTTGCTCGTGCTCACAATTGAACATAGTAGGCATAGAAGGTCCAAAAATATCAGCATCAATGACACCTACCTTTGCGCCCTGACGTGCCAGAGCTACTGCCAGGTTAGCAGTGACAGTCGATTTGCCGACTCCCCCTTTTCCCGAGGCGACAGCAATGATGTTTTTAACCCCTGGTAGCAGCGGTGTGTTGTCACGTGAGGTGGTTACATCTGAAGTCATTTCAATTTCGACCTCCACATCAGGACTTATATGTTCGCTGATGGCATCCAGACAGTTATTCTTGATTACCTCTTTCAAAGGACAAGCTGGTGTTGTTAGTACAACTGTAAAAGATAGTTTGTTACCATCTACTGCCACATCACGAATCATATTCAGCGTTACCAGATCCTTTTTTATGTCTGGATCATCTACATGGCGTAGGGCATTTAAAACACTTTCCTTGGTCAACTCCATTGCTTTCAATTTCAGATGCAAATAAAATGCATTCGATTTACTTTTCATTAACAGCTGTGTAAGATATTAGTTCAAGAAAAGTGTTTCCAATCGCTATATTTGAAATCCGAAATGGCAATTAGTGACGCTACCATCCAAGACATCAAGAATCGCATCGATATAGTCGATGTTATTGGAGATTTTGTCACGCTCAAAAAGGTAGGGGGCAACTATCGTGCATTAAGCCCATTTACCAACGAGAAGACACCTTCTTTTTACGTTTCGCCTTCCAAAGAAATCTATAAATGCTTCTCTTCAGGAAAAGGGGGTGATGCCATATCCTTTGTTATGGAAGTGGAGGGCATTAGCTATATAGAAGCGCTGAAATACCTGGCCGGTAAGTATGGCATTGAAATTCAGGAAGAGGCACTAACCGATGAACAAATTGAGGCTCAGAATGAGCGTGAAAGCCTTTTTATCGTGCTTAACTTTGCCAGTGAGTACTTTCAAGACCTCCTTCATAAAAGTGACGAAGGAAAATCAATTGGACTCAGCTATTTCAAAGAGCGTGGCTTTACAGAGGCAATAATCAAGAAGTTTGACCTGGGCTATTCCTTGGATGTTTGGGACGGCTTGTTGAAAGCTGCGAAAGAACGAGGTCATACCGAAGCCATGCTCGAAAAGGCAGGCTTGATATTGACTTCTGAAAAAGAGCAAAAGAAATATGATCGATTTAGGGGGCGGGTGATTTTTCCTATTCATAATGTAGCAGGAAAAGTTATTGCTTTTGGTGCCAGAACACTGCGAAAGGATAAGAAAACGCCTAAATACCTTAACTCACCTGAAACGGAGGTCTACCATAAGAGTAATATCGTTTATGGTATTCATCAGGCCAGACAGGCAATCCGTAATGCCGATGAATGTTTTCTGGTAGAGGGCTATACAGACGTAATCTCACTTCATCAGTCGGGTGTTGAAAATGTGGTTTCTTCCAGTGGTACTTCTTTGACCAAGGAACAGATCACACTGATTAGTCGCTACACAAAGAAGATCACGGTGCTCTATGACGGGGATAGTGCTGGAATTAAGGCATCCTTTCGAGGGATCGATATGATCTTAGAGAATGATCTAGATGTCAAAGCAGTAGTTTTTCCAGAAGGAGAAGATCCCGATAGCTTTTCCAGGAGCATGAGCTCAGAGGCGTTTCGTCAGTATTTGGAAGACAATGCTCAAGATTTCATCACTTTCAAGACGAATGTACTTACCGATGGGGGTAAGCAAATTGATCCTGTCAAAAAAGTAGAGGTGATACGTGATGTGATTGAGAGTATTTCTCTCATTCCTGATGGTATCAAGCGATCGGTATATATCCGAAGTTGTGCGGATCAACTGGAGATCGAAGAACAGGTGCTCATCAGCGAGTTGAATAAGATTCTTATTCAAAAGCAAAGAAAGGAAAGACAAAGTCGTGACAGGGCGGAAGCTCAAGCTGTAGACCTAATACCAGAACCAGAGGTAGCCAGCCCTAAACAAGCCATTAAGCTCACCTCATATCACGTAGAAAGGGAATGTCTGAGACTTTTGGTCAACTATGGTAATGAACCCTACGATGAAGAAATGAGCGTAGCAGAATTCGTTTTACACGAGACGGAATCTGTGAATTTTGAGGATAAAATGATTGAGAAGACCTTTATTCATGCGGCTAATCTGGTAAGTGAGGGAAAGAAAATAGAGCCTGATCAATTTATTGGCCCGCAAGATCCTGCGATGAGTCAATTGGTGATTGATTTGCTGGAGATGAAGTACTTCGTCAGTGAAGGCTGGCAAGAAAAGCATCGTATCACTATAATTCATGAATCTGAGGATCTGGCTGAAGCTTCCTATAAGATTGTTTTACGCCTTAAGTGGAAAAAGCTGAATTCACTGATTCAGCAAAATGATGATGCCCTCAAAAAGGCCCAGGATGCGGAGAACATTACCGAACAAGATGAGTTGCTCAAGATGAAGATGCATTTGAAAGCAATGTTCGATGAGGTGAGCACTGAACTAGGAGTAGTAATATCAAGGTAGTTTTGAAGCGGGAAGATACTTGTTACCTTTGCATCGCTTAAATCGGAGGAATGGCTGAAGAAATCAAGTTAAATACCATTGAAGAGGCTATTGACGCCATAAAGAACGGTGAGGTAATCATTGTTGTTGACGATGAGAATCGTGAAAATGAAGGGGACTTCATTTGTGCTGCGGAAAAGGTGACACCTGAGATCATTAACTTCATGGCAACACATGGCAGAGGTCTTATCTGTGCTTCGTTATACGAAGACCGATGTAATGATCTGGGCTTAGATCTTATGGTTAGAAATAATTCAGCCGCTTACGAAACTCCCTTTACAGTTTCAGTTGATTTGATCGGGCATGGATGTACAACAGGCATTTCTGCGGCTGATAGGTCAAAAACGATTCAGGCACTGATTAACCCAGAAACAAGGCCAGAAGAATTAGGCAAACCAGGGCATATTTTTCCATTAAGGGCCAAAAAAGGTGGTGTTTTGAGGAGGACAGGCCACACTGAAGCAGCGGTTGACTTCGCGCGGCTAGCAGGGCTAAAGCCTGGTGGTGTCTTGGTTGAAATCATGAATGAAGATGGCACCATGGCTAGACTGCCTGATCTAAAGCTGGTTGCCGATCGCTTCAACTTGAAATTGGTGTCCATCGAAGATTTGATTTCCTATCGATTAGAAAATGAAAGTCTCATCGAGAAAGAAATTGGCATTGATTTGCCTACAGAGTATGGCGATTTTCACCTGCAAGCTTACAAACAGGTGAATACCGGAGAGATTCACTTGGCGGTAGTAAAAGGAGAGTGGGGGCCTGATGAACCGGTGCTTGTTAGGGTGCACTCTTCCAGCACTTTGGGAGATATTTTTGGGTTCAAGTTTGATGCAGGTAACCCCATCAAATATGCTATGCGCATGATAGAGGAAGAAGGCAAAGGCGTGGTTCTGTATATGAATCAGAATGCAAGAGGTCAGCGATTACTCCATGAAATCCAAGCCCTTAAAAAAGAGGGTATTACTGATAAACCCCTAAATAGGAAATTTGGTGTCAAGATGGACGAAAAGGATTATGGTGTGGGCGCACAGATACTCAGAGATTTAGGCGTATCTAAGTTGAAGCTAATATCCAATAATCCTCAGAAGCGAATTGGTATCATTGGCTATGGTCTTGAGATTACCGAGTATGTAGAATTAAAGGGGCAAAATGCTTCTCAAAGTGTGATTTAATAGCCAAACTGAGTGCTCAATTACAATTGAACTTCGAAATCCTCTAACTTTTTTCCGAAAAGCAGCCTTTTTCTGTAACAAAAAGTATAGATACCGTTGTTACTATGTAGGATGAGGGTATTGATTGCAGGTGTATTTTTGTTGAGTGCCTTAAGTGTTCAGGCTCAAAACTTTGGCTTCCAGTTTCCAAGCGAAATGTGGCATAAAGGCGAAGTAATTCTAGCCGATGGGAATACAATGCAGGGGACAATAAAGTATGACATTCTGGGCGATGTGATCCAAGTGAATCGAGATGATAAGATTCAAACCTTTGCCGCCAACCAAATCCAGCAATTCAAAATTTTACAAGAAGATATCGGTAGGTTTAGATCGTTTTATACGATTCCATATTTAAACAAAAATGGTTATCGAAGACCTAAGTTTTTCGAGCTGATTTTTGAAGGTGAGACTAGCCTGCTGGCCAGGGAAATGATTTTAATTACCACACGTCCTCCGAGAGATCCTTACTTTTCCAGAGGTCTTAGATATAATCCATATGCAGGTAGTAGAAGTGTCAGGATATTGGATCATGACCTTTTTCTCATGAATAGTAAAGGTAAGATCACTCCCCTAAACAAGAAGAGGAAGGATGTGATTTATTCCTTTGACGATAAATACACTGATTTGAAGAAGATCATCAAGAGTAACCGTCTGAAGATGAACAATATTGATGATGTGGCCACTTTGGTGGCAGAGTACAATAAATTAGGAGAGCAGTAGGTACTTTGGGTTTAGTCCCGAAGTTAACTAGTTGATTTGAGAAAGAGTTAAAACAAATACTAGAGCTTATTTTAATGAATACGCGGATTGCCTTAACAGCTTGTTTCCTTTTCCTTTCTTTTTGTACTCATGCTCAAAGCTTGGATTTGGAGAACTGGATAGATGATTGGAGAGGTCTGACACGAGAGCAAAGCAGGGCCATTAATCCAAACTTCGACAGAGGTAATACCAATTTCCCAAGAAGCCGCAACGGCAGAAGAATCAGGTCCTTTTCCTTTCCTCCTGTTTGGAATACGGGTAGCGTTTTACTTTCAGATGGTAGCGTGTTAACAGGGACTATAAACCATAATATAAAAAGAGATGTTGTTCAAATTCGGTCTAAAGACACCACAAGAATATTAGCAGCACATCAGATTTTGGCCTTTGATATATACAAGGGTCCATTACAATTACGGAGGACTAATCCCAATCTAAAAGCGAAAAGGACCAAGTACTATAGCCTTGCTTATGGAAGTAAGAGTGGCTACGCAAGGCCAAAGCTCTTTGAGGTGGTCTCTGAGGGCAATACGAGTCTCTTGAGAAGATGGATTCATGGTACGAGAAGGTCAGACCGTAAGCTTTATCTCAAGAATGCTAACGGAGAAATCACTCAAATTAAAAAAAGAAGAGGACAAGTGATTGACTCTTTTGATGGAATGCAGGATGAGCTGAGAGCGTTTGCCAAGCGTGAACGTCTGGATATGTATAAAATAGGAGACGTGATCAGTTTGGTAAAAGAGTACAACAGGCTTCAAGAACGATAGGCCGTGAGTGATTCATCTGTTTTTCCATGATTTTGAATTCTTAAGAACATCAAGTCCATTCCTAAGATCTTTGTATTGTATTGAATGAAGGTGGTTTACCACTTTAGGCATTCTTTGTGTCAACCTCTATGTTAAAGCCTCGAATAGCTAAAGCCATAATTTTTTTGGTATAAAACACTTTTTTTCTGTAACAAAACCTATGATAACCGTTGTTAATAATAGCAAGAGGATTTTAGTAATGAGATTTCTTCTCTTGTGATGGAAGTCTTAATTGACCGATCTGGAGATTGTCAAGAGTCTAGAGTTCTTAACAAGGGCTTTAAGGTTTAAGCTGATGGTTTAGACCAAATATTAAGAAAATAGAGTATTCACAAAAACCTTACCGTGATGAAGACAAAGATTTCAATAACAGCTTGCCTTATTTTCATTTCTCTTGGGGTCAGTGCTCAAAACATAGATTTAGAGGGGTGGATCGATGGTTGGAGAGAACTTTCTGAGACTGCAGATAGAAATATTAATTGGATTGGAGAACCAGGTGAAAGTGATTTAGCAGGGAGTCTTTGGTCTCATAGACGCAGGGACGTAGCTTCACCTTCTCTCTGGCAGTCAGGTACGGTCTTATTTGAAGATGGTGCAAGATTTGATGGGCCCTTAAGGTATGATCGTGCCAGGAAAATTGTTCAAGTGCAGGTTGGAGGTAAGACTCGCGTTTACAGAGAAAGCCATATTTCTAAGTTAGAAATCTTTGAGGAGTCGCCAGATGCTACTAGTGCCAACTTTAACTCGAAAAGAAAAAAAGCGGTTTATTATAGTTTACCATATGCTGGAGAAAAAGGCTCTCAAACCCCCAAATTATTTGAGTTGATTGTTAAGGGCAATACTAGTTTACTCAGCAGGTGGGTTAAAGGCAATGTGTTTTATAGCAGAAAGTTATACCTGATCAATCCGAAAGGAAAAATCACTGAAATCAAAAGAAGACGAGGTAGTGTAATCAAAGGATTTGATAACAAACACACAGAATTAAAGAGTATTGTTAAACAAGAGAGGCTTAATATGTATGATATACGCCATGTCATTAAGCTAGTAGAAAGTTACAATCTGCTAATTAGTAAGTAAATCAAGTCTAAAATATTTTCTTAAAAAGATAGGATTAGGTGCGCTTAGAAAGCCTAATGTTTCGAAATTAGGGCTTCAATAATAGCACTATGTCTAAGCCCCTTATTCTTGTATCTAATGATGATGGTATAACCTCAAATGGTATCCGATTTCTTGTAGAGGTGATGAGTACCCTCGGGGAGGTCATTGTTGTAGCGCCCAACAGTCCACAGTCAGGAATGGGGCATGCCATTACGATTGGTCAGCCCCTGAGGCTGGTAAAAAGCTCGATCTTTGAAGACTTAGGTGTCAAGGCCTACGAATGCTCTGGTACGCCTGCAGACTGCGTAAAGCTGGCTAAACATCATGTGCTAAAGAACAGAAACCCTGATCTGGTGGTAAGCGGTATTAACCATGGGAGCAATTTGGCCGTGAGTGTGTTGTATTCTGGAACTATGTCTGCTGCCATCGAAGGAGCGATTGAAGGTTTTCCCGCCATTGGCTATTCCTTGTCTGATTTTTCCCACGATGCCGATTTCTCTCATACCGCTGACTTTGTAAAACATATTGCAGAGCAGGTTTTGAAAAATGGATTGAACAGGGGAGTGGCCCTTAACGTCAACTTCCCACCAAAGCAGAATGAGAAGATCAAAGGAATTAAAATCTGCCGGCAGGCCAAGGCGCATTGGGAAGAGGAGTTTGATCACCGTAAAGACCCTTATGGTAGGCCTTACTTCTGGTTAGCCGGAAACTTCGTCAATAATGATAAGGGAGAAGATACTGATGTTTGGGCAGTCGACCATAACTACGTGGCTGTGGTTCCTTGTCAGTATGACCTTACTGCTCACCATGCAATCGCCCAGATCAATGATGATTGGGATTTCGAATAGGTCTTAGCAAAGCATTATAACTGCCTCTTAACTCCCAAAAATGCCAAAAGGCAGAAGAATTAAGAGCACAATTCCGATGATCAGAATAGCAGGTAATAGTGTATTTAAAAATGCCTTCAGCATCGAGAAATTCTGGACAACTGAAATACCAATTACAATTAGAATTATAGTGTATATGCCTAGTAAGAATTGAAATATCAGGGTTGTCCAAAATATAATCCTACCAAGTCCACTATAATCCGTTGTGTCAAAGTTTGACCTGAAAATATCTTCTTCGAATAAGATCATTTGTATGACCAATAGAAAAAGCGTGGTTATTGCCGGAATCATTCCGTGAGCGACTACCCTTAGAAGTTGCTTAGTCTTTCCTTTTCCGCCCATCCATGTACCCGTCCAGCTGAGGAGCGCAGCATATAAATAATAAGATATCCAGCCAAGTCCACCCCCGAAGGCGACAGCGATCATGATAATATAGATGAGGTCCTGTGTGTCTCCCAGGTTATTATTACTTGCTCTATTAAATCCACCAAGTACGCCTGCTAAGAAAAGTAAATAGTTTAAAAGCTTGTCATTGTTGGTGTAGTCAAGAAACTTAAATACCTCTCTAGGTAAAACCCATATTTCCCTCAGAATTTCGAAGTTACTAAAAGACTGTACTCGAGAGGCTTGCTTGTCTTCCATGTGCAAAAGTATGTCAGCCTAAAGTAAACATTAATCATCACACTTACATGACTTTTTAGGTACCGGATCATAGCCATGTCCTCCCCAAGGATGACATTTGCTAAACCTTTTCATTCCCAACCAAATGCCCTTAATCGGCCCCCATTCTTGAATGGCTTCTATCGTGTAAGCTGAGCACGTGGGGTTAAAACGACAATTAGCTCCCAATAGCGGAGAGATCGCATATTGATAGACGCGAATGGGAAAAATGAATATGGCCTTGATGACCTGCTTCATTATTTGAAGTCCTTATAAAGCATGCTGGCCTGAATTCCCTTATTGTTCTGATATTTTCCGTTTTTATAAGTGTCGAAATCTCCTTCAATCGTATGATAAAAGATTTGACAAATATCTACTCCGGCATAAATTCTGATGGGCTGTACACAGAAGATCTCAAGTGTCCAAAATCCATTGAATCCAATATCACCGAAACCTGCAGTCACGTGAATAAATAGGCCTAGCCTTCCAATAGAGGAGCGACCCTCCAGCATAGGTACAAACTTCGAAGTTTCAGTTTTTTCGACTGTTCTACCCAAATAGAGTTTTCCAGTTTCCAATAACAGTCCTTCTTCCGGGATGGTCAATGGCTCGACTGGATTTGGATGTTTCATATCCAAAACCGGATTCGAGTAAACCATCAGTTCATTATGCAACTTCAGGTTGTAACTGTTCGGATTAAGTTGGGACTTGCTAAAAGGCTCAATATTGATTCCTTTACCAATTTCCTTTTCTATTTCTTTACCTGATAGAATCATACTGGTTAATCTATGGAGTAGGACATGCCGCCTCCTTTTTCATCCTTTATTTGTACGCCTCTCGCCTTCAGCTCATCTCTGATTTTATCAGAAAGTGCATAGTTCTTGGAAAATTTTGCTTGTTTTCTTAACTCAATGAGCACTTCCATGACGCCATCCAATACGGCCCCGTCCTGTCCTCCGATTAATTCGTTTCTTAAGCCCAGTACTTCTGAAATAATGCCTTTGAAATGACCAATGGTCTCTTCAAACATGGATTTGTCAATAACGGCCAGTTCAGATGGTTTTTGGTAAAACGTATTAATACGGCTACAAACCTCAAAAAGAGAAGCAATTGCCTTGGCAGTATTAAAATCGTCACTTAAGTCTGTTAGTGCTTTTTCAATCAGCACTTTAAATGCCTCAGACTTTGCTTGGTCAATTTGTCCTGTTCCAGCAGGCGGAAGTTTTTCAATGAGGTTAACACTGGCCATCAACCTTTTATAGCCTTTTTCTGCAGCCTGCAACGCTTCGTTAGAGAAATCAAGTGTGCTGGCGTAATGGCTCATAAGCATAAAGAATCGAACCGTCATAGCACTGTAACCACGATCCAATAATTTGTGATTGCCTGTTAATAACTCTTCTGGCGTAAAGCCATTGCCTTCGCTTTTGGCCATTTTGCGACCATTAACAGTAAGCATGTTGCCATGAATCCAATACTTGGCACCACCTTGTCCGCAACAGCCTCTATTCTGTGCAATTTCAGCCTCATGATGCGGGAACTTTAAGTCCATACCACCTCCATGGATATCAAAGCTTTGTCCCAGGTATTTCGTACTCATTGCCGAGCACTCTAAATGCCAGCCAGGAAACCCTTCTCCCCAGGGAGAGGGCCATTTCATAAGGTGTCCGCCTTCCGCTTTTTTCCATAGAGCGAAATCTAATGGGTTCTTTTTCTGATCCTGACCTGCCAATTCGCGCGTATTGGACATCATTTCCTCTACATTCCTGCCTGAGAGTTCGCCATAGGGCTGGTCTTCATTATATTTTTTTACATCAAAGTAAACAGAGCCATCTACTTCATAAGCATAGCCATTATCCATGATTTGTTTGATAAACTCAATCTGCTCAATGATATGGCCGGTAGCTGTGGGTTCGATAGAGGGAGGGAGAGTGTTGAAGAGCTGCATTACATCATGGAAGCCATTAGTGTACTTTTGGACTACCTCCATGGGTTCCAGCTGGTCTAGCCTTGCTTTCTTGGCAATCTTATCTTCTCCTTCATCAGCATCGCCAACTAAGTGCCCAACATCTGTGATGTTTCTGACATAACGCACCTTGTAGCCAAGATAGGTCAGGTATCGGAAGATGATGTCAAAAGAAGAGAAGGTTCGAACATTACCTAAATGAACATCGCTATAAACAGTAGGCCCACACACGTACATGCCCACTCTTCCCTCGTGAAGAGGCTCGAATTTTTCTTTCTTTTTTGTTAGAGTGTTTTGAACGCTTACCGGATACTGTTCGTAGAGTTTCATTTCAGCTTGTTGTTGATATAGGCTAAAAATTCGTTTCTGGTTTTTTCTTCTTTGAATTTACCACTGTACTCAACGGTTACAGTAGAAGAAGACTGATCAGAGGCACCGCGAGAACTCACGCACATATGTTCAGCATCTATGAACACTGCCACATGCTCAGTATTTAACGCGAGTTTCAACTCGTTCAAAATCTGTAACGCCAGACGCTCTTGCACTTGAGGTCTTCTTGCGAAGTAGTCGACAATTCTATTGATTTTTGACAAGCCGATCACCTTTCCATTAGGGATATATGCCACATGCGCCTTACCAACGATTGGAAGGAAGTGATGCTCGCAATTGGAGTATAAAGTGATGTCTTTTTCAACCAACATCTCCTTGTACTGATATTTGTTTTCAAAGGTCGACATGGAAGGTTTATTCTTCTCATTGAGACCCTTAAACAACTCATTGACATAAAGTTTAGCAACACGCTTAGGGGTTCCCCGCAGTGAATCATCGGTCAAATCAAGCCCTAAGGTGTGCATAATCTTTTCGAAGTAACCTTGAATAAGCTCAATTTTCTCAGCATCAGAAATATCAAACGCATCGTCTCTCAGTGGGGTCGCAATCGATGACATGATATGTGCATCACCCATAGCTTCTATCTCCTTCAACAGTTCTTCTGACGTCTTATTTTTATTATCCATTTGAATGGTGTTCTTATGGTGTCTGTCATTGTACTCTCACAAGACAGAAAAGTTTGGCAAAAGTACTATTAATTCGTGTGTTATAGAAGTGGTAGAGACCTAAAGAACGCTTCCTTTCATGTGAATTCTGAAGGAGACCAAATGTTGTCTTTTAGCATATTTTATTTTTCGCATTCATAGACCTTCAAAGGGATTATTTAGCTATTATTAATCCATGAATGCCTACAACCTTATTATAGCATTGTCTTGTGTGATTATCTTTTCGCACATATTCAATTTCGTTTCTAAGCGAACTAAAATACCAAGCGTAATTCTTCTGATCCTTCTGGGTGTGGGTATCAAGTTGGTCATGGATTACAATGATTATAATCAGGATGCGCTGATATTCAGTACTTTAGAGGTTCTCGGAATTGTTGGACTTATAATGATTGTACTAGAGGCGGCCATAGATTTGGAACTTTCCAAAGAAAAGTGGCCAATCATCTGGAAGTCATTTACAGTGGCCTTGCTGTCCTTACTGGTATGTGCATTTGCAATATCTTTTGTCATAAACCAAGTCTTTCATGAAGATCCAATTATTTCATTAGTCTATGCTGTACCGCTCTCCATCATGAGTAGTGCCATAGTCATACCAAGTGTGACAAGTCTATTTGAGGACAAGAAGGAGTTTATGATTTACGAGAGTACTTTTTCTGATATTCTTGGTATTATGTTTTTTTATTTCCTGATAGAAAATGTAGGCGCTGACAATACGGGTACAGTTGTTTATAGCATTATAGGAAATATCGTAATTACGATAGTGGTTTCAATTGCCATTAGTTATGCGCTGGTGATGCTTTTTCAACGCATAGTGGGGGATGTGAAGCTATTTATGTTGATTGCTGTGCTTATCCTACTTTATGCTATTGGCAAGCAACTGCATTTGTCTTCTTTGGTTATTATTCTCGTTTTTGGCCTGTTGCTGAATAATACGCACCTATTCTTCTTTGGAAGACTAAAGACCTGGCTGGATGCTAAGATGATCAGTGGGGTGCTCAAAGATCTACACCTGGTCACCAGAGAATCGGCCTTTGTGGTACGGACATTTTTCTTTGTAGTATTTGGAACTACCATTGACTTCAGGGCTCTTCTTGATTTGGAGATTGTTGGAGTAAGTTTGATTATTGTGGCTGTTTTCTATGCCTCACGCTTCCTGCTTTTAAAGGCTTTCTTTTTAAAAAAGAGTATTCTTCCAGAACTGTTTATAACACCCAGAGGTTTAATTACGGTCCTCTTGTTCTTCTCCATCCCAATAGAGTTGGCATCTGATACATTCAATTCTGATATCATTTTAATTACTATCCTGGCCACAAGCATAATTATGACATGGGGACTTGTACGTTATAGCAATGTGGAGCCACCGAAAGAACCGGAAGAAGTGATTGCTGAAGCATTGAATCAGACGGGTAGTAGCGGTGAGGTCTCATACTTTGTCTCAAGGATGAGCGAAGATGCCGATGAGTCAAACAAACCCAATACGGAGATGTCTACTGAGGAGAAGGCAGAGCCTGAAGAACCTCATAAGGATGACAAAAATTCAACCTCGGAGTAAGTCTCGATTGTTCTTATAAAAGTTTACCTCAATTCCGGCAGTGATCCAAGATGCTGCAAGAGGTATTAAGAATGAGGCTAATAAAAGTGGGTGGTTCAAAAGAGCTTTGACTTGATCGGGGTAAAAATCAGTAAAATGTTCTATCCCTACCAAGTTTCCGATGATTGTCAAGTGAAGCTGAGTGATAAACTGGGGTAATATGGCTTTGCTAAATCCCTCTTTCAACTCGAGTTTTTCTCTTGACTGCTCTACCAAAGCCGACATTAGAACTCCTTGAATTGGCATAATCATTAGGCTGAGCCCAACAATACCTAACAAGAGCATGCCAAATGATTTAATAAGAATCATAAAGGATAAAATGACTCTGGGCTGAAACGTTGAGCCTTGCCCGATTTTCTCATCGAAAATCATCAGTAGCTTATTGCCGCGAAGTTGTTTCTCTTTAGTAGCTAATACTTTTTCGCCAAGCCGTTGTACGCTCTTCGAGCTCGAATAGAATTGCCTTCCCGCCTTTAGGCTTAAAAAGAAGAGGAGACTATGTGTCGCTGATAGAATGACTATCAAGGCCATCATGACTAATAGGGGTCTACATTCACAATAACTTCTACGGAAGCGAACTCTTTCTTTTTGAGTAGCTCCATCTGAGCAGCTTTGATGATGTCCTTGACTGCTTCAATTTTATACTTACGCTCGACCTTTAGATAAATGTCCATTAAATATTTATCTCTAATCTTATTGATTAATGGTTCCTGAGGACCGAGTACTCTCTTTTGACCAAGGTCTTCTTTCAGAATGTTGGCAAGAAAGCGAGCTGTCTCGTTGGTTAATTTTTTATCCTTACTTCTCACCAAAAGGAAAATCATTCGAGTATAAGGAGGGTAGTCATACTTCTCTCGCTCAAACATCTCCCCTTGATAGAAAGTAAGGAACTGATGGTTCTGAATAAGTCGAAGAATACCCTGGTCTGGGTCTCGTGTCTGGATAATGACTTTACCTTGAACATCCCTGCGTCCAGCCCGACCACTCACTTGCGTTACGAGCTGGAAGGTGCGTTCCAATGAACGGAAATCAGGAAAATGGATCATGCGGTCGATATCAAAAACACCAACTAAGCTAACGCGGTCAAAGTCAAGTCCCTTGCTGACCATTTGCGTCCCTACAAGAATATCAATATTGCCTTTTTCAAAGTCGTGAATGATGTTTTGATAGGCATACTTAGCCCTGGTGGTTTCAAGATCCATACGTTGGATTCGTGCCTCAGGTAGAATTAACTTCAGTTCTTCTTCAATCTTTTCCGTACCTATGCCCACTGTATGGATACGCGTGCTACCGCATGCGGGACAAACGAGAGGTACAGGCTGCTTATGACCGCAATAATGGCAGTTAAGTTGGTTCTTGTATTGGTGATAGGTGAGGCTGACAGCACAACGCGGACACTCAGGAATATAGCCACAGTCTTCACAGGTCAGATAATTAGAGAAACCGCGTCTGTTTTGAAAGATAATTGCTTGTTCACCTTTCTCCAACACCTCTTTCAGTGCACCAATAAGCTCTGAAGTAAAGTCACCAACGGCCGTTTTCTTCTTTTTTTCGCTTCGGATATCAGCAATTTGAATATCAGGCAATTGAGCATTATGAAAACGACTATTAAGCTCAACTAACCCATACTTTCCGTGTAACGCATTGGTATATGATTCCAATGAAGGGGTGGCTGACCCCAGTAGGGTCTTGCCCTGGTGCAGGTGTGCCAAATAAACCGCCACATCTCGCGCATGATATCTCGGTGCAGGGTCAAATTGTTTGTAGGAGTTCTCATGACTTTCGTCCACTATGATCAGGCCTAACTGTTTAAAAGGCAGGAAGATTGCGCTTCTGACACCAACAATAAAATCGAAACGTCCCTCGAGCAATCCATGCCAGACCTCTACGCGTTCGTTATCGGAGAATTTCGAGTGATAGACACCCATTCTGTCTCCAAATACTGCCTGAAGCCTATTCACGATCTGAGCTGTAAGAGCAATCTCAGGAAGGAGGTATAATACCTGGTTTCCTGTTTCTAGTGCATCCTGTATCAGGCTGATGTATACTTCTGTTTTGCCACTCCCGGTAATCCCGTGTAATAATGCCGTGGGTTTAGTCTGAAAATGACCGAGTATTTCGTCTCTTGCTTTTCCTTGAGCTTCGGTGAGATTGACATCTTTCAAAACTTGTGCTGTAGATTCTCCAAACCTTGAGATAACGACTTCAAAACTTTCAAAGACGCTATTCTTGATCAAAGTATTGAGAGAAGAAACAGATAGATCGGCTTCATTGAAGAGAGATTTGTCAATGCCTTGCTCATTCAATTCAGGTGACTGATAAACGGGGACTTCCTGTAAATATCGTAGCAAAATATCAGTTTGCTTTGGTCGCTTTTCCAGACTCTTGAAAAGTGCTTCCATATGCTCTTCTGACTCTAGGAAGTCAGGGTGCAATCGGATCTTCTTAACCTTCTTGGGTTTATAGCGTTCTTTAACCTCTTCATAAATAATAATGAGCTCCTTCTGGACAAGGGATTTGATGTACTTGTAAGCACTTTTAAGCCCCAGAGTGTCCGCTGCTTCTCGATAGGTGAGCGAATCATTATTGTCAAGTGCGTTCAGTAAAATAAGCTCTCGATCATCCAAAGGAAGGTCAGTGTCATGCCAATCCCGATCGGGATGCAACTGAATTCTTGATTCACTGCTTAGTTTCAGCCCAGAGGGGAGGCCTGCATTTAAGACTTCACCTAAAGTGCACATGTAATAGCTGGCCATCCATTTCATCAATTGTATCTGTTGATCGGTAACAACCGGTTCAGCATCTAGTATATCGAGAATAGGTTTGGCTGAATAAACTTCAGGAGCATTCTGATGGATGTTATCGATGATCCCGGTGACAACCTTTTGGCGTCCGAACTGGACAATAACTCTGATGCCAGGCTGAAGCAGTTCTAAGAATTCATTAGGAATACGATAAGTGAACAATTGAGGAATAGGTAGTGGCAAAGCCACATCTGCAAAGTAGATTTCACTACTGTCTGGTGCATCAATATTAAGTTGTAGTTCCCCCAATAAACCTGAATTCTAAAGAGATTGAAAGTAAGGGTAATTCAATTGAAAGTGAACCTTAATACAAAATAATTCCAATGCCTAAAGCGCTTAGATAGTCGTTAGTTGTTGTATTAACTGTTTTGGGTCATTCACAGGTAACTGACAAGCCTTGTTATAGCATAGGTAGAAAGTGGTTTGCTGGTTGACGAGTTCACGTTCTTCTAGCAATGGCAGACTAGAATGAATACCAGGCTTCTTTCCTGCAACAATACGATTGGGAATGAAACTGTCATGGAGTGTGTGGATCTCTTTTACCGGGTGCTCACTGACTAGTACTATTTCAGCAGTCGGGTATGTCCGTTGCGTATAAAGTGTAGCCCAATGTGCCAGGTCCTGTGGAGCCATGTTCACAATTCTATCGACCCTCTTGAGCATGATGTCCGATTTATCGATATAATCTTGGCGCTCTAGTAACATGCCAAGGTGGTAGAGGTTTGTAGCCATTAAGGCATTTGAAGAAGGGATTACATTATCAAAAATCTCTTTCTTACGAGCAATTAGGGCTTCGGCAGAATTGGCCGTAAAGAAGAATAGCTCTTCCTTAGGGTGATAGAATTCAGTTAACGTAGTTTTGACAAGTTGATCGGCATGTTGGAGCCATGCTTCGTCAAAGGTTACTTCATAGAGGGCAATGAAGCCTTGGATAACTGCGGCATAATCTTCCAGATACCCGTCTATAGAGGCTTTCCCATTTTTGAAGTTCCTTTGGAGACGCCCTTCATGATGCATGTTTTCCAACAAGAAGTAAGCATTTTTAAGGGCCAGTTGCAGAAAATTGGCCTCTCCAAAGACTGCGAACGCATCACAGAGGCCTTTGAGTATCAGGCCATTCCATCCTGTCAATATTTTGTCATCAAGCCCAGGTCTAACTCGCTCACTTCTGGCTTGAAGAAGTTTAAGGTTTGTGGATTTTATAATGTCTTCAAGCTCATCTATTTCTATATCATGGGCGCTGGCAAATTCTTCATTTGAAGCACTTCTGAAAGGAATATTCTTATCAGGTTCCCAGTTGCCAGAGGTGATGTTATAATAGTCAATCATCAGGTCAGCATCTGGTCCCAGGAGCGTTTCGAAATCAATGTCTTTCCACAGGTAGAACTTCCCTTCTTCACCTTCACTATCAGCATCCAAAGCTGAATAAAAACCACCTTCAGGACTTGTCATTTCTCGCTCCAGCCAATCGATGGTTTGCAGCACTATTTGTTTATAAAGGGGGTGCTTGAAAACTTGGAATGCTTCACTGTAAAGTGTCAACAGTTGACCATTGTCATAAAGCATTTTTTCAAAGTGAGGAACAAACCAGTCCATGTCTGTTGAATACCTGGTGAACCCTCCACCGACTTGGTCATATAAACCACCCCAGGCCATATGATTTAGCGTTCGTTCCACATGATCTAGCGATTCTTGATTTTGGTTAATAACACCTTCACGCAAAAGAAATCTGTAGGTTACTGGCATTGGAAACTTAGGGGCTCTGTTGTTTCCCCCCTTATTCAGGTCGAAGTTTTCGGCAAACTTTTTTGCCATGAGGGACAGTTTTTCCTTAGTGAATTGCCCGTCTATACTATTGAGTCCATACTTTTCTACTTCACTTCGACCCAAAGTTTGCATAAAACCGGCTGCCGATTTCTCCAACTCACTGCGTTGTTCTTTGAATACCTTACCAATCTGGTTACATAGTTGTGCCCAGCCTTGAGGAGGGAAGTAAGTGCCCCCATAAAATGGACGTTGATCGGGTAGGAGGAATGCATTTAATGGCCAACCACCTTGTAGGCCCATGGCTTGAACGGCATCCATGTATACTTGATCTACATCAGGCCGTTCTTCTCGATCTACCTTTATGCATACGAAATGCTCATTCATAATGGCAGCTATATCCTCATTTTCGAAACTCTCACGTTCCATTACATGACACCAATGGCATGCTGAATAGCCTATGCTTACAATAATAGGTTTGTCTTCTTCTTTAGCTTTTTCAAGTGCTTCTTCTCCCCAAGGGAACCAATCTACGGGATTATGGGCATGCTGTAGGAGGTATGGAGATGAGGCTTCTGTGAGCCTGTTAGTAAATGCTTTGTTAGCCATGCGTTGCCAATTGTGCTTTGATATTTTTTATTTCCTCTTCTAATCTAATTTGGTCTTGCAGGTTTTGAAGCTTCATCAAAGTCTGAAAAAGAAAGTCCTGATGTTTTTTCTCTCTTGGATTAAAGGGTTTGTGTGAAAGTGCTCTTTGGATTTTCTGCCATTCTGTGATGGTCTTTTTGGTTTGGGTTGAGCAAAATGTATTAACAAATACATCCCAGATATAATCGATTGCTTGCTCATTCGGGTGGATCAAATCCTTTTTGTAAAATCGATAATCTCTTAAGTCATCAATTACGATCTCATAGGATGGAAAATAATGAACGTCATTGGCCATATCAGAAAGGTAGTGACAGGCAAGCCGAAGTATTGCCTTACTGGTGGCGTTTAACCTCAGTGTCTCTCTGGTATGTCTGATGGGGCTGACGGTTAAAACAATTTGAAGGCTTGGATTTACTTCTTGTATGACTTCTTTCATACTCATGAAGCCTGTCATAATTTCTTCTACACTGATTAAGGCCTTATTAAACTTCTTTTGCGGTTGTTTATGGCAGTTAGCCACTAACATTTCAGTGTCTTTGGTCCGATAGACCCATGCGGTACCAAAAGTAAGAAACAGGACCTTGGCTTTGGTGAGCCATTGCTTTGATTCGTCTAGTTGACCTTGAATTGTTTCGAGGAGCCCGTCTTTACTTTTACTTCTAAAAGATGAATGGAGTTTGTAGTTAAAGTAGAGTCCATCTCTGCCGAGCATGGCCTCCTCTAGCAAAGTTGAGGGCTCCATTGCAATATCCACCAGTTCAAAGATTGAAAGCGGGTTAAAAATGGTGCCAAAGGGATTGACTAATGTCTCGAACTTGTTTTTAGAAAGGCGCTGACCGATCTCATCTGAAAAACAACTTCCTAGTGTAATCAAACCATCCTTATGATCAATTGAGAATGGCATTTTGGACTGCTCAATTTCTGTTCGAAACATGATCAAAGATACTTTATCTTTTTGGCTTCAGCTTGTCTTTTCAGCAAGGTCTGGATGAAAAGGGAGAACCTATGGAATCGGTTGCCTGGGTTTAAATAAAAAACAAACGTTTGTTATTTAGAAAGGCCTGTTTTATAGTGACTTAACCGTCTTTTTTAGTGCAAACGTTTCACCAATTTTTTGATTACATGTTTGTGCTCGTTTCGGATTCAACCAACCTTTGCTTAGGAAATTATTTTTGACATGAGCATTAAGAAACAATACTTAAAGACTAAGCCACAGGCTAACGTGACTTTTCAACTAGGCGCTGAAGTAGCTCCTGAGGCAAACAAAGTGGCCGTGGTAGGTGAATTCAACGATTGGGATGAGTCCGCAGTCGAAATGAAGAAATTGAAATCAGGTGCTTTCAAAGCGACTGTTAAACTGGAAACAGGTAAGGAGTATCAGTTCAGATACTTGATTGACGGTCAAACTTGGGAGAATGATTGGGAAGCGGACAAATATGTTCCGAATAACTTCACATTCGAAGAGAATTCTGTAGTTACAGTTTAAGCTTCTTTTAAAAATCCATAGGTGGTTCTCGTTGAGAGCTCTAAAGCGGTCGTTGCCTTGACGACCGCTTTTTCATTTTTCGGACAAAAGAAAAGCCGATCTTTCGACCGGCTTACAACCAATAATTTAACCCCGATAAATTCTTTTATGAGTTTATTTAGCGATTCTATAGTATGCTTTACTACCAAAGCTGCTTAAGTAATCCGCTTGGTTCACAAGTTTTCTGAGTTCTGTGTTGTTTTCAGGGTTTCCAGAGGCTAACAAGTTGTTATCATTGTCATAAACACTGATTTCTAAGTCTGTTGCTTCTTCCATTTCCATAACAATCTCTTCTTCTAAAGAGAGTTCTTCTTCAGCAAAGAACTGATCGATTTCAGAGATTAATTCCATTTCTAGCATGGACATTTCACGATTTTCAAGCTCGTTAGATTTAACGTTACTGGCTTGAAGTAGTGTCACTGCTGCAAGTACAACTGCGATGATTGCACTGAAGTTGCGAACGTTTGAGCGATTGTTGTTTTTTGTTTTGTTGACTATTGGGCTTTTCATGATTGTTGTTTTTTACTGACCTGCCCAATAGTTTACAATGCCTGTGCCAAACTTTTTAATTATTTGATAATCAATGTTTTAAAAACAAGTGATCGATTTTGAACAATTTTTTGTGTACTAATATCGTACACATGTTGGTTGCTTTTAGCACACTTTACGAGACAGTGTGGTTGAGGTGGGTGCTTGAGTAATACCATAAGCTCTCAATGATCGAGAACTTACAGGTACCTAAACTAAGCATCCACGGTCTGACTTTTGATAAAACTCAAGTCAACCCCAATTTCAACTGCGATTTGCTCGAGCATCTCGAGAATAACCTGATTTCCATCCACTGGAAGTTTACTACCAGAAAGAAAGTCTCTGCTCAACTCAAAGACATCGTTTTGTAAGTTGACCAGGAGTGGGCTGAGGCTTACCTTCTTTGCAAGCTGAAGTGCTTTGAGGATTTCATCAAGCAGTTCAATATCATTGTCTTGCTCAAACTGCCCAAACATTTCATTCAGTTTGGTATTTAGTCTGGCACTGATCAGTTCATTATTCAATTTAACATCCCACTTCAGCGCTTCATCCACCAATTCTTCCATGCGCTCAATATTAAAATGACCATTGGTAAAGAGGTCCTTGAACTCAATATTGATGACATCATCTATGTTTTGCTTCAAGGTAGGTGGGATTTGAAGCTTTTGACCCTTCATTACATTTAGGATTCCATAGTTGCGATCATAGATTTTGCGGTAGGAATCATAAGCCAATTCCTCGCTCTGTTTTAAGTATTGGTTTACCAATTTCATTTGCTCATCCTTGAACATGCCAAAGAAAGAGAAGGTGTGAGCCCTGAATTTTTCTTTGATGATATCTACAACTTCAGCTACGTTACTGCGCTCAAAGGCTTGTGTCAATGCCGTTGAGATTGGCTCAAACTCTTTTTTGGAAAGCCTTTTAGAAGTACCTCCAATTAAGTGGTGTTGTCCCAGATAGATAACTACAAAACTGAATTCTTTTTTTGAGGTGGTGACTTTTGAGTTGACTACGGTCGTACCATAGGCTAGCTTTTGAAGGCCAGCACTCTTTCTTTCGAAGAAGATGCTCTTACAATCATAGTTAAGGACAGTCAAACTTTGAGGGTTGTCTGCAAAGAGCGATGCCACGGCATAATGCATCCCTACCTGTGTGAGTGATAACTGATAGCGATGTATATGTTTCAGGTAAATATCTTTTCCAGTGCCCTCACTTTTAACATTACTTTCGGCTTTTGCGAGGTCCTCAATAAACTTGTTTTCCAGTTGTTGATCTGACTCGCTCTCCGCCAATTGAATCGCCCGACAAGCATATTGTAGGATTTGAAGTGTTTCAATTCCTGAGATGTCATTGAAAAACCATCCACAACTTGTATACATGAGCATAGCATTGCGTTGCATTTCAAGCATGCGCATGACATGAGTTCTTGCATCATCGCTGAGTGTCTCTTTGATATGGCGTTTAAGAAACTGTGATACGTTTGCCTTGGATCTATCCATGATTACGCGGATATAATCGTTTCTCATCGCCCATGGATCATTTGTGAATTTTGATACCCCTTGTTTGTAGATATCAATCATGTGATCTCTGGCATTGTCTAGCGCTGCCCTTAAAGGCTTTCGCCATTTTTGGTTCCAGTGACCTTCACCTCCAGTATGACAACCGCAGTTGCTACGCCAACGCTCTACACCGTGAACACAACTCCACGAACTATTTTCATGAATTTCAACCTCATACTCTGGCTCAAACATTTCAAGGTATTGGCCATAGTTGGTAAGTTTTGTAAGGTTATTGTCTTCAATATATCTTAGGCAATAGGCTAGGGCCATGTCGCCATTCTTATGGTGATGTCCGTAGCTTTCACCATCAGTTGCGATATGGACAAATTCTCTTTCATTCGTATCGCGATAGCCTTCCATTAGATCTTCGGCAAAGCGCTTTCCATCCTGTAGAATACCTTTGAAGGCCACATTTTGAGAGCGTTGGCCATCATAGAAGAACAGAGCAATACGTTGACCGTTGGGTAGCTTATAGCTGTAATGCTTGTTTGGGTCAATGCCTTCTATCCAATCTTTGGATCCAATCTTGCGATATCGGGCAGCTTGTCTTGGGGCTAAAAGGGAATACTTAATTCCCTGCTCATTCATTAACTCAAGTGTTTCGGTATCTACAGCAGCTTCACCTAACCACATGCCTTCAGGCATTCGTCCAAAGCGCTTTTTGAAGTCTTCAATACCCCAGATGATCTGAGTTTCTTTGTCTCTTCTGTTAGCCAAAGGCATGATCATGTGGTTGTATACTTGGGCAACAGCCGAGCCATGACCACCAAAGTTTTGCATGCTTTCTTTGTCGGAATCAAGAATAGCCTGATAGGTGGTTTGAGCATGTTGTTCCATCCATGATAATAGAGTTGGGCCAAAGTTGAAGCTGATCTTAGAGTAATTATTAACGATGTCAATAATCTTTCCCTGATCGTTTAGTACTCTTGAAAAGGCGTTTGGGTAGTAGCTTTCTCGCGTAATTCTTTCGTTCCAATCATGATATGGAAATGCACTAGGCTGTATTTCTATTTTCTCCAACCACGCATTTTCTCTCGGGGGCTGATAAAAGTGCCCGTGAATACATAAATACCTATCCATCAATCGACTATTCTACTTTTTCTTTACTGTTTTCTTAGCAGCTTTGGGGTTAGTTTTCACTTGCTTAAACATAACCACTGCAAGCGGTGGTAGTTTCAAGTTCAAAGAATTTGGCCTGCCATGTTGCGGTTCTTTCTCTGATTTAATTACCCCTTCGTTCTTAATGCCACTACCCCAGTAATTGGTATCATCTGAATTAAATACTTCCTCCCAATCACCACCGTTAATGCCGATTCTATAACTTTCACGAACGACTGGAGTAAAGTTGCAAACAACCACTATGTCATCTTCAGGGTTTTTACCCTTTCTGATATAGCTCAGCGCGGAGTTTTGATGGTCATTCAATTCAATCCATTCGAAGCCTTCTGCACTGAAACCATGCTCATAGAGGGCATTCTCGTTTTTATATAATCCATTCAGGCTTTTGGTAAACTCCTTCATGCCTTTGTGCGGGTCAAATTCAAGTAGGTTCCAGGCTACAGAATAATCGTGTTGCCACTCTGATGTTTGTCCTATTTCACCTCCCATGAATACCAGTTTGGTTCCAGGGTGAGTATACATATAGGCATACAAGAGGCGAAGGTTCGCAAACCTCTGCCATTCGTCTCCCGGCATTCTGTCAATCAAAGGACCTTTGCCATGTACCACCTCATCGTGAGAGAGTGGTAACATGAAGTTCTCAGTGAAGGCATAATTCAAACTGAAAGTAATGTCATTTTGATGGTACTGACGATAATATGCATCCTTCTTAAAGTACTCGAGCGTATCATTCATCCAGCCCATCATCCACTTCATACCGAAGCCAAGACCTCCAAGGTAAGTTGGTCTTGAAACTGCCGGCCAGGCGGTAGATTCTTCAGCGATAGTCTGTACACCTTCTAGCTCACTATATACCGTTTCATTAAGTTCTTTAAGGAATGAAATGGCTTCCAGGTTTTCTCTCCCCCCATGTTCATTCGGAATCCATTCACCTTCTTTTCTAGAATAGTCCAAATAGAGCATGGAAGCAACAGCATCCACGCGCAAGCCATCTGTATGGAAGGTGTCGAGCCAAAACATAGCACTGCTGATCAAGAATGCCCTGACCTCATTTCTGCCATAATTGAAAATGTAAGAGCTCCAATCTGGATGATAGCCTTGTCGAGGATCGGCATGTTCATACAAATGAGTGCCGTCAAAATTAAACAACCCATGGGCATCGCTCGGGAAATGAGATGGAACCCAGTCTAAGATCACACCAATCTCAGCTTTATGGAAAGCATCAACCATGGCCATAAAATCTTCCGGTGTTCCGTACCTGGAAGAGGGGGCAAAGTACCCCGTACATTGGTAGCCCCATGACCCAAAGAAGGGGTGCTCCATGACCGGTAGGAATTCAATATGCGTATAGCCCATCTCTTTGGTGTAATTCACCAATTCTTTTGCCAGTTCTTTATAAGAAAGAGATTCACCGTTTTCTTTTCTTTTCCAGGAACCTAGGTGGACTTCGTATACGGAATAGGGTTGGTTAAGTGCATTCTTTTCTTTTCTAGCCTTAAGCCATTTACTGTCTTTCCACTTATAGTCAATCTCCCAAACGATAGAGGCTGTTTTTGGTGGGACCTCCCAGTGAATGGCAAAAGGATCGCCTTTTTCAAGAATTTGTCCGTAGTTATTTGAGTGGATTTTGTATTTGTATACAGTGCCTTTCTCAATTGCCGGAATAAAGCCTTCCCAGATGCCCGAACCATCCCATCTAGGGTATAGCTCATAACCATCACCATTCCAGTGGTTAAAATCACCTATGACTTGCACTTTTTCTGCATTCGGAGCCCAAACAGAAAACTGAGTTCCTTTTTTGCCTTCAACTTCAATCAGCTTTGAGCCTAATTTTTCGTAGAGTTTAAAGTGCTTGCCTGATTTGAACAGCTCACCATCAAAGTCTGTCATTAAAGAGTGCGCAGTGATATGTTGATGTTGTTCCATAATTAATCTTCTAGTATTTGTCTGATTCCAGTCAATGGTATGATGACCCAATCAGGTCTGGCTTTTAATTCGTAGCCTATTTCGTACACCGCTTTTTCCAGCAGGTGATATTTTAACAGGTATTTGATTTCCGACTGATAGCCTATGTCCAGATTGTTATTCATGGCCGTGGTGACATACTTATTCAGGAATACAGCGGAAATCGCCTGATAGTATTTTTCCCCTGCTTGAAAAAGCTCGTCTTGCGAAAGTTTGAAGTTGTTCTTAGTACCGAATATCGTAGCATAGACGGCATAGTGAAAACTTCTGAGCATGCCTGCCACATCTTTCAGTGGCGTTTGCTTGACCTTTCGATCTCGGATAGTGCTCTCAGGCTCACCTTCGTAATCAATGATATAGAAGTCGTCAGCTTCGGTCATTAGGATTTGCCCTAAATGCAGGTCTCCATGAATTCTTATCCTACTACTGTTGAGCTCTACTTCATCAAAGGCCAGAAAACGAGCAGTGATTTCTTCTCTTTCCGCCACAAAGTCTTGGGCATACTGTTTGGCTAGTCCTTCCAGTTTGTCGATGTTCTCCTCAACCAAGATAAACCTGGCATTGAGTTGGTAGATGATCCGATTCTTAAGCCAAACCGTATAGTCTCCATTGAATGGAATAGGGTTGAATTTTGTATCTACCTTATTTTTGAACAGGGCTACATGCATTTCGGCAACGCGTAGCGCCATTTGTTCTACCTTAGAGAGTACATCATCACCAATTAATAATCTGAAATCTGACTTTAACTGGTCGGGGTTATTGAAACTAAAACTGGGAATGGCTTGGATATCTGCTACACCAATATCAGTAGCTTCAATACGATCAAAGTAGCCTTTCATCATATCCAAAGTATGATTCCAGGCTTCTCCAATATTTTCTACCTTCTCCTGCATGATACCAATGGATAGGGTAGCGTATTCGTTTTTTATCCAACTGATACTTCCGCCATATTTTGGACTGTTTTTAAAGTCACTGTCATCAGAAAGGAATTTGGTGAGTTCTAAGTCAGGGTTGTCATCCTGAAACAAACGCCTGTAGACTTTAAAGAAGAATTGGTCATTGTATTCAATAGAGGTGTTGCTTTGATCAAAGCCCATCACTCTCGAATTGGTATAAGGTGGACTTGATCTTAAAACCTTGCCTCGTTCAAAAACCAGTTTAGTTGTTCCATTGCTAATGGACTTTTGGGAGATGATCTGATCGTAGAGGGATTTTCTAAAAGTCTCATAGTAGAGTGCATCGATGATCCAGCCACTGTGACTTCCAATTTCAGTTTGATGAACCTTACCCTTGTCCTCGATTTCAATACCCTTACTGACAAAGGCAAGGGTCATAAAATAGTATTCTGTAAAACCAGCTTCAAAGTTGACTTCTATGGTTATGAAGTAGGCCAGGTCATCGTTTTCCATAAGAAAGGGCATGTACTGCTCTATTCTTATGGTTTTGATTTTTTGTGTCTTGGCAGCATACCAACGGGTGGTCATCATATAGGCTGGCAGTACTTCATTACTCAGTTGTGTTCTGAATGAATCTTCTTCAAAGCACTGTTGCCAGCTTACTTTAGATTTTACTGCATTGCCTGACATATCTACAAATTAGTAATGAATTGAAAATATATGATAAGGCACCTGGTATGGGTCAAGTTCAACGAAGTTCCATTCCTGATTCCAGATATAGCTGTCGCCTGTTACCAAATCGGTCATACGCATTGGTGTCTCTCCTGAGATACCCATCTTGTGCCGTGGTACTTGAACCCAACCTCCTTGCTTGTTATATGGGTCAAGGTTGACTACACAAAGTATACTGTTTTCTCCATCCTCACTTTGTTTGAAGTAAGCTAGTATCTGATCATTTTCAATGCTACAGAAGTCAATATTGTTTGTGAACTGGAAGGCAGACTGCTCATTTCTAATCTGATTGATTCTGGTGATGAGCTGAGTTAATTTATTTGTCTTTGTCCAATCCCATTGTCTCACTTCATACTTTTCAGAGTTTAAGTACTCTTCTTTGCCAATGTAGGCAGCGTTGTCGATCTGCTCGTATACAGGACCATACATGCCATAATTGGAAGAAAGTGTTGCTGCCATCATATGTCTGATGATGTAAAGGTTTTCGTTTCCTCCCTGGAGCATCCATGGGTTAATATCTGGCGTGTTGGGCCAAAAGTTGGGTCTGAAGTAGTCTTTCATTTGGCTTTTTGAAAGCTCCGTCATGTATTCTATAAGTTCGGCCTTATTGTTTCTCCAGGTGTAATAGGTATAACCTTGGCTGAAACCAATTTTTGCCAAACGCTGCATGGTTTTGGGCTTGGTAAAGGCCTCTGCCAGGAAAAGCACATCCTGATCTACTTTCTTCACTTCTGCGATTAAGTACTCCCAAAAACCAAAGGGTTTCGTATGCGGATTGTCAACCCTGAAGATTTTGACACCTAGCTTATTCCAATAGAGGACTATGCTAATGAATTCATCCCACATGGGCTCCCAGTCTGCCGACTCAAAGTAGATAGGATAGATGTCTTGATACTTTTTTGGTGGGTTTTCAGCATACTGTACCGTACCATCGGGCCGCCACTTAAACCAGCTCGGATGTTCTTTGACATAAGGGTGATCAGGAGAACACTGAAGAGCAAAGTCAAGCGCTATCTCAATCCCATTTTCAGCAGCTGTCTTTATGACTTTTTTGAAATCATTCAAAGAACCGAGTTCGGGAAGAATGTCTTTATGACCACCTTCTTTATTACCAATTGCCCATGGTACACCTACATCATCAGGTAGTGGGGTGGTGGTATTGTTTTTTCCTTTTCTATGTGCAGTGCCGATTGGGTGAATCGGAGGGAAGTAGATGACATCGAAACCCAATTGTTTGACATAAGGGATGACATCCAGACAGTCTTTGAAGGTGCCGTGGGTGCCTTCCTTCTTTGAAGTAGATCTTGGGAAGAACTCGTACCAGGTACTAAAAAGTGCCTTTTTACGATCTACATAAAGTGGGAGTTCTTTGTCGTAAGTTGTAGCAAATTCTTTGGTTGGGTTGTCATGGAAGATATCATGAAGTCTTTTGGACTGGGCTTCTGCAATGGAATAGTTATAAGCCTCCGGGTTTTTGAAGGCTTCGATCAATTCTTCCAAATATGCTTTCTCTCCTTTAGCCAATTTCAAGGCAGTCTCCAAATACTGGATACCATCTAGTAACTCGACATCGACATGTTGTTGGTCAGCGATCTTGCGCTCGATGTTGTGTTGCCAGGTAAGGGGGTAGTCTACCCAAGCCTCAACTGTGAAGGTGTAGCTCCCTTGCTTTTCCACAGTGAATTCACCTTCAAAAACATCGTTATCTATGAAGTGCATAGGAGCGTATTTCCAACTTCTGGCATTGCCCGATTTGTACTTGATGTGCGCATTAAGCACATCGTGTCCATCGGCCAGGAGATCAGCGCTTACCTGGAAGGTCTGTCCAACAGTTCTTTTTGCTGCATGTTGACCACAATTAATTTCCGGGGAAACGTTTTCAATGACTACTCTTTTTTGCCCTGATTTCATGATAAGGAGATAGCTAGGTGGATACCGGTTGATTTTTGTTCAATTCGAAGCAATTAATCTTCTGATTCAGTGGGAAATAAGGGAAAATTGATGGGCTATTCAAGCCATGTCATATGAATTGTTATGCAAACGGTTGCCTGCGATAAGAGGGGAGGTTTTAGGCAAGGAGATATTCTCAGCGTATCGGACTTTCTCTAAAGGAGGTTACCTGCACTAGCGTATTCCTTTGGGAGTAGGAAAGTGATGAAGTGAAAGGTAAGGGGGTAATGAGGTGAGAATTGGGGAGTAATTGAGGTTTGGGCACAAAAAAAGCCTTTCCGATTTTCGGAAAGGCTTTATAATTCGTTTTGTATTGGCTTATTCAGTGACTACAGAGAGGGGACTAGAAGTCTAATTAAAAGGTTCTTCTTTCATCTTTACCAGCCAGACGTCACTTACCTCTGTGGAATTTATCTCACTGTCTTGCTTTTTTCCAATAAGCACTATGTGGCCGTCATCTAACTCAAACATGCTGGATGTTCCATTCGATCCTCCGAATTCTCTGAATGGAGTGTCCCAGATAAACTTTCCTATTGAGTTCAATTTAATACCATAGGTGCTTGAAGAGGACATGGCACTGAATAAGAGGTTGCCTGATTGATCCTCACTGATGCCGCTATACCCCGAAATTTGTATCGTCTGGCCGGGGTTGGAAATGGTCCTTTCCCATATAATACTGCCGTTCCAATCTATTTTGATTAACCAGGCTTGTAAATCATGACCCTGAAATGTTGAGGTTCCAGCTATAATCAGGTTACCGTCTGAAGTTTGAAGAGAAGCTTGTGGAAATTCATTTCTAGGCCCTCCAAAATCTTTTGTCCAAATAGTCGAACCATCCGGGTTGAATTTTGTGATTCTCATATTAGTATCATCATTATCACTCTCAGCAGAACCTATAAGCAAAAGTTCTCCGGAAGGACTTTCCTCAAGACTTGTTCCAATCTCATTATTATTAGCTTCTCCAAACTGCGCTATAGATAGTACATCTCCTTCTTTGGTTGTTTTAATAAGAGCAAAATTAGATTCTGCTGGAGCAGCAGACTGTGGATTCCAATTTCCAGTAATAGTATAATTCCCATCTGATGTCTCGATAATTGAAGTTGCAGAATATCTTTCGGAACGATTATTCACCCTTTCAAAAAGTCTTTTTTGCCAAACAAGGTTACCCGATTGGCTAACCTTAATCAGATTTGGTTCTGGCTGGGGTCTATATCTTGTTGATACAAGTAAGAAATTTCCTTCACTGTCTTGAATGACTTGATTTACAAATTCACTGATCTCCAGATCGCGTAGCTCAAGCTTCCACTGTAATTCAAGTTCTTGATTGTATTTTAAGAGTAAAACCCCACTGTTTGTATTACTGAATCGGGCCTGAAATGATCCTGAAACCAAGATTCCTCCATCGAACGTCTTAATAGAAGAACTCGCATATTCATAGAAGTTAGAGCCGAAGGTATAAGAAGTTTGTTTTACTATTGTGGGGCCAATTGGGATATGCAGAAACTCCTTTTGTTCACTGTACTCAAGCAATCCCCCATTGGCAAGACCAGAGATTGTAGCATACGCCCTGAAATAGTATTTTGTTCCTGGAGTAAGTTCAGTTATTAAAGTTGAGAACTCATCGCCATCTAAGGACACAGCGAGAATATTATCTTCTACATTAGGGAGAGGGTCTGTACTCCAGCATATACCAAACTCTCTGAACTGACCACTTTGTGTCACAAGGCCATCTAAGGCTATTTGACTGGAATTGACTGATTCAATTAAATCAATAGCGAAAATCAGTTGGTTTGAATCGTCTTTTGGTTCCTCATCTGATTTGTTACTACAATTGTTCAGACCTAGAATATAAATTAGAATGAGGCAAAGAGAAGTATACTTATTGTTTCGCATTACTGATTAAGGTGTTGTCAATGGGTAGTTGTTTTTGGAATTTATGAATCAAAATGTGACCCTCAAATAAAAAAGCCTGTTCATTATTATGAACAGGCTTTTTTGATTCGTTCTATAGATGCTTATTCAGCAACCACAGAGAATTTCAAGTCTTTCTTCACTTCCTTGTGTAGATCGATTTCCAATTCGTATTCGCCAAGCATTTTTACTTCTCCTTTGAAAGAGATTTTCTTTCTGTCTACATCAATTCCTTTAGCTTTCAAAGCATCAGAAATTTGCAAAGTAGTTACAGCGCCAAAGATTTTGCCACTATCGCCAGCTTTCGCCTTAATCTCAAGAGCAGTGTCGCCAATTGCATCAGCAATCGCCTGAGCATCTCCTTTGATTTTATCTGCTTTGTGAGCTGCTTGCTTGATGTTTTCAGCAACCATCTTTCTATTTGACTCGCTTGCTAGTACAGCAAAGCCTTGAGGGATAAGGTAGTTTCTACCGTAACCTGGTTTTACGCTAACAGTATCGTTTTTGTAGCCTAAACCTTTAATATCAGTCTTTAATATAACGTCCATCTTTATTTACAGTCTAGGTTTTACTTCAATCCGTCAGCTACATAAGGCATCAAAGCAATGTGTCTTGCTCTTTTCACTGCCTGAGTCACTTTCTTTTGGTATTTCAAGCTAGTACCAGTAAGTCTTCTTGGAAGAATTTTACCTTGCTCGTTTACGAAGGCCATCAAGAAATCTGGGTTCTTGTAGTCAACGTATTTGATTCCATTTTTCTTGAAGCGGCAATACTTCTTGCGTTGCTGCTCTCTGTTGATTGGTTCGTTTACTAATGTCATGCTGCTGCCTCCTCTTTTTTCTTCTTATTAAAAGCGCCACTTTTTCTTCTTGCGTTATACTCAACTGCGTGTTTGTCTAAAGACACGGTTAAGAATCGCATGATTTTTTCATCCCTTTTGAATTCAATCTCTAGGGCTGCTACTGTTTTTGGGTCGGCTTTGAACTCAATCAAGTTGTAGAAACCTGTCGACTTGTGCTGAATGGCGTAAGCCAACTTCTTAAGTCCCCACATTTCTAGGTTCACGATCTCTGCTCCATTGTCTTTTAGGAGTTGTTCGTAACTGCCGACAGCATCCTTCATCTGCTCATCAGACAAAACGGGATTTAAAATGAATACTGTCTCGTAATTGTTTAACATTTTTAATGTATTTGTTTTTCGGCCTGCAAAGATATGAATTAGTCTTGAAAAA
>JGI12316J15310_10000085_pt76 | contig 38331 bp, 38 predicted proteins | sample MarCyaLeptolynsp_FD_15310 | JGI IMG/M metagenome (IMG submission 15310)
GCGATCGCGCCAGCGCCTGCTGTGGCGCCCAGAAGGGAACGTCTGGAAAGAGAGAAATTGGAATGGGTCATGAACTGCCTCCCGGCTTGACCTGAAGATGATGTATTTGAGGGCCGCCAACCGTGACACCGGCGGGGCTTTCTAGAAATTGTTTCATTCATAATGTTTTTAAAGAGCGGCCAACCTTATAAAACTCATAAGTACGGTTTATATATACAGGTGCACCCGCCACCCTTGAAACAGGGACAACATGGACAAACTCAGCGCGCTTTCCGGCTTCGTTCAATCGGTGAATCTTGGCAGCTTTTCAGCTGCCGCAAAACACCTCGGCGTGTCTCAACCTGCGATCAGCCAGCAGATCCGCGGTCTTGAGGATCAGCTCGGTACACGCCTACTCAATCGAACGACACGGCAGCTTCAACTGACCGAAGCCGGGGAACGCTACTACGCCTATGCGCGCGACATTCTGGAGAGACTGGTTGAAGCGGACAGATCCATCCAGAGCGACGAAACACAGATGTCCGGCCCTCTCTCAATCGGTCTGCCGCTCGGTTTCGCGGAGAGCGTGCTGTCCGATTTTCTCATCCGGTTCAAGAAGGAACATCCCTGCCTTCTGCTGGACATTTCCCTGTCCGACCAGTTCGTCGATGTCATCCAGGAGCGGCTGGATGTTGCCATCCGGATGGGGGAGATCAGGGATGAACGGCTGATTGTGCGGCGGCTCGGCGTCGCACAGCGCTGCCTTGTCGCCTCGCCGGAATATCTGGAAAGGAAGGGGCGGCCGCGCCATCCGGCTGAATTGCCGGAACATGAATATCTGCTCTACAAGAACATATCGACGGGCGACCGGGTGCCGTTCATCAGCACATTGGGCGAGAAGCTGTCGATCAAGATCAATCCGGCCATGATCGTCAACAATTCCTCGACATTGCGTCAGGCGGCGCTTGCAGGGCTCGGCATTTCCATCGCCAATCGCTGGCTGATAGAATCCTACCTTGCCTCCGGCGAGTTGGAACTGGTTCTGCCCGACTGGCAATATCCGCCGCACCCGATCCATGCGGTCTATCCGTCCAACCGCTTCATTCCGATCAAGGTGCGCCGATTCGTCGACAGGCTTCAGGACTATTTCAAGGAAATGGGCGCGCTTGACTAGGTCCAATCGACACGCGCGCCCAAGAAGTCATTCGAGCCACATCACAGCGCAGGGCAAGGGGCTCGCAAATGGCGCCCCTCACCCAAAATCCGGTCAATCACGCCGGCAAAGCGGACAATCCGTCCGCCACACCGAAATCCGTGGCCTAGATCTCGTCGACGGCGACGTACCAGGTTTCTTTCAGAGCTTCGGTCTCCCAGGCCTGCCAGGCCTGTGTGCCGGTCAGGGCAGCGTGATACTGCTGAAACACCGGGTCCTCTGACAGAGTATAGGTCGCAAACCGGCTGACGACCGGCGCGTACATGGCATCTGCTATCGTAAAGTCACCGAACAGGAACGGTCCGCCGGACGCGTTCAGGCATTCGTTCCAGATGTCCAGGATGCGTGACACATCCGCCCTGACGGCATCATCCACGTCCAGGACTTCCACCTGACGGCGCATGTTCATCGGGCACGCGTTCCTGAGCGCCGAAAATCCGGAATGCATCTCGGCGGAAACAGCACGCGCCTGTGCACGCATTGCCTTGTCCGGCGGCAACAGCCCCTTTTCCGGAAAACACTCGGCGGCATATTCCAGGATCGCAAGACTATCCCAAACCGTCAGGGATCCGTCCTTAAGCACAGGCACCTTCATGCTCGGTGAGAACGAACGAAACTCCGGATTGCCGTTGTCGAAATCGAACGGAACCAGTTTTTCCTCGAAGGCGATGTCCTTGTGGCGCAGGGCAATCCAGGGCCGGAACGACCAGGACGAGTAGTTCTTGTTTCCGATGTAGAGTTCGAAGGATGTCATTCGGGCCTCCTGGTATCGGGAACGGACATCACACGGCCAGTTCGCGACAGTGACTGTTGTGTGGGACGTTGCGTGGTGACACTTGCTTAGTGGGTCGGATCGGCCCGAACAAATTCAACTATTTCATGGATTCGATGAACAAGATTGATCTGTTGGCACTGTGAACACGCCAAAATCGGAAACGAGCGTCTGGCCGGCGTCTTCCGGCCAGACACGCGCGGAGTGCCGTTTGCGGCACAGCCAGATCGTGCTTTCCGCTTCGGCACACAATCAGAAAGCGTAAAAAGCGCAATTTACAATGTGTTTTTTTGTTGGGCATGCTTGAAATTTAGACCGAAGTGTATGGAATAGGGCCTTCGGGCAAAAAGGCGGGAAGAACCCGCTTGCGCCGCGACAAAATATTAGGGGAAATAAAAATGCGTGTTTTGCGTATGGCTGCAGCCGCAGTTGCTGTTCTGGCTGCCGTTGGTGGTGCTCAAGCGAAGGACTGGTCGAAAGTCCGTATCGGTACTGAAGGCGCCTACCCTCCATTCAACTCACTGACCTCTGACGGTCAGCTTGTCGGGTTTGACGTCGATATCGCCAAGGCGCTCTGTGAAGAGATGAAGGTCGAATGTGAATTCATCACTTCGGACTGGGACGGGATCATTCCCGGTCTTCAGGCGGGCAAATACGACGCCATCATCGCGTCCATGTCGATCACCGACGAGCGCAAGCAGAAGGTCGACTTTACCAACAAGTACTACAACACACCGCCGGCAATCGCCGTACCGAAGGATTCCAGCATCGCCGGAACTTCTGATGCGGATCTGAGCGGCATCGCGCTTGGCGCACAGTCGTCAACAACCCATTCGAACTATGCCGAGGAAAAACTTGGGTCGGCAGACCTCAAGCTTTATCCGACGCCGGATGAGTACAAGCTCGACATCGCCAGCGGCCGTATCGACGCCGTGATCGACGACGTCGTGGTGCTGTCCGACTGGCTGGAAACTGACGACGGCGCCTGCTGCAAGATCCTCGGCACACTGACACCGGACCCGGTCATCAACGGTGAAGGCGCGGGCATCGCCATCCGCAAGGATGACGGGGAGCTCAAGGACAAGTTCAACAAGGCGCTCGAGGCCATCCTCGCGAACGGCAAGTACAAGGAAATCAACGACAAGTACTTCACGTTCGACGTATATGGCGGCTGATTTGACGGCCCTTTGACGAAAACAGGAGCGCGGCGCAAACCAGCGCCGCGCTTTCGTTTGCGATGGAATTCGCAATACCGGCCAAAGGGGTGGCCGGGCCAGCAACGACAAGAAAAGAAAGAAGCGCCGGCTTATGGAAGAAGCTTTGACGCTGCTGTCCTTCGGGGAAAATGGCTGGGGCGATACGATTGCCAAGGGCGTGCTGATCACCGTCTCGCTCTCGCTTGCCACACTGCCCTTTGGACTGATTATCGGTTTCCTGATCGCGCTTGCGAAAAACTCCAGCGAGCCGAGCCTCAAACTGGCCGCCAATATCTACACCACCATTTTTCGCGGCCTGCCGGAACTCCTGACCCTGTTCCTGGTCTTTTTCGGGGTTCAGATCGGGCTGCAGCAGCTTCTGAAGCTCATGGGCTTCGACATCTACATCGAAGTGAATTCCTTCGTCGCCGGCATGATTGCGCTTTCGCTGGTGTTTTCCTCCTTCGCCTCGGAGGCGTTTCTATCCGCCTTTCGCGGCATCCCGCAGGGACAATATGAAGGTGGATACGCGCTCGGACTGTCGCGTTTCAAGACCATGACGCTGATTATTCTGCCGCAGCTCATCCGGCTTGCCCTGCCCGCGCTCGGAAACCTCTGGCTGATCCTCCTGAAAGATACCGCCCTGGTGTCCACCATTGGCCTTTCGGATCTCCTGCGAGAAACCAGCATCGCCGCGCGGGTCACCAAGGAACCGTTCCTGTTCTTTGGCCTCGCCTGCCTGATCTACCTTGTGCTCGCAATGATTTCCTCTTCGGCCTTCACGCGCATTGAGCGCTGGTCCAAGCGTGGCGAGGTGGAAAGATGATTGCGCCGAACCCCACAACCGGACTGAAACCGCCGCCACCGCCTGCGCGCCCGTGGACCAACACGCGGATCGCCGGCCACGTGCTCATGGCGCTGTGGATCGTTGCCGGTATCTCTCTGGTCGCCTATCTGCTCGGCAATCTTGAAAAGCCGATCCTGGAAGCCCTCCTGCCCTATCTGCCCGCTGACTGGGCAACATGGGCGGACGCGCGTCTCGAAACACATGAATTCGACAGCTTTCTGGAACGATACGGCGCCAAATATGTCGAAGGCTTTCTGGTCACGCTTCAGATTGTCGGCCTGTCGCTTCTATTCGGTGCCCTGCTGTCTATCCCGATCGCACTGGCCCGGTCGTCGACGTGGAAAATCTTTTCCGCACCGGCTTACGCCTATGTTTATTTCTTCCGCGGGACGCCGTTGCTGGCCCAGACCTTTCTCATCTATTACGGCTTCGGGTCCTTCCGGCCGGAACTTCAATCGGTCGGCTTGTGGTGGTTCTTTCGGGATGCGTTTTATTGCGTCGTGTTCGCGTTCTCGCTGAACACGGCCGCCTACCAGGCGGAAATCCTGCGCGGCGCGATCCAGAATATCGCGAAAGGCCAGTGGGAGGGCGCGGCTGCGCTGGGGCTCACCAGGCCCGTGACCTTCTTCAAGGTCATTCTGCCCCAGGCCCTCATGGTGGCGCTGCGCCCCTATGGCAACGAAATCATTCTCATGATCAAGGGATCGGCCATTGCAGCCATCATCACCATCTACGATATCATGGGGGAAACCCGGCGCGCCTATTCCCGCACCTATGACTTTCAGGCCTATATCTGGGCGGCGGTCATCTATCTCATGATCGTGGAAACACTTCGCCGGGTCTGGGACAAGATCGAAGCGCGTCTCACCCGTCACCTGAAACGCTGAACTCGGCCGTTTTTCAAGCTGCCTCACAAACCGCCAAGGTCTCATGTCCAAGTCACCGCGTCCGAATTCCGGCCTTCATCCAGACAGTCTCCTCGCCCATGCAGGCGGTGGGTTCGATCCAGCTACGGGCGCAGTGGTGCCGCCGATCCAGACCGCGACGACCTTTGTGCGCGACGAAGACTACGCACCGATCCGTCAGGGCCATATCTACAGCCGCGACAGCAATGATCTCTATCTGAAGGCGGAGAAGCTGATTGCAACGCTGGAGGACGGGGCAGAAAGCCGTCTGTTCGCATCGGGCATGGCGGCAATTGCAGCGGTCGTCCGCAGTGTCAAACCCGGAGGCACGTTGCTGGTGCAATCCGGTATTTACTGGGGCACGACCCTGTTCCTGCGCAAGCATTGCGCACGCAACAACATCGCGCTCGTGGAGGCTGACGCCAGTGATTTCGACAGGATCCACGACGAGGTCTCGATCACGAAACCCGACATGGTCTGGCTGGAGGTTCCAAGCAACCCCTATCTCAAGGTTGCCGACATCGTCCGAATTTCCAAGCTGTGCAAGGCGCATGGCGCTCTGCTTGCCGTGGATGCGACAGCAGCAACACCCCTGATCCTGAAACCGCTCGCGCTTGGTGCGGACCTTGTCATGCATTCGGCGACCAAGGCGCTCAACGGGCACTCGGATATACTGGGAGGCGTCGTCTCGACCAGTGATCCAGACAGCGAGGCCTGGACCTTCATTTGCGAGGAACGCCAGATTGCCGGTGCGATTCTCGGCTCGTTCGAAGCCTGGCTGCTCTTGCGCGGCCTCAGAACGCTGGCGCTTCGCGTCGAACGGATGAATGCCAACACCATGGCACTCGCAAGTTTCCTTGAAACCCATCCCAAGATCGACACCGTTCTTTATCCCGGCCTCCCCGGTCACCCGCATCACGATCTTGCCAAGTCCCAGATGACCGGCGGTTTTGGCTCGCTGATGTCAATCCAGGTCAAAGGCGGTAAAGAAGAGGCGCTCCGCGTCGCCGGCAGCCTCGATGTCTTCCAGCGCGCGACCTCGCTCGGCGGCACGGAAAGCCTCGTGGAGCACCGCTTCACGATCGAGGGCGATGTTACGAGTGTTCCGGAAAACCTGCTGCGGCTCTCTGTCGGGATCGAACACGAAGCCGACCTTGTTTCGGATATGGAACAGGCGCTGAGTTCGATCTAAGCGCCGATGAAATGATCACATTGAAACCCAGCGGACGTCTCCTCCTACGGGGTGTGAAGCCGGTTCAAAACGTGCGTCAGAAAGAAATCTTGCGGCTGTGGCTTAAACACGTTTCTGGCAACTCCCCGCGCCTTCGAATCCGATTCTTGTGGAACGCGAAGGTACTCGACACGCGCGGAACGTAATTGCACACGCGTCTGCGTCGTAACCGACAAAGGCAAGGAGTGGAAGGATGAAAGCCCGATTCCAGCGAAGACCACTTCACAGGTTGCAGGTTTGAGCCAACAATCGCCGAACACAATCTCCCGACCCGCGCCCGTCGTCACACGGGAGGACGCAATTCGTGCCAGTGCGTCCGGTGCTGAAACTCCTCCGCGAGCTCAAGCAAGGCGGCATCCGTAAAGTGGAGACCGACAATCTGCAACCCGATCGGCAAGCCTCCTGTCGTCTGCCCGCAGGGCAAACTGATTGCCGGATTTCCAGTCAGGTTGAAGCCGCAGGTAAACGGTATCAGCGTTCCCAATTCTTCTGTCGGATCAAAATTTGCCAGTGGCATCGCCGGACGCGGTGTGGTCGGCGTGAGCAGGTAATGCCCCCCGGACGCGCCGAAGGCAGCGGACAATTCATCGCGCAGAGACGACCGGATTTTGACGGCATCCTTCAATTGATCTGCCGGGATTGCCAGTCCGGTTTCAATCATATCCGCGACCGCGGGCGCAAAGAGATCCCGATGATGCTTGACCGTCTGCGCATTGGCGCAGGAGAGCTCCGCGGCGAAGAGCGTGACGATTGCATCAACTGCCCTTGGCAAGATCGGCAACTCGACTTCGACAATCTCCACGTCAGCCTGACGGAAAACGTCGCAAGACTGGGAAAAAGCGCTATCGATGTCAGGGTCGAGCGGATTGATATCTGACAGCGCCTTGAGCGTCTCCTTGCCGAGAACGGCGATCCGATCCGCGCCTCCAATTACGTCGTGACCGGTGGGGCGCGCCTGCAGCGTTGCTGCATCCCAAGGATCCGGCGAAGTCAGAACGGAAAGAATTTTGGTGATCTCTTCCGCCGACCTTGCAATGATCCCGACGTGATCGATCGATGGCGCTGATGCCTCGCGCATGACGCCATGCGAACTGACAAGGCCCCAGGTTGGTTTAAGACCCGTTGTTCCCGTCATGGCGGCTGGAATGCGCACGGACCCTGCAGCATCCGTTCCGAGCGCAAAACGTGCTGACCCCACGGCGACAGAGACACCGGCTCCTGCGCTCGAACCGCCGGGATAACATGTCAGATCCCACGGGTTGCGCGTTGGTGGCAGGTCGAGACCGCAGGTCAACTCGTGCGCGACCTGCGTGCCGAGAAGTGTGCAGCCGGCAGCTTTGAGCCGCCCGACCACGGTCGCGTCAAAAGCCGCGACACGATCCTGATAGGCCCGCGAGCCCCCAGAGGTCTGAACGTTCGCGACGTCAAAGACCTCCTTGACCGCGAACGGCCAGCCGAACACCGGCGATGCGGATGCGTTCACGTCGGCAGCAGCAGCTGAAGATCGCGCGTCCTGCCCCAACAAATGCCTGTAGGCGTGGACCTTGTCTTCGGTTCGAGCAACGGCATCAAGGGTCCGTGTCAATTGATCGCTGGCAGTCTCCGACATGACTTTCCCTCGTCTACCGCGGTACCGTAAGGTCGACTAGATTAAAGCTGCATTGCTCATTGAAAAAGGGCTAGGTGATGGTTGGCCTTGATGTTTTGGTGAATGTCGCGAATGTCATTTATCTCTTTTCCTATTCGGTTCGCGACATATTCTGGTTGAGAATCCTGACCGTGCTCGGGATTTCGTTTCTGATGCCCTACTACTATCTCCAAAGCTCACCGCTCTGGACTCCGATCGGGTGGAACACGTTCTTTCTCTGCATCAATCTCTACTGGATTGCCCGCCTGCTGGCGGAAAGGCGACCGGCTCCGTTCACCGAAGAAGAGCGGCATCTTTATGCAATTGCTCTGCAGAACCTTACCGAGCGTGACGCATTCAAGTTTCTTCGAATGGCAGAACGAAAAACGGTTCCCGAAGGGACCGTTCTGGTAACGCAAGGTGATCCCGTTGCAGATCTCTCCCTGATTGTCGAAGGCGACGTTGTCGTTGAAGAAGATGGTAAACGCGTCGACGACCTCACAGAAGGCAATTTTGTCGGCGCAGTCGCGCTCCTTGCCCAGAAAGGTAAATTCTCGGCACCTGTCACGGTTCGGACGTCGACTCGCACGACGCTCCTGACATGGAGCGTTTCGGAATTGACTTCCGAGTTTTCGCGCAATGCCAATCTACAGGTCGCGATAGAAGCAAGTCTGGGTATGGAAGTTGCCAGGTGGTTACAGACAACCAGGCAAGTGCTGCTGCGCGCCTAGACTGCAAGCGGGCCGGCCAGACAAAGGCAATCGCGAACACGATTTGGAATTGGAAATGGCCAAACTTCATTTGGACCACGGCTCTTTTAAAACCAGTTTTTCGGGGCAAGCAGTAGGCAGCGTGCGTGAATTACAACGATGGTTGGTGGCTTTGAAGCCATCGGTACAGCAAATTGACAGGTCAAGACACCCGATTAACCGCGTGCCAGCTTCGCTTTAAGTTGATGGACGATTTCCTCACTTTCAGGCAGGAGCATTGTGAGTAAAATCAGACGGTCTTGCTTGTTTCCGCTTGTCTCCGTGGCACTCATTTCCTGTGCGGCGAACGGAATTTCGCATCAACCGCTCCCTGAGGAGTTTGTCGAAGGTGCTCGCGTTCCGAATTTCGAGACCGTGAGAACATGGGCGGACGAGTTTTTCCCGGTCACCAAGAAGCTTTGCGAGTGCGCGAAAAGCAGATCCGGAGATCAGGTCTGGTCCGATTCTGCCGCGGCAAACTGCGCAAGGGTCGAACGGATCTGATCGATACGCACAGGCTTTGACAAAAACCCGTCCATACCCGCATCACGACAGCTTTCTTCATCCTGCGCCATCGCGTTTGCCGTCATTGCGACGATCGGCACTCTCGACGCCGGGCCGGGTAGTTTGCGTATTTCCCGCGTGGCTTCCAGCCCGTCCATGTCGGGCATCTGCATGTCCATGAACACGAGGTCATAGTCGGTTTCCTGGACCGCTGCGAGCGCGTGGCGGCCATCTGCTGCAATATCAGCCTCGTGTCCCAACGTGTTCAGGTAGCCCGTCAGAACAAGCTGATTGGTGACAATGTCCTCGACAATCAGAACCTTGAACCGCTTTTCCGCGGAAAGACCAGCGAGAAGTTCATCAGATTGCGAGACATGTTCAGCCTTGGCGTTTGTCGATGCCCTGGCTGGTTCGGAAAACAAAGCCTTTTTGACGCTGTCATGCGTCAGCGGCTTCGACAGAACCACAAGGTTGGACGCTGTCGGCAAAGCCACAACGTCTCTCGTCGTTGCCAGAAGGACTGGAGCGGCACGGCCTGGTTCGGATGAGACAAGGCTGTCCAACTGCTCTGTGTTTACGGCGCTCGCAAGGACAGCTTCGTATCTTTGTGCCGACAGCAAGCGTTTGACCTCTTCGTCCGTGCGGGCATGGGCAACCGTGAATCCGAGGTCCTGAAGTGTCTCGCCATACATCTTGCCAACCAGTTCATGAGCACTGAAGCAAACAACATGGCCGCGGGCCTGCCTTGCCCCCTGCTCGCGCTGTTCGGTGTCTGTTCGAACCGGGCTGAACGGAATCTGGAACCAGAATGTGCTGCCGGCACCGACTTGGCTTTCCACACCAATCTGACCGCCCATCAGTTCTGTCAACTGCTTGGAAATCGCCAGGCCCAAGCCTGTGCCACCATGACGACGGGAATTGCTTTGATCGACCTGAAAGAACTTTTCGAACAGACTGGAAAGCCGGGCGGCTTCGATCCCGATGCCCGTGTCTTCCACCTCGAAGCGAATGCCGTCAAACGCCCCGGCCGGCAGGACGCGGAGCACGACAGCCCCTTTCGTGGTGAACTTGATCGCGTTGCCGATAAGGTTCATCAGGATTTGCCTGAAACGGCCGGGGTCACCGATGACTTTGTTTGAAATAGCCGGAGCGATGTGACATGCCAGCTCCGTGTTGTTGGCGAAGGCGACCGGTGTGAGGATCTCGACAACGCCATCAACAGCCCTTCGCAGATCAAACACCTCCTCAGCCAGGTCGATGCGGCCGGCTTCCAGCTTTGACAGATCCAGAATGTCATTGATGATTGTCAGCAGCGCTTCGCCCGAAGAAAGCACAGCATCGGCATACCGCTGCTGCTCACTCGACAATCCGGTTTCCTGCAACAGCGAGATCATACCGATCACGCCGTTCATCGGCGTGCGGATCTCGTGGCTGATGTTGGCCAGAAACTGTGACTTCGCCTCGTTCGCGGACACGGCGTCCAACATGGCCGACTGCAATTCCGCCGTTCGGTCCTGAACCTGCCGCTCCAGCTGCGCAAGGGTTCCCTTGAGCGTCTGATTGATCTCGTAAAGCTCGCTACTCTTGCGCTCCAGGAGCCGTTCGGCCTCCTTCCGGGCCGCCCTTTCCCGCTCAAATCGGCGGATCCACTTGGATGCTTCCTGGTTCTCTGTCATCAGGGTTCCCGGCTAATGACGAATTGAACCTTCATTGGTCCGTTTTCATCAGTCCTTTCTATTGTCAGGTTGTCCTTGAAATATGCCCCGCACCCCTGAATGAGACCCTGTGCCAGATCGCCAAAAGGACGCTTGGAGCTGTAATTCATGATCAGCTTGTTTTCGTTGACCCGTTCGCACAAAAACGTAGGCAGCTCGGCATTCGGGTAGAGTTTCTTGACCTCGACATGAATGTACTCTTCGATTTTCTGCAGAAAATCCAAGCTGCTTTCGGATTTATCGAAGAAATGCGAATGCGTGACGGTAAAGCGTCCAAACAGATGTTCTCCGAAAACAACGATCAGCGTGTCGATCTCGATACCGGTGACCTTGTGAAGTGCAGCGATCAGTTTGACCATGTCGTTGTGATCATAGTCCTGCACTGCGGTGAAGCCGGTGTCGCCTCCGACTCCGGACAGTTCCATGATCTCGTCGGCGATGTCGAAGGAAAACTTGTCTTCGACCATCTCCATAAACTCAGTGAAAACGACGCCCAGCATGAATGCTCACCCTTCGTTCCGAACTCCGCGACGTCCTTTTTGAGCCGTTCGCACAAGATCACTCCACACGCTACTTTCAACAGAGGTTCTGGAATAGTGTCAAAAACCTCAAATAACGCCAATTCCAGCCCGTGGACAAATGGAACACGACAACTCGATTCCCGGTTCGACCGCCCCTCAATTCATGACCTTGCAGTTTGAGCAAGAAAGCTTAAGAAACGGCCAGCGCAACCCTGCATTCCAGGTGCAAAACGACACAATTTTCTTGCCTGTCGGTTTCACGATCACCAGACCGTTTCCCATCCGAAATTGCCTTGTCGGAAAGGCAGAAACCCCCTATGTTCTGCGACCCTTGCAGGGCGGAGGACGGAATGCAAAAAACGGTCGTAAGTAGCTGGAACGAATGGGATCCTTTGAAACATGTCATCGTCGGACGAGCCGATGATTGCCATATTCCACCGGAAGAGCCTGCACTGGATGCGAAGGTCCCCGAAGACAGCGACATGCGTGGACAGTGGGGCCGCCGCCCGCAGGAAACAATTGATCGTGCCAATGAATTGCTGGACCGCTTTGCTGCCCAACTGGAGGCGCGGGGCGTCAGGGTCGATCGGCCGACGCCGATAAACCATTCACTGCCCGCAACGACACCTGATTTTCATACGGATAGTCAGTTCGGGTGCATGCCGCCACGCGATGTGCTTTTGACAGTAGGCTCGGAAATCCTGGAGGCAACGATGTCCTATCGTTGCCGCTGGTTCGAGTATCTGAACTACCGCCCGCTGCTGAAACAGTATTGGGAGGAAGACCCGAACTTCCGGCACGAGGCCGCGCCCAAGCCGCGTCTCACCGATGCTGACTATCATCCAGATTATCTGTCGGAAAAGATCGGCGTTGAAAAACGCCTGCAATGGGCTGCCGAGAAATTCTTTGTTACCACGGAAGAAGAGCCGCTCTTCGATGCAGCTGACGTCCTGCGTTTCGGCAAGGATCTGGTGGTGCAGCACGGCTTCACGACAAACCTGAAGGGGATCGAGTGGCTGCGCCGGCATTTTCCGGACCACCGCGTTCATACCGTGAACTTCCCGGGCGATCCCTACCCCATTCACATCGACGCGACATTCACCCCTCTGCGGCCCGGACTGATCCTGAACAACCCGCACAGGCGCTTGCCAGCAAATCAACGCGGTCTGTTTGAAGCCAACGGCTGGGAAATCGTGGATGCCGCGCAACCCGCACACAATTCACCGCCGCCTCTTTGTTACTCCAGCGTCTGGCTGTCGATGAACGTGCTGGTCCTCGATCCCAAAACGGTCTGTGTCGAAAAATCCGAAGTCTATCAGGCGGAACAGATGGACAAGCTTGGTATGGAAGTCGTTGAGGTAGAACTCCGCGATGCCTATGCCTTTGGCGGTGGTCTGCACTGTTGTACTGCCGACGTTTACCGGGACGGCACCTGCGAAGACTATTTTCCGAACCAGTAGCAACGGGCACGCTAGACTTTTCAAGCGGACGCAACACGCTCCGCTCTGGGGTCTAACGAAAAGTGGACATCAAGTTTCGGGATCGGTATCCGCTCACGAGCCCAGTCTTTCTTCGACCTCTGCGAAGGTCGGGAAACGCTCTTCCCCGGTCCGCGACACGAACAGCGCCGCAGCCGCGTTGGCGAACCTGACGGCATCCGGCTCGTCAGATCCACCACCTAAGCCAAAGGCGAAAGCGCCGTGCCAGACGTCGCCTGCTCCCAGTGTGTCGAAGGCCGTGACCGGCGGTGGGGCAATCTGGCTCCCATCATGAACTTCAACCGGGGCTGCTCCGCGTGTCACACACGCCCAGAACCCGTTCCGCGCCGCGATCTCGGCCAATGACTGACCGTCAAATCCGGCCAGCCCCTGTTCGGAAAGGGCAAGGTGGCTGACGGACGGCAACAGGCCCATCGGCAGGGGAACCTCGCCGTCAAGAACCGTCGGCTTGCCCTGTCGCCGCGCCGCTTCGAACAGTCTCCCTGCCAGCGTGCTGCAGCGCGTGTCCGCCAGAACGGCGTCATGGGCCGGGATACCGGCTGTCAATTCAAGATCCGGCAATCGGTCCGATCGCTGATTGACAATGGTTCGCTCTCCACCCGCAGTGACGAACACCGCAGAGTGACTTGTCGTTTCTGCATCCAGGGTCTGAACAAGAGTGTCATCAATTCCGAGACGCTTCATGTGACTGCGCAGATATTCGCCGAGAAGATCGTCACCAACAGCTCCGGCAAGCCGGGCTGTTCCGCCCAAACGGGCGATCGCGGTTGCCGCCAACAGCGCACCGCCACCGGGCACAAGCCGGGCCGCGTCCGCTCGCACCTTACTGCCTTCCTCCGGATAGGCGATCAGGTCATAGACCGCGTCCAACGTTATCAAGCCGGCACAGATGACGGTCGGCATCAAAGCTCCTCCAGATTTGATACGTAACATGTTACGCTGTACTTAATTAAAATGTCATGTATCATGGAATGGTTCAATCCAGGGAAACCGATGGCACACTTTGGCATTCTGACAGCACTCCTGACCCCGTTCGCGGCGGATGGATCGATAGACGCTGAGCGGCTTGCCAGCCATGCGTCCTCGATGGTGAACAAAGGCGTTGCGGGTGTGACCCTGTTTGGCACCACGGGCGAAGGCGCCTCGATTTCCGGTGGCGAACGACGCATCGGGATACAGGCCCTGCGAGACGCCGGTTTGCCGGGCAGCCACATCGTGTTGGGGGTTTACGGGTCGGCAACAGCAGACGTCGCTTCCCAGATTGACGAAGGGATGCGCGCCGGGATCACCCGCTTTCTGGTTCCGCCTCCCTTTTACTTCAGCGACGCAGGCGAAGATGGCGTCTTTCAATGGTTTTCCGAACTCCTGGCTTCCACCGACCCTTCGGCCGGTATTATCCTTTACAACATCCCGCAAGTGACAGGCGTCGGCATATCTCCCGCGCTAGCCCGGAAGCTCAAGGAAGCCTCGCCAGAGCGGATCATCGCCATTAAGGACAGTTCCGGAGACTGGGCAAACGCCGTACGGTTGCTGGATGGCAAGATGCTGCCGGTTCTGGTGGGAGACGAACGCCTGCTGCACAAGGCCATGCCCTTGGGCTGTGCCGGGTCCATCACAGGCGTTGCCAACCTTTATCCGGAAAAGCTCTGCGGCATCATGGCGTCTCCCGCAGAAGACACGATGCTGACGCGCACCGTTGACCGGATTGTGGCCCTGCCGGTGATCCCGACCTTGAAGGTGCTTTTGGCCGACGCCTTGGGCGACCCTGTCTGGGAAAATCTTCGCGCGCCCCTCACCCGCCTAACGGCAGACCAGAAATCTGAAATCCTTGCGCTGGAAGGAAGAGGCATAGCCGCATGATCAGACCCGAACGGCGCCTTCGTGACGACGCCTATTCCAGTTTCACCGAAAAGCTGCTTTCGCGCGACATTCAGCCCGGACAGATCGTGTCCCAGCGGGAACTCGTCGAACTCACCGGAATGCCTTTGGGAGCGATTCGCGAAATGATCCCCCGGCTTGAGGCGGATGGCCTGATCCGAACGGTCCCCAAGCGCGGTCTCCAGGTCCTCAGCATTGACCTTGAGCTGATCCGCAATGCTTTTCAACTGCGCAGGATCATCGAAAGCGAGGCGTTCGCGTCCTACTGCAAAAGCGCGCCCGATGCCGAAATCGATCGCATCGCGCGCGAACACCGCGAAACGCTTCGCGAAGCCGAGCGCGGCGTGACGCCGGACCTGTTGTCGCGCGCGCAGCACATGGATTGGGCATTCCATGATCTGGTCATCGATTCTCTCGGCAACCGGATCATCTCAGACATTCACCGCGTGAACGCGATCAAGATACGCCTGATCAGAAACTCCGACACACGCATGTTGCCGGAACTGGTGGGCTCCGTGATGAGCGAGCATCTGGTGATCATCGATGCCCTTGAGATTCGCGACGTGGCGAAAACGGTTGAAGCTGTGCATGCACATGTGGACAGCGCAAAACGCCGGGCCCTTGGGGTCTGACGACGAATGCGGGTCAACCGCAATGACAGAGGAGGAAGTGAAATGAAGTCGTCTTTTGTTCTTAACGGCTTGGCTGCGTTGGCGGCTCTGGCAATGACGGCAACCGCAGTGGCCGACGACAAGGTTACGCTGCGCATGTCGACACCAGCCTCGGAAACCGACCAGCGATCGGTTGCCCTTGCCGAGGTGTTTGCCCCGCAGGTGGCGGAGTTCGCGACATATGAACCGCATTACAACGCGTCGCTGATCAAACAGAATTCGGAACTTGAAGCCATCGCTTCCGGTGATCTGGAAATGTCGATCGCCTCCGCCCAGGAGTTGGCACAGTACTTCCCGGAGTTTTCAATCTTCGCGACCGGCTATGTGCATCAGGATGCCGATCACCAGGTGCGTGTCTTCAACGATCCGCTGATGGATCCGTTCAAGCAGAAGGTGGAAGACGAACTGGGCATCAAACTGCTTGCCGTCATGTATCTTGGCCGCCGCCATGTGAACCTGCGCCAATCCAAGGATGAGCTGACAGTGACGACCCCGGCCGACCTTGCAGGTGTCAACCTGCGCATGCCGGGCACCGATGCCTGGCAGTTCCTTGGCAAGGCCCTTGGCGCAAACCCGACCCCGATGGCATTCACGGAAGTCTATACCGCGCTCCAGACCGGTTCGGTCGATGGACAGGACAACCCGCTGCCGACCGTGGTCGATGCGAAGTTCTTTGAAGTTACCAACCAGATCGCTCTGACGTCTCATCTGGTGGACCTGAACTACGTGGCTTTCTCGAAAGCCGTATGGGACAAGCTTACGCCCGAACAGCAGGCAACCGTGCAAGCTGCGGCAGCAGCTGCCGCCGAAAGCGGCCGCAATGCCCAGCTGCAGAAAGAAGCCGATCTGGTATCGTTCCTGGAAGAACAGGGCCTGGCGATCTACGAGCCCGACCTCAAGGCCTTCCGTGACCATGTGCAGTCTCAATATGTCGGTTCGGAGTTCGCAGCCTCCTGGCCCGATGGTGTGCTGGACAAGATCAACGCTTTGGGCAAGTAACCCAGGCAGGGCAAGGGTGGAACTCACCCTTGCCCGATTTGGCGAACGGCAGACATGAAACAGATTGCAGCAGGTCTGAAACACACGGCCCAGGCCGTGGCGGCCGCCATGATGGCCGTTATGTTCCTGACATTCGTACTTCAGATATTCATCCGGTACTCGGCGCGCCTGGAGTGGCTGCCTGACTATCTTCCCTTTCTGGAACCCACACGCTTCGGCTGGACTCTGGAACTTTGTCTTGTCTTATGGCTCTGGCTCGTGTTCTGGGGCAACGCCTTTGTGGTGCGTGATAACGACCACGTGCGTTTCGACATCCTCTACAGCCGGGTGAGCCGGCGGACGCGGCGCATCTTCGTGATTGTCTTCGGCCTTTCCATTGCCATTGGCCTTGCCGTTTCCATTGAACCCACCTGGGCCAAGTTCTACATCCTGCGGCTCAAGAAAACCGCGACGCTGTCCAATTTGTTCGGCGACTGGATCAGGATGCGCGACCTTTACGTGGTCTACATGCTGTTTCTCGCCGCTGTTTCCGCACGCTATTTCTGGACCGTCTGGCAAGCCTTCCGATACGGCGTGAACGATGCCCCCGGCCCCGAAGAACAGAGGCAGGGCGAATGAGTTTCCAGTTTCTGCTGTGCCTCGGAACGCTGTTTCTGCTGGCCGGCATCGGCGCGCCGATTGCCTATGCCATCCTTGTTTCCGCGCTGGTCTACCTGTTCGCTGCCGGACAGGATATCGGGCTTGCGGGCAAAGTGCTCATGGACGGGCTTTATTCCAGCTTCGTGTTGCTGGCTGTTCCCCTGTTCATTGTCGCGGCAAATATCATGAATGCAGGGACGATCAGCGACCGATTGCTGCAGTTTTGCATCGCGCTTGTCGGCCGCTTCCGCGGAGGGCTTGGCCACGTCAACATCGTTGCGTCGCTGATCTTTTCCGGCATGTCCGGATCTGCCGTAGCCGACGCGGCGGGGATCGGCAAGATCATCATCGAAATGATGACCAAAAGCGGTCATTACACACGCGGGTATGCTGCCGCGATCACCGCTGCCTCTGCCACCATCGGCCCCATCATCCCGCCCTCGATCCCGATGGTGCTTTATGCGCTCGTGTCCAATACTTCGATCGGCTATCTGTTTCTCGGTGGAATTGTGCCAGGACTTATGATGGGCGCTGTGCTCATGGGGCTCAACATCTGGCTGTCTCATCGCAGGAATTTCGCGCTGGAACCGGCGGTGCCGCTGGTCGAACTGCCCCGACTGACGGTCAATGCCTTCCCGGCTCTGCTGATGCCCGCAATTCTCCTTTACGGGATCTACGGCGGGGTCACGACCCCGACAGAAGCTGCCGCAGTCGCCGCCTTCTATGCGCTTGTTCTTGCAGCGCTGTTCTATCGCGCCCTGTCGCTTCGCAAGCTTTACGAGATCCTTGTTGAAAGCGCCCGATCCTCTGCAGCCGTCGGCATCGTTATCGGCGGTGCACTGATCCTGAACTACATCGTTGCTTCAGAAAACATCCCAACGCTCATGGCAGCGCAACTGGTCGGACTGGACGTCCACCCGCTGGCCTTCCTGATCACGGTCAACATCCTGCTCCTGCTTCTGGGGTGCGTTCTGGATGCCACGACGATCATCCTCGTCATCATTCCCCTTTTTATCCCGACATGCCGTGAGCTCGGCATCGATCTGGTTCACTTCGGTGTCGTGGCGGTCGTCAACTGCATGATCGGACTGATCACGCCCCCTTATGGCATCCTTCTGTTTGTCATCAACGCGGTCACCCGCATTCCGCTGAACGAAATCATCCGGGAGATCTGGCCGTTTCTTGGCGTGTTGCTGGCAGCGCTTGCCGCCCTCATTCTGTTTCCGGGGCTTGTGCTCTGGCTGCCAAGGGCATTCGGGTATGTGGGCTGATCCGGGATAGGACGACGGGGCAAACCCTTTCAGACGATTGACCAGCGAACCACCGAAGTCGGATGATGCGACGCATGCACGCGGGACCGGACTGAGGGTGTGACATTGCCTCGTATCCAACAACCAATTCGGACCAGACGATCGAACGATCCGTTACATCTGGTCTTCAAACTGCTGCCGTCCAGTGTTGTCCGGAGCTATCTGGTCGAGTAACAATCTGGTGCGTCTCTGCTTTTCGGAGAATCTGATTGCACACTTCGGCTGCATGCGGGAGCCCTGATACATGGCGGAAAAACCAGTCTGGCAGTTGAGTGCCAGTGAGCTTGCACAAAAAGTCGCGCAACGCGAGTTGACAGCCGAAGCGGTTGTGACAAGCACAGTGGAGCGCATGCGCGCCGTCAACACCGGCCTCAACGCCGTTGTCGATGATCTCGGCGACGCGGCCATCGAGACGGCGCGCGATCTCGACACTCTTCAAGGCAAGTCCGGTGTTGCCGGTCCTCTCCACGGGGTACCCGTGACCATCAAGGTCAACGTTGACCAAAAAGGCAGATCGACCACGAACGGTGTGAAGGCATTTACCGATGTCATCGCGCCTGATGATGCGCCGTTTGTGAAGAACCTCACCAATGCCGGTGCCATCGTCATCGGCCGCACGAACACACCGGAATTCTCCTTTCGTGCAACGACGACCAATGAACTGCACGGGCGCACTTCCAACCCATGGAACGACTGGGCGTCGCCCGGCGGTTCGTCCGGAGGTGCATCGGCCGCCGTCATGAGTGGCATGGGACCAATCGCGCACGGAAATGATATCGGCGGCTCACTGCGCTTCCCGGCTGCCGCGACGGGCGCTGTTACCGTCAAGCCGGGGCTTGGCCGCACCCCCGCGTGGAATCCTTCGCAAAAAGCCGAGCGTGGCATGCTTGCCCAATTGATGTCGGTACAGGGTGTCATTTGCCGCGAAGTACGTGATGTTCGGCTCGCGATGAAATCTGCCATCGCATATGATCCGCACGACCCCTGGCAAGCTCCCGTTCCATTCGAGGGAACGGAGCTGGAGAAGCCGATAAAGATCGGTTTCACCAAAAACACATATCAGTTCGAGATCCACCCGGCGATTGTCGAGGCCCTGGATACCGCACGTGCCTGCCTTGTTGATGCCGGCTATGAGGTGGTCGAGATAGAGACACCGGATATCAGCGAAATCGGCGAGACCGGCTACCGTGCCTTGATGGGTGAGGTAAACGTCTTGATGCTGAACGATGTGAGGCGTCACGGCAGCCCTGAAATCAATCGGATGTTCGACGAATATTTCGAACTCTTTCCGCCTTTCAGGGACGACGAACTGCTGCATCAGATGGCACGGCGCTCTCATTTCATTCGCCAGTGGAACCTCCTGTTTGAACGCACGCCTCTCGTGTTGTGCCCTTTTCTGCCGTCTCCGACCTATGCCTGGAACAGAGATGCAGAGGGAAAAGACGGCATCATGGAAGTGCTCGGATGCGGTATCTGGTCATTTGCCATGAATTACATGGGCTTTCCTGCAGGCATCGTGTCACCCCGCATGCATGAGGGAATGCCCGTCGCGGTGCAGGTCGTCGGCAGACGTTTCCGGGAAGACCTGATCCTCGATGCGCTTGAATCGGTGGAAACACGCACGGGCATTATGGCCGAAAAGCTGTTCAGGCGTGACGCGCCCTGACGCAAGATGATCTGTGTTCGGCACAAGAATGCCAGAAACCTTGATCTACGGCACGTTTTGCACCGATCTCTGGTTGGCAGCGATCCTGAAACCGGCTTTTCGGAGGCCAAACTGGTGCTTTGGGTGTAGTATCAGGGAGACGCGACTTTCAGGAGCACCGACCTTGCCATTTGCCTGGCCTCATCTGACCTTCGCCGTTTTGCTCGCTGCCGCCACCGTGGCTGCGCCGTTGCCTGCAGATGCGGCACAGCAGAGTTCGCGAATCCCCGCCTGGCTGCAAAAACATGTTGGGACGGCCGAAGGACAAATCGCTCCGATCGTACTCCACCGGGCCCGTGCGCTCTACGAACGGAAACGGCGCCAGGGCAAAGTCAGAAACGCCTGCTATTTTGCCAAGGATGCAACGCGCCCGAGCACCACACGCAGCGGCAAACCGGGGCGCAGGTTTTATGTGATTTGCGAGCAAAGAAAGTTCTTTCGGGCCGTTTCATCGGGCTACGGCAATGGCCGTAAACTGCGGCGCGCCAATTTCGCGAACGGACGACAATGCGCGAAGAATTTCAGCAACGCGGAAGGATCGAAACTCACCGCTGGCGGATCCTATGTAACGGCTGAATCAAGGACTTCCTTCAAGGGATATTACCGCCAGTCCGGCAAACGGAAAGCGTTTCACCGGACATTCCTTCTTTTCGACGGTGAAGGCGAAACCGCAAACGCCCGGGAACGGGCCATTGGCGGACACCCTGCAGTCTTTTTGAAATGGCAATGCCGTTTCAAAAACCCGAAAAGCCCTCATGCGGATAAGGAAGGCTTTGTGCCTTACGGTAAACTGGTGAACTACACCGGCGGGCGCAGCAACGGCTGCACCACCTGGTCGCCTGCTGAATCAAGAGAAATCCTCTCACTCGTCGAAGGCAACCCGACAACGCTTTACATCTATCCGGAGGGGCGCGACATCGACGCAGTCGCAAATGCTGTCCGGAAACGGAAGTCCCTGACAAATGCGGGGCTCTACTGGAACGCAAGCTGCCTGAAGTCAATCGGCGCGCCCAAGTTCTGGCCCAAAAGGAAGCTCCAGCCGATCATCAACGAATGGCGGCGATCCTTACCGAAACAACCGCCACTGGAATTGCCGATCTGCAAGTAAGACCGGTGCCAGGTTCGGCGTGAGGGGTATTGAACACTTAGGCTGAAAGGCCGTTTTTGAGTGTCGCCAGCCGTTCAAGGACGGCGCTTCGTTTTTCGTCCAGCTCCGCTCTGAGCCTGTCGATATGCACGAGTTTTTCCGCCAGTTTCTCTATACCGCCTTCGCAAGGGCCGGAGCCTTCGTCGGAAAGGCACGCGCTCATTGCGCGTATCTCGCGCGTGGAAAAACCGGTTGCAATGAAATCGCGGATACGCCGGGCTCTGCGCAGGTCGGCTTCGCTATAGCTGCGATACCCGTTGAACGTTCGTGAAACGTCCATAAGGCCCTCTTTTTCATAGTGGCGCAGCATGCGTTGCGAAATCCCCAGTCTGTTCGCTGCTTCCTTCGCCATCATGACCGAGTTCTCCTCAAAAGCCTGACACATGTGTAAGCGTTGTGGCCTAATGAGTAAGGCCCCGGATGGATGATTTCAATCCACCCGGGCTGTTGGGGATCAGGACCTCAGGGACCAGCCGCCATCAACTGTCAGGATCTGTCCGGTGAGCCATTCGTTCGCGGGGCTGCCGAGACGCAAGATCCAGGGGACGATGTCGTCAGTCTCTCCCCGGCGTCCGAGGGGAACCTGAGCGGCCTCCTGTTCCTCGACCTGTCGCGCCATCTCTTCGGGAAGCCCCATCATTCCGGTCAGCGCACCGCTCTTGACCGGTCCGGGGGCAACGGCGTTGACGCGAATCCCGTCGCCTGCAAGCTCGATGGCCCAGGATCTGGTGAGATGCTCCAGCGCGGCCTTGGTTGCGCCGTAGTGCGCCAGCATCGGCGCCGCATTGCGCGACACGGCTGTTCCAATATTCACGATTGCTCCACGACTTTCACGCAGAGCCGCGTGGGCAGCCTTCACAAGTTGAGACGGCGCAGTGATGTTCAGGGCAGACATTCCTGCAATGACACCTTCATCATATGCATCGACTGGCAGTGGTTGGCCTGCGCCCGTATTGTTGACGAGCAGATCAATGCGTCCCCATCGACTCGCTGCTGCCTCGGCAATCTGCGCGCCGCTGCCATCTTCTGCGCTGTCCATCCGAAGTGTTTCCATGTTGTCGTTCTCTGCTGCTGCCTCCGCGAGCCTGTCTGCGTTTCGCCCGGTGATGAGCACCATTGCACCTTTCCTGGAAAGCCGGGTTGCGACCGCCCGGCCGATCCCGGAACTTCCGCCGGTGACTATCGCCACCTTCCCTGTCCAAATACTGTCTTTCGCCATTTCGTTCCGTCTCCTGTGAGAGATATTCAAGGTGCTGATAGGCGACACGCTTAGCGCCCTGACACTAATGTCAGGGTCAATGGCAAAATTGGTTTCAAACGAAAAATTGAGGGCCAAATTCAGCTGCGCGACATGACCAGCCAGGCGTCGCGTGCCGCATCAATCGACCGGACCAGTTTCAATCCCTCGGTATCGGCATAGCGGCGCAGCGTAAGAGCGCTGTTCCATTTGCCCTGCTGAAGCCCCTGGAAGGCAGCGACGGTCGACGTTACCTCGACAACGTCGTCAAACTCGGAAAGGGATGTGTAGGGACGGGTCGCCGGATGAAGTGCAATCGTACCGGGGCGCTCGGCGTCGGACCGGGTCAGGATCGCGAGCGGCTGGCTCGTTGCAATGAAAGTGTCGGTTAGCAGGATACCATGCGTGTACTGCGCAGTCGCGACGATTTCCGCTGCCTTGCGATGCGCGGCGCAAATCATCATATGCGTGGCCTCGCCCCGAACGCAGCACGCGAGCATGCCTGTTGCGTCCGATACATGGATTATGCGTGCCTCACTGCCACGCTCCCGAAGATGATTACGCAAGACGAAATCATGATTGGTGCCTTCGGGGCCGAGAGTGACCCAAACCGTTTCCGTGTTCTTGGATTTGTCTTGCACGTCGCGGGTCCTCGAGCGGGTGGTCAGAATCTGATCAAGGCGGCTTTCTCTCCCCCACCTGCGCCCGTAGCCATCCTCGCCGTCTGTTTCATTCCTTCGATCCTGCAAGCAGTGCATCCAGCCGGTTCTCGGCCTCAAGCGCGGCAAGGTCATCGCCGCCACCGATGTGGGTCGGACCAATGAAAATCTGTGGCACGGTCCGGCGGCCCTTGCTGCGGGCGACCATCACATGTGCCGCCTCCGGGTCGCGGTCCACATCCACCTCGACGTAAGCGACCCCTTTTTCCTTCAGGAGCGTCTTGGCAGCCCGGCAATGCGGGCAGTCCGGTGTCGTGTAAATCAGGACGCCCGATCCATGCGCGTGCGCGGTGTTCTCCTGAAGCCAGGCAATGACATCTGCCGCAGACCTGTTTGGCGGAAAAACAGGGTAGAAAACATGCTCGACCACGCCATCCTTGAGGACAAGCGTCAGCCGCTTGATCAGTCGCATTCCCTCCACCACCATGGTCGGCAGGCGCATAGCGTCGGAGAGTTCAAAGTCAGCATCGCTCAGGATCGGGAAAGACAGATCCAGACGTTCGGAGAGTTCCTTCTGATAGTCTTCCGTTTGGGTACTCAGCCCGAACACCGTCACACCGAAGGCCGCGAACACGTCCTTTTCGGCCTGAAAAGACAAGGTTTGAGGCGTGCAGCCACGTGCCCCTGGAATGTCATTCCAGCCGGGCGGCAACTCGACACCGGGAACGCCGGTCATGGGATAGGCGTAGACAACCACCCGGCCCCGCACCTCGGACAGATCAATCCAGTTTCCTGAGGTCGCGCGCAATCGTACAGAGGGCACTTTCATGCCCGCCAGATGATCCGCGCCGCCGTCATCGACGGGCCGTGGCAGGTCATCGGGAAGGACCAGTGGATTGGTGGTATTTTGCGAGTTCGTCACGTGTCGGGCACTCCTGACTGTATCTTCCGGGTGCGACCCTAGCCCCACGTCCTTTCCGTGTCTTCCGCAATCATAGTGCGGAGCCAGGCCATCAGCTTCTTCAAAGGCGGGCGCTTGACGCCCTGACGGGTCAGCATGTGATACCCGGTTCCCGGATCTTCTTCATCCTCGAACAACACTTGAAGACTGCCGGCATCGATATCAGGCTTGATAAACGCCTTGGCAGTCGCCGACACCCCCTCGCCGCGCCTCAGGCCCTCGAGCAGCATGTAGCCCGGGAGATGGGTGATGTTGAGCTTCTCACAGGGCACGACACCCTGATTCTCCATCCAGATGGCCAGTTCATTGGTGCCGTATTCCTGCAGCCAGGGAAAATCCAGAATATCCTCGGGGCTGCTGATCGCCCTGTCGCCGATCAGGCACCTCGCGCCGACCACGGCAAAGTTGGTCGGCAAAAGCAGTTCGGAATCCAGGCCCGGCCAGTCACCCTTGCCGAAACGGATCGCCATGTCGGTGCCGCCGGGGGTCAACTCAATGACTTCTGCCGTCGGGTTTAGCATCAACTCGATTTCGGGATGCTTCAAGCGGAAATCGTTGATGCGCGGCATCAGCCAGCTGACCGCGAAGGTGGGCGTCATCGTTATGTTCAGCGGCCGTGCCTGATCGTCCTTTAGGAGAGCGTCGACGGTATCCCGGATGGCCTCGAAGCCGCCTTTCAACCCGCTGAACAACTGTTCGCCTTCAAGCGTCAGGGCAACGCCCCTGCCTTCCCGCGCGATCAGCTTCAGCCCCATGAAACTCTCAAGACTTCGGATCTGCTGACTGACAGCGGCATGGGTGACATTGAGCTCTCGCCCGGCGGCGGAAAGACTTCTTGTTTCAGCCACGACGGCAAAGACCTTGAGACTGTTCAGCGGAGGCAATGCACGCCAATCCATATGTAACTTTTCCTTACATATTTAAAATCTTCCTGACTCGCGAAAATCCTACGTTGGAGCCATATTCTCATCAGACGCCAACCGAGGAGTGTAAGTCAATGTTAGATATTTATGCACGCAGCCTTCTGGAAGCAACCCGGTCTTCGCGCGCTGAAACGATGGACCCGCGCACCAAGCGCCGTCTGGCCGAGGAGCGGAACCGGGAAGAACAGGCAGCCCGCGTCTGGTGGCGCAGGCCCTATTGGGTGTAAAGCCCGCAAGGTGGCGCTTCCGGCATGCAGACCGGATTTGCGGCACCTGACTTCAACAGTCTGTACAAAGCAGGGTCCGGCTCTCACGCCGGACCTGTTTTTTTGGAAGCACAGCAGATCCCGCGATCAGCGAGCGGCTTCCGTTTCCTGGTGAAACCGCGGTATGATTTCGTGACACGATCACCTATCAGGACAGGCGTTCACCAGATACACAGATGCACCGTTCGACTTCAGACTGGACAGCAAAAGCCGTACTTGATCACCTTGGCGCACTGGGAACGGAGGAAAACCGACAGGGCATGGCCCGGTTCGGCATTGATGCCTCCAGTGCCTACGGTGTGCCACTCTCCGTTCTGCGCCCATTTTCAAAAGAACTTGGAAAATCGCCCGATCTTGCTCGCGATCTTTGGGCATCCGGATTTCATGAAGCCCGGCTGCTTGCCATCCTGATCACCCCTCCAAAAGTGATGACGGCGGAGCTTGCACTACGCTGGCTCGACGATGTCCGGACCTGGGACCTGTGCGACCAGTTGACCAATGTATATGCCCGCCGCCAGGATTCAGGCACGCTCGTTCCGGTTCTCGCGGCAAGCGAACGCGAATTCATCAAGCGCGCCGGCTTTGCCCTGATCGCCTGGCGTGCCGTCCACGCAAAGGCAGCACCGGATCAGGAGTTTCTGGACTGTTTCGAGCTCATCAGGAATGCCTCGACGGATGATCGGAATTTCGTCTGGAAAGCCGTTCACTGGGCGCTGCGGCAAATCGGCAAGCGCTCGGCGGATCTGTATGGCCCGGCGCTTAGCCTGGGTGAAGAACTGACGCGTTGCGAAAACAGGACGGCGCGCAAGATCGGCCGCGAAACGGTGAATGAACTGTCCTCACAGAAGGTACGCGGCCGCCTGAATATTGACTAGGTCACACCCTCATAAATCAGCCCGCAATGGCGCAGCAAACGGCAATGAGATGCCAGGAAAAGCGCAAAAATCGGGCTTCCCGCCCGGTCGAGCGCTTTGACGCAGCAGATCGAAGCCGCTTTTACGTTCTGGAGGGATAAGGTGAATTTGCCCGGCAATGTCGTTGCAAATCTTTGGAAACCGGACGGTTTCCTGCGCTTCCGCTCCTTGAGGAGCAGCAATCCGCCTCAAACCATTTCCGCCTCATTTATGGGTCCATCACCTAGACCTCAACTTCCACGGTACCGATCGGGTTGGAACAGCAAGCCAGGATGTAGCCTGCCTCGATATCGTCTTCGCTGATGCCACCGGAATGAACCATATGGACATCGCCATCCAGTTTCCTGACCTTGCAGGTACCGCAGACGCCGAAAGTGCAGCCGGACGGGATATTCAGTCCGGCATCCTTGGCGACCGCAAGCACGGTGTCGGTCTCCGTACAGCAGGCGGAAACGCCCGAATTGGCAAAGACGATCTGCGCCTTTGTGTCTTCCTGCGGAACGACATCGTCGAACTCGGTCAGTTCCGCCTTGGTTTCGGCGGGTGCCTGGAAGCTTTCCTGGTGATAGCGGTCCATGTCATAGCCGAGCGCATTCAGGATCTCGCGAACAGCGTCCATGAACCCTTCCGGACCGCAGCAATAGACATCCCGCTCAAGGTAGTCGTTGCACATCAGCCCGAGCATCAGCTGATTGAAGTACCCGCGGTACCCGGTCCAGACTTCGTAAGGATCGCTTTGCTTGACCACGAAATGCAGCTGCAGTCCCGTGACCCGGCTCGCCATGTATTCCAGTTTCTGGCGGAAGATAAGGTCTGCTGGGCGTCTAGCGCACTGAATGAAACAGATGTCGGGGTCCTCGCCACGCTCAAAAAGCGTCTGCGCCATCGACATCATCGGCGTGACGCCGGAGCCAGCCGAGATGAACAGGAATTTGCCGTCCGGGCTCGGCGGAAGATGAAAGAGGCCGGCAGGGCCGAACGCCTTCAGCCGCATTCCGGGCTTCATGTTGTCCAGAAGCCAGCGCGATCCCTCACTGCCAGGCTGGGCCTTCACGGTCACCGAGACATAGGCGCTGGAGACCGGCGACGACGACAGCGTATAGGTTCGCTGCACGTTGCCACCGGGCAGCGGCAGATCCAGGGTGATGAATTGCCCTGCCCTGTAGACAAAGGTCGCCCCGGACGGCGGACGGAAAGAGAACGTCTTCACATCTGGTGCTTCCGGCACCACCATCACGCATTCCAGCAGTTCGCTGTCAGACCAGACAGGCGTATCGCGTCCCGGCATCGGTATCATCAGATCACTCCGCCGCTACACGGAAACGTCCCAGAAGAGACGATTCCAGATTCGCGGCATACCAGTCGACAAACTGGATAACGCCACTTTCCAGGACCGGCGAATACGGCCCCGGCTCATAGGCCGGTGAACAGATACCGATTTGATTCTCCTCAACGATCCGACGGTCTTCGTCATTGGTGTGGGTCCACACTTCGGTGAGCCGCTCCAGATCGTAATCGACGCCTTCCTGCGCGTCCTTGTGCACCAGCCAGGTGGTTGTGACTTCGGATTCCATCGGACCGATCGGCAACACACGGAAGGTCAGCACCTGGTCCGACAGGAAATGGTTCCACGTATTCGGATAGTTGAAAAAGAGACACGTGCCGGCGTTGTCAAAGGGAACGGTGCCGATCCGCTTCGAGACAGCCGCCTTGCCGTCCATCGTGTAGCTGACCGCCTGCCCAAGGAAGGGAATGCGCACGAAGCGCCACTGCTCATTCGGCGAGATCACATATTTCGCGGGCAACCCGGCGTTTTCACAGCGCTCGACATGCTGCCTTCCCTCGTTGGAAGAGGACGCATCATCTGCTCCGACAAGGTTCGGATCATCGGGAAACGTCCGGCACAAGGACGGGTGTGAACCGGAGCAGTGATAACATTCGCGGTTGTTTTCAAGGACGAGCTTCCAGTTGCCCTTCTCGGTTATCGTCGATTGATGCGCGACCTTCAGATTTCCAAGATCATGGGGTCCGAGATAACGCGCAGCCTGCCGTTGCAGGCCGGAAGCGTCGGGCGCGACTTCCGCCAGACAGATGAAAACCATGCCGGACACATCAATGCAGTGAACCGTCTTCAGCCCGTGTTCCTCCGGCTTGAAGTCGTCTCCCATCTCACGCGCCCACAGAAGCTTGCCGTCCAGTTCATAGGTCCACTGGTGGTAGGGACACACCAGCTTCGGCGAGGATCCCTTTGTGGCCGAACAGATGCGGCTGCCGCGATGGCGGCAGGAATTGTGGAATGCGCGGACGACACCGTCCGCCCCACGGACAACGATGATGGAATAGGCGCCGATCTGGAGCGTGACATAGTTTCCGGATTTCGGGAGCTCGGCGGAACAGGCCGCAAAAACCCAGTCTTTCTGCCAGATATGCGTGAGATCAGCCTGGAACACGTCGCCGTCGGTGTAGAACGGCTGCGGTAGCGAATAGCCGGCCCGACGGCCCATCAAAAGCGAAAGAATGTCCGAGTCGCTGTACATGTATCTGATCCTGATGTGTCGGCGTCACCGAGCGTTGATGCTGCGAAACCTAGTCCCGCAACGATCAGTTGCCATAGCTCAAAAACGGCATCCGCTTATTCAAGTGAGACGCTGCCCAAAAAATCCGCAATGACCTGAAGTCAGATGTCTTTTACAAGCCTGAGTGCGTCGTAAATGGCGGCATGGGTGTTTCTGGCGGAAACGGCATCGCCAATCCGGAACAAGGCAAATTCGCCATCGGGATTGGCTTCAAGCGGCTGCGGACGGCCGAAAATAAGCGCTTCCTGGTTCACGGCACCGAGATTCTTCGACCTGGGCTTGAGCTCGAAATAAAGATCGTCCAGCGGAACCGTTGCGTGATTGACGACGATCTGGTCGAAGTCGCGTTCCTCGGTATGGTCGGAATAGTCCGTTCCGATCACCGCCGTGATTCTGTTGCCTGCACGTTTTGCGGCCTTCAGGCGATAGGTGACCGTGAAACGAACATCCTTGTCCTGCAGCGCGCGCATATATGGCACCAGGTTCATCCCCATGACTTCCGGAGAAAACGACCGGTCCGGTGTCATGATCTCGACATGAGCACCTGTCTTGGCGATCATCTCCGCCGCCTGCAAGGCCGCATGATCGCCGGCATCGTCAAACACCAGAACCTGCCTGCCTGGCTTTACGTCCCCGGCAATAATATCCCAGGCGGAGACGACGAGGTCGTTGCCATCAGACAGCACTTCAGTGTGCGGCAGACCACCTGTTGCCACGATAACGGTGTCTGGCGTTTCTGATGCTACATCAGTTTCTTCTGCGTAGGTATTAAAGTTAAATCTCACATTTCTGGCGAGACACTGTTCCATTCGCCAGTCGATAATCGAAATCATCTCCCGCCGCCGCTCGGACTGGGCCGTCAAGCGGACCTGTCCACCTGGATCTGGTGCCGCCTCGAAGACGACGACCTGATGGCCACGTTCAGCGGCGACACGCGCGGCTTCCATGCCCGCAGGCCCTGCCCCGACAACAACGACCTTTTTCATTTCGGCTGCGGGTGATAATTCGTGTGGCATCGTCAATTCGCGGCCAGTGGCCGGATTGTGAATGCAAAGCGCCTCGCCTCCCTGATAAATCCGGTCAAGGCAATAGGTCGCGCCGACGCAGGGACGAATGTCTTCCTCCCGTTTTTCTGCGATTTTTTTGACAAGCAGCGGGTCGGCCATGTGCGCGCGCGTCATGCCGACCATATCCAGCAATCCTTCGGCGATTGCATGGCGCGCAGTCGCCACATCGGGGATCTTCGCCGCGTGGAATGTCGGCAGGCCGATTTCCCGCCGTACCCTCCCGGCGAAATCGAGATGCGGTGCGTTGCGCATGCCCTGCACGGGGATGACGTCGGTCAGTGCCGCATCCGTATCAATATGGCCACGGATCACATTCAGGAAATCGATTTGCCCGGTCGCCTTGAGGCGGCGGCCGATTTCCAGACCTTCCTCAGCTGTTATGCCGCCTTTCATCGCCTCGTCGGCGGTAAAGCGGATACCGAGAATAAAATCATCTCCGACCCGCTGTCGGATCGCATCGATCACCTCAAGTGAAAACCGCATCCGGTTTTCGAGTGCTTCCCCACCATACGGACCGTCCAGCTGGTTTGTCGCCGGTGACCAGAACTGGTCCATCAGATGGCCGTAGGCTTCCAGCTCGACGCCGTCCATGCCACCTTCCTTCATGCGCTCGGCAGCGTCGGCATAGTCCTCGATGATCCGGGCGATATCCCAGTCCTCAACGAGTTTCGGGAAGAACCTGTGCGCAGGTTCCTGAGCCATGGTGGAGGAAACGGAGGGAAGCCAGTCCCCCTTGTTCCAACCGGTTCGGCGTCCCAGATGGGTGAGCTGGATCATGACGGCGCAGCCATGGTTGTGACAGGCATCCGTCAGTTCACGTATCCAGGGGACAACCTCGTCCTTGTAGGCAAGGATGTTGTTGAAGGCTGGCGGTGAGTTGCGGGAAACAGCAGCCGAACCCGCCGTCATTGTCAGAGCGACCCCTGCCCGGGCGCGGGTCTCGTGATAGGCCCGATACCGTTCCTTGGGCATGCCGTCTTCCGGATATGCCGGCTCATGCGACGTAATCATGATCCTGTTTTTCAGCGTCAGGTGCTTGAGCTGATAAGGCTGAAGCAATGGGTCCTTTGACATGCGCTTCCCTCAATTCGCATCCGTCCGGCCAGAACCGGTCACTCACGAGCTTATTGCGCGGCGCTACTTGGTGAAAAGCCGCAAAAACGACATTTATGTCGTTTTTATAGACATTACTGTCAATTTAAGTTGTTAGGAGCAGACCCAGCTGCTAACGAACCATCATGAACGAACCCCTGATCGAAAAAACCAGCGGCTGGCGCGGGACGCGGGAACTCTGGATTCAAGCGGCCTACAGCACCTTGCTGGAAACCGGGATTGATGCGGTCAAGGTGATGCCGCTCGCCGAGCGCATGGGCCTGTCGCGCACAAGCTTTTACGGCCATTTTTCGGATCGCAAGGATCTGCTCGATGCGTTGATCGAGCTCTGGCAATCGAAAAACACCGGTAATCTGATCAAGCGAACCGAAGCCTATGCGGAGACGATTACGGAAGCGATCCTCAACGTTTTCGATCTCTGGCTTTTGCCTGACCTGTTTGATTCAAGACTGGAATTCGCCGTCCGAAACTGGGCGCACTCAGACATGCGTCTCGCGGGCCTGCTAGAGGATGCCGACATCATCCGTGTCGAGGCACTGCAGTCCATGTTCGAGCGCTTCGGCTACGACACAGTTCACGCAAGCGTTCGGGCAAACACGGTCTATCAGACCCAGATCGGCTATATTTCCATGAAGAAGGATGGGCCGTCAGACCCGTTGGCACCGCGACTGGAACGCATGCGAACCTATGCGGAGATCTTTGCCGGACAGCCCGTGACCGATGCTGAAGCCGCCCGTTTTTTCGCGCGGCATCCCGTCAATGACGAGTGAACCTCCCGTCATTGGGGCGGGGCACAAATCGGACATAAGTTTCAAGCTGCCGAGGTACTTATGCATCTCCCCGCGGTTTTTCCGGCACAACATAGGTTAGCGGAAGCGCGGTGGTGTTCTTGATCTGCTCCATCGCGAACGTCGTCGAAACATCCGAGATCTCGATTTTTGCGATCAGCTTCTTGTAGAAGGCGTCGTAGGCTTCGATGTCCGGCACGGCAACGCGCAGCAGGTAGTCGACCTGCCCTGCCATACGATAAAACTCGACAACCTCCGGAAACTCCTGGATCACGTCGGCAAATTTTTTCAGCCAGTCTTCCGAATGCTGGCTCGTCGTGATCGCCACGAATGCCGTCACCTTGGCATTCACCTTTGCCGGATCCAGAATGGCCACGCGACCGGTAATGACGCCATCTTCCTCCATCTTCTGGATCCGGCGCCAGCATGGCGTTGTCGACAAGCCGACACGGCGGCCGATTTCGGCAACCGGAACGGTGCAGTCCTCTTGAAGAATGGACAAGATGCGGCGATCGATGCGATCAATCATGGCAGGGATTTCCAGCTATATGGCGCACGCCCCTCAAACAAACAGAACCAGTTTGAAGGAAATGATTTCTTTCATGAGCAAAACACGTATGTGATTTTTCGTGTCATATGTCAAATAGCGCCGCTTGTAGTATTTTTTTCCTCCCAATCACATGAGCGCCTAAATCAGCCGGGCGACCTCCGCTCTCAGGACAGGCAGAAGATCTCTTTCAAACCACGGGTTCTTTCGGAGCCAGGCATTGTTGCGCCAGGACGGGTGCGGGAGTGGCAGCACCTTGGGTTTGCCGTCCGCGGCGGCTGCGTTAAAATACTCCTGCCACGATCCGACTGTTTCCGTCAGGCTCTTCTTGCGCATCGCGCCGAGGTGGTAGGCTTGAGCATATTGTCCGATCACGAGGATCATTTCGATTTTGGGCAGCTCGGTAAACAGCGCGTCGTGCCAAAGCGTACGGCATTCCTTGCGGGGTGGCAGATCCCCGCCCTTGTCATCCAGCCCCGGGAAACAGAACCCCATCGGAACAATGGCGAGCCGCTCCGCGTCGTAGAAGATCTCCTCGTCTATTCCCATCCAGTTTCTGAGCCTGTCACCGGAAGGATCGGTGAACGGACGTCCGCTTTTGTGCACCCGCGTTCCCGGTGCCTGTCCGCAGATGCACACGCGCGCGTTCGACGACACCTGCAGGACTGGCCTCGGTACATGCGGCAAGGCTCTCCCGACCGGATTTTCACTGCATTCCCGGCAAGCGCGAATGCGCGAAACCAGATCATTGAGAGATTGGGAATTCTGGTGAAAGGACAAAGAGTTGCACCCTGATACAGCCAATTAACGCAATGCTTACCACGATCCTGAGGACGATCTTAAGGAATGATGAGTCACTGTGCATAAACACGCAGTATCACAATAACGATATCAACACCCTCCGGCGTCCGATGAAGTCCGAAACGTCAGATCCAATTGGCGACACGATCGCGATCAACAGGCAGCGTGCGTTGCGGCGACGCGAGCTTGCCCGATCGGTGCGTGATATCCGCAGCCGCCTCGGCGCTCCCGAGAACCGGCAATCGACCTTTGAACACGAGCGTCAGCACCTTTTTGCCGACACACGCATCAACGCAGCCTTTGCCGCGCCGCTGCTCGCCTTGATCGTCGCAGCGATCTCCTCGCTCTGGGTCAGCCCGCAGTTCATGGGTGCCTGGTTCCTTGTGACGATCTGCACGCATTTCTTGATGGTGGTGATCAGCCACTCCTATGAAAAAGCGCCTTCTGATCAGAAAGTGCGCGTTGTCTGGCGCCGCCGTTTCACAGCGGGTGACCTGATCTACGGATGCAGCTGGGCCATGTTCTTCCTGATGCCGCAAAGAATCGGGTCCGGAGAAGGTCTGGTCATCTTCCACTTCGCAACACTCCTGATCGTGATCGCGATGAATACGATGCAATCGGCCAACCTGCCCAAGTGCCTCCTGGCGAGCACCCTGCCGATTACTTTCGTCGTCACTTTCACTTTCCTGCAACAGGCAAGTGCCGTCCACTACACGCTTGCGGCCATGGCGATCGGGGCACAGGGCTTTTTCCTGATCCTGGGCAACCAGCTTCTGAAAAACGCGAACACAATGCTGGAATACCGCGCGGACAAGGATCACCTGATCGCCGAACTGGAAACCGCGAACTCCATGTCCGATGAGGCGCGCCGGCGCGCCGAGGCCGCAAACCTCGCGAAATCCCGGTTCCTGGCCACGATGAGCCACGAACTCAGAACGCCACTCAATGCCATCCTCGGGTTTTCCGAAATCATGAAGGACGAGGTTCTTGGTCCGATGACCAACAAGAACTACCGGTCCTATGCGGAGGACATTCACGGGTCGGGCGAACATCTGCTCAATCTTATCAACGAGATCCTCGACCTGTCGCGTATCGAGGCTGGCCGACACGAACTGCACGAGGAAAGTATCTACCTTCAAGACGTGGTTGCCGAGTGCGGCACCATGATGAAGGTCCGCGCAAACGCCAAGTCGATTACCCTGCATCATGCACATCAGGCGGGTCTGCCGCGCGTATGGGCCGATGAACGCGCGGTCCGGCAGGTCATTCTCAATCTGATGTCGAACGCCGTGAAATTCACGCCGGTCGGCGGCGAAGTCAGAGTGAACCTCGGACCAACGTCAGACGGTGGTCAATATGTTTCGATACGCGACAACGGCCCGGGCATTCCCGAAGAGGAAATTCCCACCGTTATGGAGGCTTTCGGTCAGGGGTCGCACGCCATCAAGAGCGCCGAACAGGGAACCGGCCTCGGGCTTTCCATCGTTCAGGCACTTGTCACCATGCACGACGGCAAGTTCAGGATCAGATCAAAGCCGGGCCAGGGCACGGAAGTCATTGTTTCGCTGCCGCCGTCACGCAACATGAACTACGCAGCGGAAGTGAACCAGACCTCGACCGCAGCAGACGAAGCACAGGAAGAAACCGCGCGCAGAGCGTGACGTCAGGACTTTCCGGAGACACCTGCGTCGGCGAAGGTCGCCATGCCTGAATGCATCTCGGAAGCGGCCTTCACCACCCCGGCTGCAAGCGCCGCACCGGAACCTTCTCCAAGCCGCATGCCGAAATCGAACAGGGCATCCTTGCCGAGACGCTCAAGGACGCGTCCATGCGCATGTTCCGCGGAAACATGCGCAAACAGACAGTGATCAAGGCCGGACGGGTTCATGGCGTAAACCACCGCGGCGGCCGCGGTGGTGACAAACCCGTCAACAATGACCGGAACACGCTGCAGGCGCGCAGCGATAATCAAACCCGCCATGGCCGCGATTTCGCGCCCTCCGACCTTTCTGAGGATTTCAAGCGGGTCGCTTTCACCGTTGAGCCGCGCCACGGCCTTTTCGACGGCCTCACGCTTTCTGGCAAGGCCATCATCATCGACACCGGTTCCCCGGCCGATCCAGTCGGACGCCTCGCCGCCGAACAGCCCGTGAAACACGGCCGCCGCCACGGTGGTATTGCCGATCCCCATTTCTCCGAGGCAGATCATATCAATCCCGCCGGCGAGCGCTTCCATACCGTAGGCCATTGTCGCGGCGCAATTGGCCTCGTCCATGGCATCTTCGCGGGTGATGCTCGGCGTCGGCATGTCGACCGCAAGGTCGAAAACCTTCAGGCCGATGTCATTGACGCGGCAGAGCTGGTTGATGGCGGCGCCACCTGCAGCGAAGTTTTCCACCATCTGCTTGTTCACGGCGCTTGGAAACGCTGACACGCCCTCATCGGCAACCCCGTGGGCGGAGGCAAAAATCGCGACCATCGGACGGGTCACCTTGGGCGGTGCATTTCCCGACCAGGCGGCCAGCCATTCCGCAATTTCTTCCAGTCGCCCGAGAGATCCGGCAGGCTTGGTCAGCTGACCGTCCCTTTCCCTGACCTTGTGCAGCGCCTCTTCGTCCGGGCCCGGCATCGATTTGACGAGGTTGCGGATATCATCGAACGGAAGCGCGGTCTCGGATAGGGACATGTTGTTTTTCCCGGTTTGTTTTTTCTGGGAGTGCCGATACTTGGTCCTCTCTGGCGGCTGATCTATAACGGCGCGTTGGAAAAACTCAAGCACAGGACCGGCCTGATGAGCTCGGAAACCGACCAATCCTCAGATTCTCGGGAAAAACACGGTCACAACGCAACACGGGCAACAACTTTGCCGATCATCGGCTCGCCGGTGCTGCTCGCAGCCGATACCGCCGCCTGTGTCCGGTTCTTTTCGCGCCTTCCGCTGCAGAGGGTGAACAGGGCCGACGACCCTGCAGCTGCGCCGCATTTCCAGCAAATTGCAGGCGCGGCGCCACTTGCAGGCCTTGTGGTTGCCTTACCTGCCGCAGGCCTCGGAACCCTTCTTGGCTACAGCGCCCTGCCCCCTCTTGCAGTTGCGGCACTTGTGCTTGCAACACTGTGTGCGACGACCGGTGCTCTGCATGAAGACGGTTTGAGCGATGTTGCGGACGGCTTCTTCGGTGGTGCGACACCAGCCCGGCGATTGGAAATCATGAAGGACAGCCGCATCGGAGCCTTCGGCGCGCTTGCACTTGTTCTGACAATCGTGCTGCGCATTTCCCTTCTTGCGGTTCTTTGGCAAAGATTTAGCCCGGCCGACGCGGCGCTTATTTTCCTGAGCACCGAAGCCATCAGCCGCGCCATTCTTGTCTGGCAGTGGTCCCAGAGACCGTTGGCACGCCCGGACGGTCTCGCGGCCAGATTTGGCAAGCCGGATCGGGGGACAGCGCGAAAAGCCGCGCTTCTGGCGCTTCCCTTTCTTCTGCCGGGCGCATTGATACTGTCACCCACAGCTCTTTTCCTTGGCCTTTTGCTGGCGATCGCCACCGGCTTTGCGGTCGGGCGCATCGCTGTAACAAAGATCGGCGGCGTGACCGGAGACGTCCTCGGTGCCATTCAGCAAATCTGCGGACTTGGATTTCTGGTCGGGATGCTTATGGTGCCTTGAGCAGGTGTTAGGTGGGCGGCAGCACGCGATGATTGATCAGATTCACAACGGTTCGACTGGTGCTTGGCCGCTTACGCAGAGGGCAGTTCTTCTTTTGGCCGTGCTTCTGCTTCTGGCCGGATGTGGCAGCAGGCCGGAGTTCGGCGCACTGGCACTGACCGAGGTCCCGGCCCCGGGGGCAAAATCCCACGACATCATGGTCGTCACGACCCGTGAGCGCGACAGCCGCCCGGACACTTATTTCAATGGCGAGCGTGGTGAAAAAGTCAGCTACGCCCATGCCACGATATCCGTTCCCCCCAACCACGAGGTCAGCCAGATCGAGTGGCCGGAAAGCCTGCCCGGCAACCCGGAGACGGAATTCGTCGCGCGGGATGCGGGATACATTGAGGACCAGCAAACATTCGTGCGCCAGATCAACAGCCGCCTTGCCAAGATGCCGCGCGGAAAGCGCGATATCTTTCTGTTTATCCACGGCTACAACACGCTCTTCCCGGAAGCGCTCTATCGCTTCGTTCAGGTGGTCCATGACGGCGACATAGACGGCGTGCCCGTGCTCTTCACCTGGGCGTCACGCGGCAAACTTCAGGACTATGTCTATGATCTGAACAGCGCGGCGGTCGCGCGGCAATCGCTTGCGGAAACGATGCTGCTGCTTGCCAAGACGAATGCGGACAACATCACTATTCTGGCCCATTCCATGGGCAACTGGCTCCTCATGGAGACGGCCATCCAATCCTCGCCGGAACAGCGGCGGGCTCTTTCGGGCAAGGTCAAAGTGGTGATCCTGGCGGCACCGGATATCGACATCGATCTCTTCAAGGCACAGCTCAGGAAACTTGGCAGACCCACAAATCCCTATGTTGTGGTCGTTTCAAGAGACGATCGTGCCCTGCGGCTCTCACGTGCAATTGCGGGCGGTAAGGAACGCGTCGGGGCGTATTCGAACGACGAGGAGCTTGCCGAACTTGGTGCGATCGTGATCGATGTGACGGAGCTGGATTCGCTCGACTCGGCCAATCATTCCAAGTTTGCGCAGCTTGCACAGCTCAGTCCGGAGTTTCGCGAGACGCTCGGGCAGTCGGGGTTGAGATCAACGACCGAACGAGCGCGTGGCGCGACGCTTGGCGACAGCCTCGGAACCTTTGTCGGCAACACGGTGGCCCTTCCGGTCAATATCATTACCGCCCCGTTCAATCCCGCCGGACTTCGCTGACGACGCTTCCCTGTCGTGGACCGACGCTTTTATGACTTGGCAAAGCCACAATCTGTGGCCATATGCGCATCATGAACTCGCCATGTGTAAAATTCTGCCAGATCGACCAGTCCACCGGCCTGTGTGCCGGCTGTGCGCGTTCGCTTGACGAAATTGCCGGATGGGCCGGTTACAGCGAAGAACAGCGCGCCGAGATCTTGGCCGACCTGCCCGGCCGCCGCATTGCCGAGGGGCAAGAAGGCGGCGAGTGATGAGTGACAAGCCGAGACAGATCCGGGGCTTCGTCGTTGTCGCACTGATCGTCATCATGTTCGCGGCGGGTTTCTATTTTTTCTTTGGCGATCCAACCGACCCGGAAAACATCAATTTTGATGACAGCGGGCCAAGGATCGTTGCGCTTTCCGCGCTCGCGTTCGTTTTCCTGGCGAGCTTCATCTTCGGCCAGCCGAAAATCCGCGAAATCGTCCAGGGCACGCTTTTCTGGGGCGGCCT
>JGI12316J15310_10000042_pt94 | contig 38262 bp, 37 predicted proteins | sample MarCyaLeptolynsp_FD_15310 | JGI IMG/M metagenome (IMG submission 15310)
CGGGAGGCGCGCACGGGCGATGACACATCCCAGATTGAAAACCTGCTGTCGCGGCCGCTGTCGATGCTGATCACCGCCGACGTTGGCCAGCTCGTAGGCGACGACGCAGACCGCGTTCGCACCTGGGTGGAGGCAGGCGGCACGCTTGTACGCTTTGCCGGTCCACGCCTGGCAGCCAATCATGATGATCTGATGCCCGTCGCCCTGCGTGGTGGCGGCAGAGCCCTGGGCGGCGCACTTACATGGGCTGCACCGCAGGGGCTTGCCCCGTTTGAGGAAACCAGCCCCTTTGCAGGACTGCCCATCCCTGATGATGTGGAAATTAACCGTCAGGTCCTTGCGGAACCCTCCGGTGATCTGACCGGCAACACCTGGGCGCGGCTGACAGACGGCACACCTTTGGTCACTGCAGCCCCGCGCGGTGACGGCTGGGTCGTGCTGTTCCACGTATCGGCGGACACGGACTGGTCAAACCTGCCGATCTCCGGCCTCTATGTGGAAATGCTCCGCCGCCTGCTCGACCTGGCCCGTGGCACGGGCGCAAGCGACACGGACACCAATCGCCTGCTGCCGCCTTACCAGGCCCTTGACGGAAATGGCAGACTGGTCGCCCCGGCACCTCTGGCCGAACCCATTGCACAAAACGACATCGACACCGTCACCCCGTCACCGGCGCACCCGCCTGGTCTGTATGGAACGGCCGATGGTTTCCGCGCCCTGAACGTCATTGCGGGCGAGACGATCCTGACACCGCTCGACACGTCTGTGGCAGACACAACGACGGCGTACGCCGGCACCAGCGAAACAGCGCTCCAGCCATGGTTGCTGATGCTCGCGTTTGCCTTGTTGCTGATTGACGGTCTTGTCGCACTTGTGCTGTCAGGCCGCCTGCGTATTCCCTCAGCCCTCTCATCGCGCATGGGGGCAGGTGCGTCAGTGGTGATTGCCGCCATGATGCTCCTGCCGGTCGTTGACCCCGCCAATGCGCAGGAGGCCAAACCCGGCGACGACATCGCACTGCTGGCGACTCTGGATACCCGGCTGGCTTATGTGATCACCGGCAATGCAACCGTGGACGAAATGAGCCGCGCCGGCCTCTCCGGACTAAGCCAGGTTCTGCGCAGCCGGACCGCCATCGAACCCGCCGAGCCGCTTGGCGTAAATGTGGAGAGCGATGAGCTTGCCTTCTACCCGCTGCTCTACTGGCCGGTGCTGACAACCCAGAAGGACCTCTCTGCAGAAGCCCTGGCCAATGTTGATAACTACATGAAGCGTGGCGGAACCATTCTGTTCGACACAATGGACCACCAACGCATCGAAGCCATAGGCACATCCCCGGGAAATGATGCTCTGCGCGCATTGCTCGGCAATCTCGACGTGCCGCCGCTCGAGCCGGTCGGCGAAGGACATGTTCTGACCAAGGCGTTTTATCTACTGCGCACTTTCCCCGGTCGCTGGGCCGGTGGCGACCTCTGGGTGGAGGCCCGCGGTGACGCGACCACAAGCCCCGGCACGCTTAATCAGGATGGCGTGACGCCGCTCCTTATCGGCTCGAACGACTACGCCGCTGCATGGGCCATTGATGCGCGCGGTCTGCCAATGGCGCAGCCAGTACCCGGCGGCGAACGTCAGCGCGAGATGGCAAGGCGCTTCGGCGTCAATCTCGTGATGTATGCGCTCACCGGCAACTACAAGGCAGATCAGGTGCATGTGCCTGCGCTGCTGGAAAGGCTGGGCCAGTAATGGGTGCATCCTGGCAGATAGGCATTTCACCTCTGGTGCCGGAATGGTTGCTCGGCTTTGCCGTGGTGCTTGCGGTAGTGCTTATTGCAGTCAGCCTGTGGCGGCGTGGGGCTGGCGCCTGGTGGCGCATCATTGCCTATGCCGCCATTATCATTGCCCTGATCAACCCGTCAGCCCTGCGCGAAGAACGTGAGCCGGTGACGGATGTGGCCGTGCTTGTGGTTGACCGCTCCCAGTCCAACACACTGGATGACCGCACCTCGCTGACAGACAGCACCGCCGAAACCATGCGCACGCACCTGGAAGCGGAACCAGGACTGGAACTGCGCGAAGTTGAAGTGTCTGACACGCTCAGCATGAATCAGACCGGTGACGCAGGCGGCACCCAGCTCTTCTCCGCCATCGAAAGCGCCATCGCCGATGTGCCCGCTGAACGTCTGGCGGGCATTGTTGCGGTCACGGACGGCCAGATACATGATCTGGCACCTCGCGCCCTTGCTATCTCCGGCGCGCCCTTCCACGCCTTGCTGACCGGCAGGCAGGACGAGGCGGACCGCATCCTCACGATTGAAGATGCCCCCCGCTTTGCCATCGTTGGGGAGAGCATCACCTTGAAGCTGCGGGTGGATGACCGCGGCGCGACCGGTGACCCTGTTCCCGCCGACATCAATCTGCGTCTGGACGGTGAGCCGCTGCCGCCGATTACGGTCACCACCGGCATCACCCAGGAAATCGAGATCGAGCTTGAGCATGGCGGTGAAAATGTCATCGAGATCGAAGCAGCCGCAGGGCCCTCCGAGCTGACACTGGAAAACAATCGCGCTGTCGCCATCGCCAACGGCATCCGTGATCGCCTGCGGGTGCTTCTGGTGTCCGGTGAGCCGCATGCGGGCGAGCGCACCTGGCGCAATCTGCTCAAGGCTGACCCCGCCGTTGACCTGGTCCACTTCACCATTCTGCGCCCCCCTGAAAAACAGGACGGGACGCCGATCAACGAACTATCCCTGATTGCCTTCCCCACCCGCGAACTCTTTTCGGTGAAGCTGCAGGAATTCGATCTGGTCATCTTTGATCGCTATCGCCGTCGCGGCGTGCTGCCGGTCGCCTACCTTCAGAACGTCGCCAACTACGTGGACAATGGCGGTGCCCTCCTGATGGCGGCCGGGCCTGACTTCGCATCGCCCTTTTCCATTTTCCGCACCCCCCTTGCCGGTGTCCTGCCGGCTGCACCGACGGGCGACATCATCAGCCAGGGCTACTACCCGCAGGTCACGGATCTGGGGCAACGCCACCCGGTGACATCCGGCCTGCCCGGCGCGGACCAGTCACCGCCCAACTGGGGTCGCTGGTTCCGGTTGATTGATGCCGAACTCGCCACCGGTAACACGCTGATGGAAGGGCCTGGCAACAAACCCCTGATGGTGCTGGACCGTGTCGGCGAAGGCCGGGTCGCCCAGTTGCTGTCAGACCATGCTTGGCTCTGGACCCGAGGCTTTGAAGGCGGCGGCCCGCAGGCTGAGATGCTGCGCCGTCTGGCCCACTGGCTCATGAAGGAGCCAGACCTTGAGGAAGAGCGGCTGCGCGCCCGCGCGCAGGGCAACACCCTCACCATCACCCGCCAGACCATGGAGGAGGCGGCACCACCCGTATCCGTGACACGCCCGGACGGCACCACCGAACAGGTCATGCTGTCGGAAGAAGGCCCCGGCCTGTTTACCGCACGCATGGAAATCGACCAGATGGGTCTCTACCGTCTGGATGACGGGACGCAGACAGCCATCACCGCTGCCGGCCCGCTCAACCCGAAGGAATTCGCAGACGTGCGGGTGACAGAGGAGCACGTGGCAGATCTGGTAAGCGAAACCAAGGGCAGCGTCCGCTATCTGGATGAAACGGACGCCCCCTCGATCCGGCGCATACGCCCTGGACGCGACGCGGCCGGATCGAGCTGGATCGGCATCAATGCCAATAGCGAGTATGCAGTCCGCGCGGTAAGTGAACACAAATTGATCCGTCCGGAACTGGCTTTGCTGATCGCCCTCGGTGCCTTCATGCTCGCCTGGCGTCGCGAAGGCCGCTAGGCACGAGTTGAAGAACCTGCGTCAGCGCGGACGCGTCATAGGCCCGAACACACCCTGCTCCGCCGCCGGCAAAAGCGCGCGCCACAACAACCGCTCGGGGTCAAACGGCTGCGGCATGGTGATCTGCCCCGCCGGCACTTTCGAAAATCCGACACGCTCATAGTACGGCAGATCCCCGACCAGCAACACGAGGGCATGCCCCTGCTCTGACGCGGCAGCAAGGCTTGCCTCCATCAAGGCAACGCCAGCCCCCTTGCCCTGCATGTCCGGCGCGACGGCAATCGGCCCAAGCAGCAGAGCATCGGTGATGCTACCTTCCGCATTCGGACCAATCTGAACAGGCCAGTAGCGGATGCTGCCGGCAAGGCGCTGCTGCGCCTCGTCGGTGTATTCAGCCACGAAGGAAAGAGTGTCGATCGCGTCCACGCCCTCGCGCAGCCGGTAGGACGCCTTGGCGAAACGGCCCGGCCCAAAGGCGAGGTCAAGAAGGGCTTCAACGGCCTTGGCATGGCCGGATGTCTGGGGCCGCACAACAAAGGGTGCGGAAGGAGAATGTGACGGCATGGGAAAAACTATCCTGATCAACCGGCAGAGCAACAGCGAAACCATTCGCGCTGCCACCCGGATGAGCCGCCTGCCGGTTTACGCGGCAGCTGCAGGGCGCACTCAGCACGAAGCGCGCATGGATCGGCCGGCAATAGCCACAACCGACGCAGGGCGCGTCATGGGTCGTCGTCGCTGGCAGCGCAAAATCATCGCGTGCATCGGTCCCGGTTGGTCCCGCAATCGCGCGGAACATCAGTGAAGGATCGGCAGATATCACGGGTCCAACACCGGCGGCAACCGAAATATGCCTATTGGCCTTGGACGCGCGGGCCGGTTGGCGCTAGCTTGCGCGTCAAACACGCTCTTCAAAGTACATATGGGAGAAACGCAGATGGGTGTTCTTGACGGCAAAGTGGTTCTGGTGACGGGCGCGGCCCGCGGCATCGGCAAGGAATGCGCCGTACTCGCCGCACGTGAAGGCGCAAAGGTCGTGATCAACGATCTGGGTGGCGGTGTGTCCGGTGGCGATGCTGGTGATGCAAACCCGGCCCAGGAAGTGGCTGACGAGATCAAGGCCGCCGGTGGTGAAGCCGTTGCCAACTCCGACAGCGTGAGCGACCGCAAGGGCGCCGACCATATGTTCCAGCAGGCCATGGATGAGTTCGGCGGCCTCAACGTGGTCATCAACCCCGCCGGCATCCTGCGCGACAAGATGTTCCACAAGATGGACGACGAAGACTGGGACGCAGTCATCAACGTACACCTCAACGGCGCGTACAACGTCACCCGCGCAACCATCAATCACTTCCGTGAACAGGAAGACGGTGCCTACGTTCTCTTTACGTCCACATCGGGCATCATCGGCAATATCGGCCAGGCCAACTACGCTGCCGCCAAGATGGGTGTTGCGGGTCTTTCGCGCATCATCGCCATGGAAGGCGCCATGAAGAATGTGCGCTCCAACATCATCGCACCGTTTGCATGGACACGGATGATCGCCACCATTCCGGTGAAGGACGAGGAAAGCCAGAAGCGCGTTGAGCGTATGAAAAACGCCATGCGTGCCGACCAGGTAGCCCAGCTTGCCATCGGTCTCTCCGCCCCGTCTGACGTCTCCGGACAGATTTTTGTGGCGCGCGGCAATGAGGTCTTCCTCATGAGCCAGTCGCGTCCTCTACGCGGCATGACCCGCATGGACGGCTGGTCACCCGAGACGCTGCTTGAGCACGGCTTCCCGGCCATGAAAGCTGACATGCTGGATCTGGGAAACACAGGCAGCGTGTTTACCTGGGAACCAGTCTGAGTCGACTTTCAGACATATGGGACAGGAAAGGGCGGCTCTCATGAGCCGCCCTTTTTCGTATCAGTTTACATGTGTGGCTTCGGCATGACGCCTGGCGACAGTCTGCCAGATTGATTGTGGCCGGCGATCATCAAAGCGGGCCTGCATCGGCAATGCCTGATCATAGGCTGCAAGCTGGGGATCACCGGAAAGCTCAACACCGCGTATCACACCACTGATGATGCATGGATTGACGATAATACCGCGCTGTTTAGTGAGACCGGCAGAACACTGGCGGATGGCCGTGCGCACAATGCGCCGGTGCTGATGTTCCAGCGTCCTCAGGGCATCACTGTCCTGAGGAAGAACAACTGCATCAACACTCCCATTGGCGGCACTTTCGGTTGCTGCTGCAGGAACGGCAAAAGTGGCTAGCGCAAGACCGGCGCCTACTGCCGCCTGCTTCAATATCTGTTTCATCACTCTGCTCCTTGGTGAGTGGACAGCCCCACGCCCGGTTAACTCTCTGCAGTTTTTCTGATCCCGCTTCAGGAAACCAATCAAACCCGGCGACATCGTGGTCACAAACGTGAGAGCCAGCGGCATCCCATTGTTTCTTTTTTAGAAAATTTGTTGTGCATTTTGGCCCGATTATCTGGGCGTGGCTGATCTCCATATTGATGCCAACAGCAACGGCGCGGCATCCCGCGCCTGCATCAAATGGAGGCTGACATGATTGATGTCCGCAAGTTTGAAGACCATCCGCACACCCGCCTTACCTGGCTGGATGCCTACCATCACTTCAATTTCGGGCCGCACCGTCACGTGGGCCGGAATGGATGGGGCAGCCTGTTGGTCTGGAACGATGACACCATCGAGCCGCACACCGGCTTTGACCTTCACGGCCACCGTGACATGGAGATAATCACCTATGTCCGCGAGGGCGCCATCACCCACAAGGACCATCTGGGCAATCAAGGCCGCACCGAGGCCGGCGACGTTCAGGTGATGTCTGCCGGGGACGGCATTCAGCATGCGGAACACAACCGCGAAGACGAAGCGACCCGCATCTTCCAGATCTGGATTGCACCGTCCAATCCCGGTGGCGCCCCGCAGTGGGACCAGGCCCGTTTTCCCAAGGAAGATAGGTCGGGCAGCCTAGTTGCCCTCGCCTCGGGCCAGGGTCATGAGGGTGCTCTACCCATCAGGACAGACGCCGCCGTATACGGAGCAACACTGAACCCGGGTGACATCATCACCCAACCCGTCGGAGAGGGACGGTATGCCTACCTCGTACCCGCTAAAGGCGATGTCCGCGTCAATGGCGAACAGGTGACGGCCCGCGAAGGGGCTGCTCTGAAGGATATCTCCGAGATCAGGATCGAAGTGATCGGAGATGATCCGGCCGAAATTCTGCTGGCAGATGTGCCTGCCTAAGAAACCGGCTGCACACCGACACCAGGCAGGCCCCGCCATGTTAAGTGGCGGGGCCTGTTGTCATGTCAGACGGGCCGCTTATTCGAGCCGCGTCCCGCCATCGAGCAGGACATCACCGTCGGACTTTTCATCGTCCATCCCTTCAGCCTCACCCGTTGTTCCATAGGTGTCTTCATAGGCATCAGGGTCCGCATCTCCCTGGGCACCGGGTTCGGTTTCGCCCGGCGACATGCCGGTGGTGTCATCAGAAGCCTCGGTTTCAGCTTCGTCCTCCCCCCAGATGCTGGCAATCATTGCCGGTGATGCAAATTCATGTTTGCCAGACGCACTGTCATCGTTGTCCGACGACGCTGCAAACGCAGCACCGCCAAGAGCCAGTCCGCCGATAACGGCGACTGATGCGATGATTGATGTGTGCGTGGCACCCTTGCTGCACAAACTCATAACGTGTCTCCTACTAGGTAGGACCCCCTTCGCAGCAAGAGAAATCTCACACCTTTTCCAGGCGGAATTGGGCACGTAGTTTGTCTTTTTGTGGGCGTTTTTGTGAGGGGCTTCCGTCGGCCTAGGCGTACAGCACACTCATGATCATGTCGGGCACGCCGGTATAAAGAGACACGATGTAAAGTATATACGCAGTCAGAAACGCCACTCCTTCAGTCCGGCTGATCTTCAAGCCACTGACCATGACCGGCACCATTACAGCTGTGGCCGCGACCATGATCCAGACATCATAGCGGGCGATCTGTTCAGCCACAGGCGCCCCACCCAGCACAGCCGTTGTGCCCAGAATAAGCAGCAGGTTGGAGATATTGGATCCGATCACATTGCCCACGGCCACACCCGCATGACCGCGAAAGGCTGCAAGAGCTGACACCGCTAGTTCCGGCAAGGATGTGCCTACCGCGACCAGAGACAGCCCGATGACGGCCTCGGACACACCGGCGGCACGGGCAATCTCGGACGCCCCTTGCACCAGGAAGTCGGCACCGAATATGACGCCCACAAGGCCCGCCAGAACCGCCGGAATGGCGTACATGAACTTGGGCGGGATGCCCTCATACTCGTGCACCTCGGCCTCGCGCCGCTCGGCGGAGGGCGCTTTGCCAACCACCTCCGACCAGTAGCTGTAGGCCAGATACAGCACCAGCAGCACCAGCATCGAGCCACCCTGCACAACAGAGATCAAGCCGGTCAGGGCGATCATGGCGACGCCGAAACTGATGGCCACCAGAAACATGCCATCGCGAAACACCATGCGTGGTTCACAGACAATCGGCTGGATCAGCGCTGTGACCGCTAGCACCAGAAAAATGTTTGAGATGTTGGAGCCAATGACGCTGCCCACCGCTATGTCGGGTGTCCCGGCCAGCGACGCATTGATGGCAACAGTGAGTTCCGGGGCTGAGGTGCCCAGGGCAACAACGGTAAGACCGATGAAGACGGGCGAAATTGAGAGCCGCTCCGCGAGAGCCACTGCCCCGCGGATTAATGCCTCGCCGCCAACGGCCAGTAATGTAAGGCCGCCGAGGACCAGCACGTAACTCATCAACATATTTATCGAACCCGCCGTCTTATTCGTCTTCGTACCTAAGCATGCACCCGTTTGTCTTGAAGGCACGTTACCGTGACTCACGCCAAAGGGTGCCGGTAAGATGCGCCCAAGTCACAAACGATAGCAATCGCAGGAGAGGGATTTATGACGGGCTTCAAGGAATATGACGACTACGACGCATTGGGTCTGGCTGAACTGGTCGCCAAGAAGGAAGTCTCCCCCACCGAATTGCTGGATGAAGCCATCGCCCGGCTTGAAAAGGTGGATGGCCAGCTCAATTCAGTCCCGCTGAAGCACTACGACGAAGCCCGCGCCGCCATTGATGCGGGGCTCCCCGACGGCCCGTTCACGGGTGTGCCGTTTCTCCTGAAAGATCTGCACTTGCTTATGACCGGGACCATCACCAGCTTTGGCTCCGGTGCCTTCAAGGACAATGTGGCGGACCATGATTCAACCCTGACCGAACGCTACAAACAGGCTGGCCTCGTTATTTTCGGCAAATCCAACTCGCCGGAGTTTGGCCTCGCCGGAACCACAGAACCCCGCCTCTATGGAGCAACCCATAACCCATGGAACACGGATCATTCTCCCGGCGGGTCATCAGGAGGCGCCGCGGCTGCAGTGGCGGCAGGTGTTCTACCGCTGGCAAATGCGTCCGATGGTGGCGGCTCAATACGCATCCCGGCATCCGCCTGCGGACTTTTCGGCATGAAACCGTCGCGGGCCCGCACGCCGCTTGGTCCTGATCGTGGCGAAGGCTGGGGCGGTATGTCTGCCAGCCATGCAGTCAGCCGCACTGTGCGCGACAACGCAGCGCTTCTGGATGCTACCTCCGGCCCCGCGCCAGGCGACCCCTATACCTGCCCGGCACCGGCCCGACCCTTTGTTGACGACGTAGCAACGGACCCTCCCCCCCTGCGCATCGCGGTGACGGATACCGGCCCCAATGGAAACAGCGCTGACGCGGCCGTGAAAGCCGGACTGGATGCCACGGTTAAACTGCTGGAGAGCCTGGGCCACACCGTAACCGAGGCAGCCCCGGTTGTTGACCCAGGCGACATGGCGCTTGCGCAGATCGGCCTCATCGCAAGCAGCACGGCCCTGGCGCTGGACATGCGTGGCGAGGCGCTGGGCCGCCCCGTCGCTCAACAGGAAGTAGAAAACATCACATGGGCAATTGCAGAGAACGGCCGGGCACTGAGCGGAACTGATGTTGCCAAAGGCACGCTCCTCATCCACCAGTTCAGCCGCAAGGTTGCTGAGTTCATGACCGACTATGACATACTCCTGTCACCAACGCTTGCGCTGCCGCCGGTGCCGCTTGGAACGGTCAACATGGATAGCGACGATATCGCCGCCTATCTGGACATCAACGCGCGCTACATGCCCTACGCGGGTCTATTCAACATGACCGGCCAGCCGTCCATGTCCGTGCCGCTACACTGGACGGACGACAATCTGCCCGTCGGCATGATGTTCACCGGACCCTTCGGAGATGAGGCAACCCTTTTCCAGCTGGCAGGCCAGCTTGAGCGGGCGCAGCCCTGGGCTCATCGGCGCCCGCCGGTCCACGCAGCAAACTAGGGTGTCCGTGCCGAGAGAACACAGCTACCAATAGGTGGTTGGGCGGCGATTGGAAAAATACTCGTTCAGTCGCTGCCGGGTTCCCGGTGTTGTGCCTTCAGGCAGGGCATCGGGGGGAAAGAAACCCGCCTCGGCAATCTCGATGCCCATATGCGGTGCGGGTCCGGCATCTTCCCAGTGCGGCACCTCAAAAACCACCACATGGTCAGACTTGAGTTGAAGAAAATTGGCATAGGCACCGACCAGGTTCATGTCACCGGTGGACCGGATGCCAGCTTCTTCATAGAGCTCCCGCGCTGCCGCGGCCTGCAGAGTTTCATCACGGCCAACACCACCGCCGGGCATGAACCATCCCGGTGCATAGGTATGGCGGATGAGAAGCACGTGCCCCGCCTCATTGAGCACCAATGCCCGTACCCCAAGCGTCACCGGCCGGAAGATAGCCGAGTGCAGCCTGCGCATGGCAAAGGCCAGTTTCAGCAGCTGGTGGAAACCTGACCCCAGGAACCGGTTCTTCAGCAGTCGTGTCAATGCGGTCCCCTCAGCGCGCTCCGCAACACAGCACACACGCAAGTGATTCAAATGTGCGGGAAAATTCGATCGAATGTCTTTGAGCAGCTTAGCAGGGCTCTAATGTGGCACCCATAGGCTGACGGGATGATAGCCATTGACCGATCCACGACCGGCACCGCGCGGTCCGCCATTGCGGCCCTTGAGGAATTTGCCAATCCCAAGACAGCCTACAGACGCCGCAAAGCAGACCGGGCTGAAGCTCTTGCCAGAGGCCGCAAGGCACTTGTGCGCCTCAAGACAACCCCGCACGACGACAAGGTCCGGGCGCCGCATCTGGCGGCAGCCGTGGCAGCCATCGAAACACTTGAAGCCGCAGTTCTGTCCCTGGATGCAATTGTGCACCGGCTGTCCGATGCCCGGGAGCTTGTCGATGCCGCTCAGGTGGAAGCCGGCGACAGGCCGGGCCACGTGGAGGACGAGGAAAACGGGACCCGTGCCCTCCTTGCTGAACGCTATGATGAGCTCAGAAGCGATATCACCCGCATCGCCAGCACCGCCTATGCCGGGCGCACGAACCTGCTGGACGGTCTGGGTGGACAACTGGAGATATCACTTGATGCCGGCGGCCGCGCCAAGGCTGTCATTCCGGGGGTCAATGCCGCTGTCCGCAGTGAGGTCAATCCGCACGGACTGGACCTGCCGCCCCCGGAACTGGCCTTTTCAACAGCGGCGGAACGCGAAGCCATTGCCCAGGCGGTTGCGGCCGCCATTCAGCAGATACACGCATTCGCCGCCCGTTTCGAAGTCGATGCGGCGCTGATGGCCGCCAAGGTGCAAAGCATGCGCAAATAGGGCCTGCGCCCCGACCAGACATCACTGCCAGCCAAGTGTTCCCCCAAAAAACTCTACTCAACACACTTTTAACGTGTATTGAGTAGAGTTTTCACAACTACAGCTGAATCACCGTCACCCTGGGGGGCTGGCACTCATGTCTAAGCTGCGTTTTGACCGAATTCATCTCCTCATCGTCGAGGACAATCTGTTCATGCGCAATCTGTACAGCGCCATTCTCCGCGCCATGGAGTTTGAGCAGATACAGATGGCGGCTGACGGCTCCGAGGCGTTTGAACTGATGCGGGATTTTCCGCCCGACATCATCATTACCGACGCGGCCATGCAGCCCCTGGATGGGTTCGACTTCGTCCACCTCGTCCGCACGGCAGCCGATAGCCCGAACCCTCTCGTTCCCATCATCATGGTCACCGGATACCACAACCGCGCCAGTGTGGAACGCGCACGCGATGTCGGTGTGAACGAATACTTGGCCAAACCGGTAACGCCCGCCGGACTATATTCACGCATCAACCAGGTCATCTCAAAACCCCGTGCTTTCGTCCGAACACCCTCGTATTTCGGCCCCAATCGTCGCCGCCGGAACAGTCCCAACTTCACCGGCCCTTATCGACGAGCAACGGACCAGCGCATCGGCCCGCCGACATTCGCCGAGTCAGCCAGCATGGGATCACGACGCAAGAACCAGCGCAGTTCCCTGGCAGATTTTCAGATGTCCGCAGGCGTCCTTGATCCAAGCGGCAAGCCGATGCAGATCGACCAATACGGGGGCATGGGACAATGACGATCGAATTCACCAAACCCAACAGACGTCTTGAACGGTTGGTGGGTGGCACCCTGCCACAATACATGCCGAACAGTCTGGCCATCAAAACCGCAGCCGCCGTTGAAGGAGCGCTGGACACAGCGCGTGACGGCATGCTCGCGGAGATTGACGCACTCTGGACGCTGGTCGACAGCAATGCGGAACAAACCACTCAACACGTTGAGGCCATCTACTTTCGCGCCCATGATCTACGCGGCCTCTGCAGTACGGTCGGCGACAAAATCCTGGCTGGCATTGCCGAAGCCCTGTGCACCTATATCGAGGAAACAAAATCGCGGAAGCTTACGCCCCGCGCCAACATTATCTGGCTACACGCGTCATCTCTGATGCGGGCCGCGCAGGACAAGGACACATCAGAGGCCCTGGGTCAGTACCTCATCGAGAGCCTCTGCGCTTTGCGCAAAAAAGAACTCGACGTGCCCTGCCCGCCAGATTGCGAGTGCAGCACGTCGCCTGACGCGGACACCGGGCAACACCAATGCAGCAACAAAGCCTAGGGACAAGAACAGGCGTGCATGCCTGAAACCCTGACGCACCGTCAACTTCTTCACAAACGGCTGGCGCCCGCTTAAGCTCATTCCCATGTGAACAAGAGGGACAAACAGGAATGTCCCCGTCACGCCGCCCAGGCGCTTCCCGTCGGGCTCCCCTTGGAGGACAATGAAGTGAGCAATTCTGCCAACGATCAGACGAAATTCACCGTAGACGCCGCTTACGAAGCCGTCGCCCCGGATGACTTCGCAGCCATGATCGAAGTCGACCGGTATGGCAGCCGGTCAGACGCTTTCGACAAGATCATTTCCGCAACCCACGACCATTTCTGGGATCCGATGGACACTCGCTACATCGATTTCTCAGCGCCGTTCGACATGGAAAAAGAGTTCCTGTTCGATCCCGAACAGAGTTTCGAACTAAGAACAGCCATCGGCGACAAGCTGGATGAGAAGCAGAAGATCAAGCTTGTGAACCTGGACACGCAGTGGAGCCTGTCATCCATTCTCCACGGTGAGGCTGGCGCACTCTCCCTTTCCGCCTCCCTGTGCCACATCCTTAAAGACCCCGGCGCACAGGAGTACGCGGCCAATCAGACGCGCGAAGAAGCCCGCCACGTCACCGGTTTCTCAAACTACATCAAGGCCCGTTGGGGCAAACCAGTGGCCTGCGGCCCGGCATTGCAGAACCTCCTTGTGGAACTCGTGAATTCACCGCTGGTCTGGAAGAAGATCGTCGGCATGCAGATGATGGTTGAAGGCCTGGCCATGGGCGCCTTTGCATCGTTCTACCGCTGGGGGCGAGATCCGCTGCTTGTGAAGCTGATGCAGCTGACCATGACGGACGAGGCCTTCCACCACAAATTCGGAAAGATATGGGCAGACCGGACGGTGCCCAATGTCCCGGCCGAAGAGCGCGACCAGATCGAAGACTGGGCATGGGAAGTGTTCCAAGTACTGCTCTACAATCTCGGCTCCCCCGAACAGAAGAAACACATCTACGCAGAAGTCGGTCTCGACTGGGAGTGGGTTCAGGGTGCCTTCATGGAAGCCCTGACGGACGAAAACATTCAGGAAGACATGAAGGAGCAGGAAAACATTTTCCGGGTCCTGATCAAGACACTCCTGAACGCGGGCATCATCACAGATCGCACCGCAGGCAACTATGCCACCTTTGTGAACATCAAGGAGTTGCGGTCGGAAGGTGACCGGATGGTCGGCGACGAAATCGCCGAGGACGGCATCAAGTTCCTGCTGGGCATCAATGGCGGCAAATTTGTGTCACCCAATGCAACTGTTGCTGCTGAATAACCTTCCTCACCTACCCACCAACAACGTCAAACAGAGGCGGCCCGGAAACGGGTCGCCTCTCTTTTTTGCGGCTCTTAACCTTACGGAGCCAAATTACGCAGTTTTTACACTTTTAACTTGAGTGGGCGGTGCAGAAACAACTAAAGGTATGCTAAACAATGATTGCACAGAAAGAAGTACACCAAAGCATAACTTAAGGTTGCATATTTACATATCTTCCTAAGAACAGATAAAAGACCTAAAACCCTGGGAATAATGAAATATTCACCATTTTGCACAACGCTTAATACTGACAAATAGTCAAAACTGTAAATAAGACACAGAATTACTCATACGAGAAAATTTTCCGTGGAATTTTTGTCTGCTACGTCAATAGATACATTTGTTTATCGATAATTGAACTTCAGGATTATGAGTAAAATGAACACATCAGAGAAAAATGAGATAAACACAAAGAATTCAGAGAACGAAAAACTCAAGGAAGATTTCAATCTATACCAAGTGTCGCTACAGGATGCATGTATAAAGCTTGCAAAAATTCAACACGTCTTCAGCAATGAGGAATTCAGCTCACTAATGGAGCATATTGAAGCCTTGGAAGAGGCCGCCCAGGCCAAAAAGCGCCTGATTGGGTCCTGAGATCATGCCGGGCGACTGCCCCGACTATTTGCTTTGCGCCCCGGACTCTGAGATGCCAGACTCCTTTGAGGCGCACCGCAGTATCGTCTGCTGAAAGCGCCTGAAACAGAGGCGGCATTTGGTGCGACGGCACGTCCCCCAACCAGGCCTGCTGACAAGGCCGCGAAGACGACACACCCTGTGGGTCACAGCCTGCAGAGATACTGTCGCGAATACGCTGCTCGCGTGTGGCGTTGGCACTGCAGCACTCCTCCTTCCGTCACTGGTATCCGCCAACGTTTTTGATTCAGATGATCGCAGACCGCTTCTACCCGAAGACGGCTTTTCCTCTGTCGGCCAGATATCCTGTGCTGACTCGACACGCCTTCCGGTCGGCACAATCATCTCCCACGACGCCCTGCCGGACGATCGCGACTATGAGCTTGTGGTAACTGTCGCCCATACGTTCCGCGGACGCGGCGGCAGCATGGAAAGCCGCTGTGATTTCCTGCCCGCTGGCGACGCCAAAGCGGCAACACCATTGCTGCATGTGGCACTGGGAACGCTCAGTCCGGGCCGCGCCTTTCACCATGACTGGGCAATCGCAATTGTGTCAGGCCGCCTGTCGGATACATACGGGGCTCTTCCGCTCACCACCTTGCAGCATGAGGATCTTGAACCGCTCCAGCAGGCCGGCGCGCGCTATGCTCTTATCGGCAAAAATGGTGAACGCCCGCAGATGCTGATCTCGGAAAACTGCGCACCCGTTCCCAAATTGCATTGGCATCATGGCTACTTTTCCGATGGCGAATTGAATCACAACTGCGACATGATCCCCGGCTGGTCAGGCGGCCCGCTCGTCATGACCTTCAACGGCGAACGAAACATTGTCGGTATCAATGCCACGGAGCTGAACGGCATCATCCACAAGGTCGGTGATCCCTATCATCCGCGCATGTTTGCCAATACCGCCATCCGCTATGACGGGGAATTCATGGCAACGCTGGAACGCCTGGCAAGAACTCCATTCAATGCAGGCGATCTGTCACCTGCAGCAGACGAGCAGGTGGCCTTCTCAGTCCTGCCGGAATCCTGCATCGGCGAGGCAGACACGACTTCCAGCATCATGGCTCTGGCTGTGGAGATTGCCCTGGTACCAGAAGCAGAAGCGACCTCATTTTGCTGAGGCAGCCACATTGCCTCCCATAATCCCGGCAACCATCGTCGACAGCGCCTGACCGTAGGCGGCTCTTGCAGCGGTTGGATCCGGCGAAGCGGCAATCGCCTGCCCCGCCTGGATCATCGCGCCGGACATCACATCAGCGATGGGTTCCAGCGGCTGTGGTGCCAGCGTTCCATCATCGAGGAGATGTTGCAGTGCATGTTCAACCAGCACCCGGTTGATGGGCTCAACAAGGGTCTTCCATGTTTCAAACCCCAGCACTGCGGGACCGTCCCGCAACAACAGACGCTGAATGTCCGCCTGCAGAAACGCATTGAGCATTTCCTCAAGGCCGATTTCCAGATCCTCGCGATCACTCGTGATCCGCGCCATGGTCCGCTCAAACACCCGCTGTCCCAAGGCGTCCGCCAGTTCCTGGCAGAGCGCCAGAAACAGGTCCCGCTTGTCAGCAAACTGGTAGTACAGCGCACCGCGAGTGACCCCGGCACGGGCAACGATTTCCTCAGTACCGGTGTCCGCATACCCCTTTTCAACCATCAGTTCACGTGCCGCATCCAGCAGTTTGCGGCGGTTATTCGAGGGTTTTTGGGCAGGCGCGGCTTTGGTTCGGCTCATGATCTCTGTCCTACCATACAATCTGTATCATACAGCTTGTATAAAAATGGCTGTGCGCGTATATGCATCATACAAACTGTATGAAGAGGGATGATGAGATGAGCACCGCCCGCACCGCAGGGGGTCCTGCCAATCGCCCGGCAAGAAGCCGGTCAGCCACACGCTGGCTGCCGGTGCTCGCGGCCACGGTTATCGCGCTTGCCGCCACTGCCGCCGGCCTGGCCGCTGGAGAAACCTCAGTCGAAGGTTGGCAGCTGGCGGCCCGCTGGACCGCTCGGACAGGCGCAGCCTTCTTTCTGATTGTTTTTGTCATCGGACCAGTATGGCGGATGGGCGGGGCACCGTGGATAACGCCGTTCATGCGCATCCGCCGCCACTGGGGCCTCGCCTTTGCGGCTGCGCACACTGTCCATTTGGGCGCGTTGACGACTTTCTACGCCGTCAGCCCGCTAGAAGTCACAGCGATTACCATCATCTTTGGCGGCTTTGCCTATGTGCTGATCCTTGCCATGTCCGCAACATCCAACAGGCTCTCAAAGCGAGCCATGGGCCGCTGGTGGGACAGGCTGCATCTGTTCGGCATGATCTACATCTGGGCGATTTTCACCCAGAGCTATGTAGGACGCCTCGCCGATCCTGAATCTCTTTGGATCGGTGTCATCGGCACAGGTTTGTTTGTCGCCGCCATGCTCCTGCGCATCGGTGTGAGTGTGAAGACCAGAATGCAATCCCGGAGATGACGCCGCGGATTCCGGCGCTATAGTAGCTCCCGAAAACACCAATACTCCCGCACGCATCAGCAAGGCACCCACTCAACAGAGGTGCTGGCGCGCGGAAACTGGATACTCAGGGAGACGACCATGGCCTGGAATTTCGGCGACATTCTCGACACCATTGCCCCGGTACTGCCGGGCGATAAGCCCGCTCTTGTGCACATCGCCAAGGACGGCACAGCAGACATCAAGACCTGGGCAGAGTTTGACGCCCGCTCCAACAATCTCGCCCGCCAGCTCATAGAGCGCGGCGCCAAGCCCGGCGACAAGGTGGCGTTCTTTATGCGCAACCGCTCGGAATACGCCGAGCTCCTCGCCGCCTGCTTCAAGGCGCGGCTGACGCACGTCAACGTCAACTACCGCTACCAGCCTGACGAACTGCACTACATCTTTGATAACTCAGACGCCCAGACAATCGTCTATGGCCATGAGTTTGCCGACAGCATTGCCGAACTCAAACCACGCCTCGGCAAGGTCGGCACATTCCTCGAGGTAACATCCGGTACGCCGGACAACGACTTCGCAGAGCGCTATGAAGACCTCACACAAGTTGGCAATGGCGGTGCCCTGGGGATCGAGCGCTCAGGCGACGACCAGCTGTTCCTCTATACCGGCGGCACCACCGGCATGCCCAAGGGCGTAATGTGGCCGGCGGATGATCTGCGCGAAGCCCAGCTCTATGCCCTGCGCGCGTTGGGCGAGGTACCCGAAACGCTGGAGCAACTTTCAGCTGCCATCAAGGAAACCGGTACCGGCGCCGGCCCCTTCATTCCCGCGTGTCCGATGATGCACGGCACCGGCCTCTTCACCGCCATCGGCAACATGATGAATGGCGGCTGCATCGTCACCCTCGACAACGAGCATCTGGATCCGCACGCCATCTGGAAAGCAGTCAACGACTACAAGGTCGAACAGATCGCCATCGTCGGCGACACCTTCGCCAAGCCCATGTTGAAAGCGCTGGAAGAAAAGCCCGGCGCCTATGACCTCTCGTCCCTGGTAAGCATCATTTCGTCCGGAGTCATGTGGTCGCTCGAAGTGAAGCGCGACATGATCCCGCACATGCCCCAGGCCATGCTGATGGACAGCTTCGGCTCCTCCGAAGGCATCGGCTTCGGCAGCTCGATCTTTACAGCAGACGGCGAAGTGAAGACCGCCAAGTTCCAGATCGGCGAACGCTGCAAGGTGTTCGATGAAAACGACGAAGAAGTACAGCCCGGCTCCGGCAAGTCCGGCGTCATCGCGGTCGCCCAGCCCATTCCCCTTGGCTACTACAAGGACGAGGAGAAGACGGCCAAGACATTCCGCACAATCAACGGCATGCGTTACTCAATCCCCGGTGACTTCTGCACCGTGGAAGAAGACGGCACCCTGACGCTGCTCGGCCGCGGCTCCGTCTGCATCAACACCGGCGGCGAAAAGGTCTACCCGGAAGAAGTGGAAGAAGCCCTCAAGACCCATCCATCCGTCGAAGACGCACTGGTTGTCGGTCTGCCGGACGACAAATGGGGCCAGGCCATCACCGGCGTGATCACCGTCGCAGCCGGCGAAACTGCGGATGAAGCAGCATTGATCACCCATGTGAAGGATCATCTGGCCCACTACAAGGCACCCAAACGCGTGCTCGTGGCGGCTGACGCCTTCCGCGCACCAAACGGCAAGGCCGACTACAAGGGCGCAACGTCTTTTGCGAAACAGGAGCTTGGCATTGCCAGCTAGCCCAAAACCAATCCTCGCCCTCACCGGTGCCTTGGCCACATCCAAGCCCGGCGAGGGCAGAGACCTCATGGAACAGCACCTGACAACCGACTGGGATATCCGCACCTGGACCGCAGATGACGGCGAACCTGCGCTGGAGGCCCTCCTAGCAGAGGCCACTGTTGTCGTCCCGGGCACCGACACCCTCTTTGTCGGTGCTTTCTTCAAAGGTCTGAAGGCAAGCCCGACGCTGCGAATGCTGCAAATCCCCTTTGCCGGGACGGACTGGCTCACATCCGAACTGCTACCCGCACAGGCCGTCGCCGCAGGCTGCGGCGGCCATGAAGTGACCATGGCCGAATACACCATCGGCGCCATGCTGGAATGGGAAATCCGGTTGCGCGTGATGGACCCGGATTTCCGCTCGGGCAGCTGGCACTTCTCCGGCACGTCCAAGGACCCAACGTCCTACCACGGCGAAATCTGGAACAAGACAGTGGGCATCATCGGCTATGGCGGCATCGGCGAAGAAATCGCCAGACGCGCCAAAGCCTTCAGTATGCAGACCATGGGGCTAAAACGCTCCGCCATGCCCTGCCCGCCCGAGCTTGACTGGCTGGGCGCAACCGCCGACGGCCCGGACGCGCTGATGACGCTGATCAGGGAAAGCGACTATATCGTCCTCGCCTGCGACCTCAACGACGCCACCCGTGGCATGATCGGCCCCGATGAGTTTGCTGCCATGAAGGATACGGCGGTCGTCATCAACATTGCCCGCGGCGAGGTCATCCAGGAAGAACCGTTCTACGAGGCTCTCAAGGCAAAACAAATCGCCGGGGCTGTCATCGACACATGGTACCGCTATCCCAACCGCGGGCTGGCGCCGGGTCAGGTTACCGAAGACCCCTCCCCGTCAACGTGCCCCTTCACAGAACTTGAGAACGTGATCGTCACCCCGCACTGCTCGGCCCACTCACATCAGGCCGACTATCGCCGGATGATCTCCATCGCATCCAATCTTGACAAGTTTGCACGCGGCGAAACACCGGACAGGGTCATGGTGCGCGGTACGGGTGTTGCAGCTTAAGGCAGCCGCCTTGCGCAATTGAGGGATGTTGTTCCGCACACCACCGTGTAGCGTCGCCCGACCATGAGCGACACAACCATCATCGGCATCTTGCTGCTGACAGCCGTCATGCACGCCACCTGGAACGCCGCCCTCAAGACCGGCGAAGACCGGGTGTTGGATATGGCGGCCATGCGTGTATCCGGCATCATCTTTGCGGCCATCCTGATCCCCCTGACACCTCTGCCGGCGCCCGGAGCGTGGCTCCCGCTCATCGCCAGTGCCGTCGCGCACATGTTTTACTATGCCTGCCTCATCTCCTCCTATCAGCGCGGCGACCTGAGCCAGGTTTATCCAATCGCCCGCGGCTCGGCGCCCTTGCTCGTCGCCCTTGCGGCCTACCTCGCCATCAACGAAGCGCCGACGCCCATCGGCCTTGCCGGCGTCATCATTATCTCCATTGGCATCATCGTCGCTGGCACTGGCGCCTTCCGGGAAAACCTTCATGCCATCGGCTTCGCCCTGCTCACCGGCCTGTCGATTGCGTCCTACTCGTTCCTGGGCGGCATCGGGGTGCGCGAGTCCGGCACGGTTCTCGGCTATGCCGCATGGCTCGAACTCTTGTCCTGCGCCCCGTTCATCGCTTTCGCCTTGGTCCGCCGCCGTCAGTTCGTCGTGCCTTACATCCAAACTAAGGTCGCCAGACGAAACCTCGTACTCGGCTTCGGCAGCGTCTTTTCCTACCTGATCGTCCTGTGGGCGATGACGCTTCTGCCGCTGGCGACAGTCACAGCCACCCGTGAAACCAGCGCCATCTTTGCAGCGCTGGCGGGCACAATCCTGATGAAGGAACCGTTTGCCGGTCGGCGTATCCTTGCCGCCGCCTTCGTTACCGTCGGCATCACGCTATTGGTCGTCGGCTAGAAGGCAGCAATGCAGAATTAGGGCGTGCCCTGACGGTCTGACGCCTGTAGCGTTCCGCGACCATGAGCGATACAGCCATCATCGTCATTCTGCTGCTCGCAGCCGTTTTCCATGCAACCTGGAACGTCGCCCTCAAGACAGGCGCGGACCGCGTGCTCGACATGGCCGCCATCCGCATGTCCGGCGTTCTGTTTGCCGCCATCGTCATTCCGTTAACGCCCCTGCCCGCCCCCGCCGCATGGCCACCGCTCATCGCCAGCGCAATTGTCTACATGGCCTACTACGGCTTCCTGATCTCGTCCTACAAACATGGGGGCATCTCGCAGGTTTACCCGATCGCCCGCGGCACCGCCCCTCTGCTCGTAGCACTCGCCGCCTTCCTCTTCATCGACGAGACCTTGCCGCCCATCGGCATGGCCGGGGTGATTGTCGTATCCATCGGGCTCCTCATTGCTGGATCAGGCGCCTTTCAGCAGAACTGGCGCGCCGTCAGCTACGCTCTCTTCACAGGGCTGACCATCGCCGCCAACTCGTTTCTCGGTGGTGTCGGCGTCCGCGAAGCAGGCACCATACTTGGCTACTCCGCCTGGCTTGAGCTGCTGACCTGCGCGCCTTTCATTGCCTTCGCCTGTATCCGGCGGCGCGGCTACGTCGTGGCTTACATCCAGACCTCCGTTGCCCGCCGAAACGTCCTGTTGGGTTTCGGCAGCGTCTTCACATTTCTGGTCGCCCTGTGGGCCATGACCCACCTGCCCATTGCCACCGTCGCCGCCACCCGCGAAACCAGCGCCATCTTTGCAGCCCTTGCTGGCGCCATTCTGATGAAAGAACCCTTCGCAGGGCGACGCATCCTCGCCGCCACGCTGGTCGCCGTAGGCATCGCACTTCTCGTGCTCGGCTAGATTGAACTGTCCGCGACGGAAAGCGGCACCAGGCCCCGTTGAAGGCTGATACACTCGCTCAAACGCATCAAAGGCTTCGACAATGAAAAGCGTTCTGCGCCCCTCTGCCCGCTCCGGCCTGATACCGGCGATGGCCCTCATCCTCGCTGCAGGCATGGTCGCAACGGCTGCCGCCCAGATGGGCCAACGCACCCGCGCCCACACTGTTTTGCAGTCAGACGGCGAGCTTGACCGTAAGCCCGCGGACACAAACCCGCCTGGCACCAGCCGCTTCACCATGGAGGTGGTGGGCGACGAGCGGCGCATCACCGCCAACGGCATCCCCAATCACACGGTCGGGCGCTTTCCCTCATCCGGCAACCCACACCGCATCAGCACGCAGACCTACAATTTCGTGTTGGATGCCACCCCGACACGCACCGGCCGGACAACACCTGCGCGCGGTCACCCGTTCGGCATCGCGGTCAGTGGTGTGGTGTTCGACCCCGGCGCTGCCGAGTGGTATCAGGGCCAGCGCGGCCCCTGGCAATACGAGCCCCTGTCCGGAGCCGTGTCTCTTGGCGTCGACGCCAACAACGCCCATGTGCAGCCGGATGGCTCTTACCACTATCACGGCCTGCCGACCGGCCTGATGAACGAGTTGGGCATCAGCCGTGATCACCACTCCGCCCTCATCGGCTGGGCCGCGGACGGCTTTCCCATCTACGCGAAATACGGCCACCTGAACGCGGATGACCCCACTTCCCCCATCATCGAGCACCGCTCCAGCTACAGGCTGAAGCAGGGCACCCGCCAACCTGTCGCCGGCGGGCGCGGCGGCGGCACGACGCCCGGCGGTTACTATGACGGGACGTTTGTGGCCGACTATGAATATGTCGAAGGCCACGGAACCCTCGACCAATGCAACGGCACGGTCACTGTCACACCGGAATTTCCGGACGGCACCTATGCCTATTTCCTGACGGCAGACTGGCCGGTGATCCCCCGCTGTTTTTCCGGCACGCCGTCCCAGAGCTTCACAAGCCTGCGACCAGGACGCGGCGGCCCCCTCGGTGAGCAAGGCGGCCCCGGCGGAAATCGAGGGACCCGGCCCGGCGGCACACCTGATGGCGACCGTTTCGGACGCCCTCCACCCCGCTTCTAGGCTCCTCCGAAAGGCAAAACGGAGTGCGGATTCAGGACTCGCCTTGTGGCTCCATCCCTTTATATTCCCTGACAGAAAATCACACATAAGTTGACCCTGTCAGGGAGAGACCCATGGCCGATCTCGAAGCCTTCCGCAAAGACGTTCAAGCCTGGCTTGAAGAAAACTGCCCCCCTTCAATGCGCACGCCGATGCCAGAAGACGAAGTGGTCTGGGGCGGCCGCAACGCCACCTACAAGAACCCGGACTCCAAGAAGTGGCTGGATGCCATGGGCGCCAAGGGCTGGACGGCCCCCATGTGGCCCGCAGCCTATGGCGGCGGCGGCCTCTCCAAGGAAGAGAACATGGTGCTGCAGCAGGAACTGCGCCGCATCAAGGCTCGCCCAGCGCTGAACTCCTTCGGCATCTGGATGCTTGGCCCGGCACTTCTTGAGTTCGCCAGCGAAGAACAGAAGCAGAAGTTCATTCCGCCGATTGTCCGCGGTGAAATCCGCTGGTGCCAGGGCTACTCGGAACCCGGCGCAGGCTCGGACCTTGCCGGTCTCCAGACCAGCGCCGTCCTGGATGGCGACACCTACACCGTGAACGGCCAGAAGGTGTGGACATCCTACGCCGACAAGGCGGACTGGATCTTCTGCCTGGTGCGCACGGACAAGACCGTGAAGCATGACGGCATCTCGTTCCTGCTGTTCGACATGGCATCGCCCGGCGTCTCCACAAAGCCGATCCAGCTCATCTCCGGCTACTCGCCCTTCTGCGAAACCTTCTTCGACGACGTAAAGGTCCCGGCCGACCAACTCGTGGGCGAACTCAACAAGGGCTGGACTATCGCCAAGCGCCTGCTGCAGCACGAACGGGCCATGATCTCCGGCATGGGTCTCGGCGGCGCACTCTCCGGCGCCACCGGCCAGACACTCGCCGGCGCCGCGAAGGAATATCTCGGTGAAGATGGTGGCAAGGTCGCAGACCCTGTCGTGCGCGAGCACATCACCAAGCACAACATGGATAGCAAGGCCTTCGCCCTGACCATGCGCCGCGTGCAGGAAGAGGCCAAGGCGGCCAACGATGTGAGCGCCACTTCCTCCGTGTTCAAATATTTCGGTACCGAGCTCAACAAGCGCAAATACGAGCTGTTGATCGAGACCATGGGCACCAAGATGCTCGGCTGGGAACCGGACGACACCTACGATGCGGCCGAAATCGGCAACACCCGTGCATGGCTCCGCTCCAAGGCCAACTCGATCGAAGGCGGTACGTCGGAAGTACAGCTCAACATTATTGCCAAGCGCGTGCTGGGCCTGCCGGATTAATCCGAGCCCAGATATTTCAAGCGCCACGATACATATTTGAAGGAGACAGGCTCATGAGCTTTGTACTCAACGAAGAACAACAGATCCTGCGCGACAGCGCGAAGGGCTTCATCGCCGAAAAATCACCGGTCACCGAACTGCGCCGCCTGCGCGACAGCACGGATGACAACGGCTTCGACACCAATCTCTGGTCCCAGATGGCCGAAATGGGTTTTGCGGGCATCGTCATTCCCGAAGAGTACGGCGGAGCGGGCTTTGGCTATCGCGGCCTCGGCCTCGTGCTCGAAGAAGCAGGCCGTACTCTTGCGGCATCACCGCTGGTGTCGACGTCACTGCTGTGCACCTCCGCCCTGCTGATCGGCGGTTCCGAAGAGCAGAAAAAATCCCTGCTGCCGGAAGTCGCCGCAGGCAATCTCGTCATGGCCATGGCCATGGATGAAGGCGCACACCATGCCCCTGCGAAGATCGCCACCACCGCCGACAAGGACGGCGACGGCTTCGTGATCAACGGCACCAAGTCCTTCGTGCTCGACGGCCACGTGGCAGGCAAACTGATCGTCTCAGCCCGCACCCACTCGGAGCCGGGCGACAAGACCGGTGTCACGCTCTTCATCGTCGATGCGGATGCCGAAGGCATCAACCGCAACCGCCACATCATGGTGGACAGCCGCAACGCCGCCGAGATCACCTTCAAGGATGTGAAGGTCAGCCATGACCACGTGCTCGGCAATGTCGACGGCGGCTTCGCCATTCTCGACGAAGCACTGGACCGGGCCCGCATCGGCCTGGCTGCGGAAATGCTCGGCAGTGCGCAGGAAGCCTATGAGCGCACCATGGAGTATCTCAAGGAGCGCAAGCAGTTCGGCGTTGTCATCGGCTCCTTCCAGGGCCTGAAGCACCGCGCCGCGAAGATGTTCTGCGAACTTGAGCTCTGCAAGTCCGTGGTCGCGGACGCGCTGGACGCCATCGACGAACGCCGCAACGACGTGCCCCAGTCAGCATCTCTGACCAAGGCCCGTGTTGGCGCCACCTTCAACGAGATATCGTCAGAAGCCGTCCAGATGCATGGCGGCATCGGCGTGACCGATGAATATGAGATCGGCTTCTTCCTGAAGCGCGCCCGCGTGGCAGACGCCACCTTCGGCAATGTTGGCTTCCACAGCCAGCGGTATGCAGAGCTGGAAGGCTACTAGGCCAAAGGTTTGATAGCCCTCCTGCCCGATCTTGACCGAGGGGATCTAGCAACACCAAACGAAGCCCCGGAGATAACTCTCCGGGGCTTTTGTTTTCCCGTATCTCCAGGCTTGACCCGGAGCCCATTCGCCTATGCTCCAACCCGCAGCAAATGCGAGTGGACCCTCCGGTCAAGCCGGAGGGATGCGGCATTGGCTACACGTTCTGAAACGTAAAACTCGACAGCCCGCGTGCATGTTCATCCACAATGAGCTTGCGATTGATCGGCGGGAAAGCCCGCTCGGCGCAGTCCGGCCGCTCGCATAGGCGGCAGTTCACACCGATAGGCGTCACAGCCTCAGGCGCCTGCAGATCATAGGCCCGTGCATATGTGAGCCGCGTTGCCTCGCTGATCTCGCACCCAAGCCCCACCGCCAGTTCCTGCTCCGGCGCCAGCACCCCGGCGCCGGGCCGTCGCACCGTACGGGCGATGGAAAAATAGGTCGTATCATCCGGCAGCTGAACAATCTGGGTGATGATCTTCCCCGGTGTGCGAAACGCATCATGCAGGTTCCAGCGTGGGCAGGTACCGCCATAGCGGGAGAAGTGAAACCCCGCGGCAGCAAAGCGCTTGGAGACATTCCCCGCTCCATCGACACGAATGAGGAAGAACGGAATGCCACGCTCCCCTGCCCGCTGCAATGTGGTCAGCCGGTGGCATGTCTGCTCGAACGACGTGCCGAAGCGCCGAGCCAGCAGCTCGATGTCATAGCCGCTTTCCTCCGCCGCCGAGTGAAACCGCGTATAGGGCATGATGAGCGAAGCCGCGAAATAATTCGCCAGGCTGATACGTGCCAGCCGTAGCGTCTCGTCCCCCTGAAGCGACGACGCCTTGACCATCCGCTCAATGAGATCCGACTGCTCCAGATAGGCGATCTGATAGGCCAGCTGAAAGGTCCGTGCCGGGCCGTCCAGCACTTCAGACAGCAGGATGCGCCGCCCGTGCCGGTCAAACCGCCGCGTGGTGGCGCCCAGCACCTCCACCGGCATCACCCGGACACTCAGCCCGTGCGCCTCATCCAGATGCCGACGCAGGCCGATATAGAGTTCGTCCTGCGCGAAGTCGCGATAGTCGTAAAGCGCCTCCGCCGCGTCATCCAGCTCGCCGAAGTGATTGCGGTTGGCGTGGATGTAGTCGCGCACTTCCTCGACTGGGAACTTCATCACGTCCAGATGATCGCTCTTGTCCCGGTCGGCGATGATCTCCGTCGGTGCCACCGGCCCCAGCCCCAGCCCCTGCCCGGCCAGTTGCTCCCGGTAGGCCTGATAGAGCGATGTGATGGCGTCAGCCACGCTGGGGCTCGCCGCAGCCACATCCTGAACGTCCTGTCGTGACAGCCCCGCGTTCTGGAACAGCGGGTCCGCGAAGACCTCGTTGAGTTCCGCAAAGGCCCGCGCCTCGTCGTCGCCGGACAGCTCGCGGATATCAAGGTCAAAGCCGTCCGCCAGCTTCAGGAGCAACTGCGCGCTGACAGGCCGCTGATTACGTTCCACCAGATTGAGGTAACTGGCGGAGATTCCCAGCTGCTCCGCCATGGCGGCCTGGGTCAGCCCCTGCTCGCGCCGCAGCCGCCGGACCCGGGGACCTGCAAAGACCTTCTGGGCTCTTTTGCCTGAAGAGCCGCCAGTACTGCCATTTGACGCGGCGTCTGATGTGGATTTTGTGGCCATATGGCCCTCACACTTTACAAACTTAACAAGTTTACAAACTATCCCCACACATCTGTCAACACGTTCACCCGAATGTTTCCCTCAGCTTGTGGACTCTTGGGGCCTCTTTGTCATTTATGTGCGCACGAAAACGGCAGCTGCCTATGCTGGATGCACGCACCTGCCGGGACGACGAATTCCAACCGCGCACGTGATGGCTCCACCAAGGGGTCGCACCTGCGCACAACTCGAAGAAACCGAAGGATCAGTCTTATGAGCAAGACCTTCTACGACATCATTCCGTCCGCCCCGAAGGGCCGCTTCGACAACGTCAAGCGTAACTACTCAGTGGAAGACGTGGAAAAGCTGCGCGGCTCTTTCCCGATCGAGTACACGCTCGCCACTCGCGGCGCCAACAAGCTGTGGGACCTGATCCACACGGAAGAGCGCGTGCACTCACTCGGTGCCCTGTCCGGCAATCAGGCCATGCAGATGGCCCGCGCCGGCCTCAAGGCCATCTACCTTTCCGGTTGGCAGGTCGCTGCGGACAACAACACCGCCGGCACAACCTACCCTGACCAGTCTCTCTACCCGGCCAACTCCGGCCCGGAACTGGCCCGCAAGATCAACCGCACGCTCAAGCGCGCTGACGAGATCGAACATTCAGAAGGTGGCGCAAAGCGCGACTGGTTCCTGCCGATCGTGGCTGACGCAGAAGCCGGCTTCGGCGGCCCGCTCAACTGCTTCGAAATCATGAAGGCCTACATCGAAGCGGGCGCTGCCGGCGTCCACTATGAAGACCAGCTCGCGTCTGAAAAGAAGTGCGGTCACTTGGGCGGCAAGGTGCTGATCCCGACAAAGGCTCACGAACGTAACCTCAACGCAGCCCGCCTCGGCGCTGACGTCATGGGTGTTCCGACCCTGATCATGGCCCGTACGGACGCTGAATCAGCAAACCTGATCACATCCGACATCGACGAGCGCGATCACGAGTTCATCGACTTCGACGCTGGCCGTACACCTGAAGGCTTCTTCCGCATCAAGGAAGGCATGGGCGTTGACCACTGCATCAAGCGTGGCCTGGCATTTGCGCCGTATGCTGACCTGCTGTGGTGGGAAACTTCCAAGCCGAACCTCGACGATGCACGCCGCTTTGCAGAAGCCATCAAGAAGGAATACCCGGACCAGCTTCTGGCTTACAACTGCTCACCTTCCTTCAACTGGGAAGCCAATCTCGACAAGGAAACGATCGAGACCTTCCAGCAGGAAATCGCAGCGATGGGTTACAAGTACCAGTTCGTTACGCTCGCTGGCTTCCACCAGCTCAACCACGGCATGTTCCAGCTCGCGTCCGGTTACCGGGATCGCGGCATGGGCGCCTACTCCGAGCTGCAGCAGGCTGAATTCGCCTCTGAAAAGGACGGTTACACAGCCACCCGTCACCAGCGCGAAGTTGGTACCGGCTACTTCGACATGGTCTCCATCGCAGCAGGCGGCGGCGAAAGCTCCACAACTGCTCTTGGTGACTCAACCGAAGCTGCTCAGTTCAAGAAGGGCGCAGCTGAATAAGCTGCCATCTTTCCTGATCACGACATCAAAGGCCGCGGGGACAACCCCCGCGGCCTTTTTCTTTGACCATATCTCCGGGGCCCCATAGCCTTTCCCTGAAAAAAGAAATTCAGGGAAACCCACCATGTCCATGACCGTCACTGAAATCCACGGCACCTGTGCCAAGGGCTTTGAGCACGCGCGCGATCACTTTGCTGCCAACTTCGAAAACGATCTTGAGATTGGCGCCTCCTTTGCCGTGATGCACAAGGGCGAAATGGTCATCGACCTGTGGGCCGGCGACGCGGACGAGACTGGCGCGACTCCGTGGGGACACGACACCCTGGCCAACGTCTGGTCCACCACAAAGGGCGTTGCTGCAATCTGCGTGGCCCTGCTGGTCGATCGCGGCGCGCTTTCATATGACGACAAGGTCTCCACCCATTGGCCGGAATTTGCTGCCAACGGCAAAGGTGACATTACCGTCGCCCAGATGCTCTCCCATCAGGCGGGCCTCTCCGGCCTGCGCGAGCCAACCACCCTGGAGGAGTGCTACAATCACGACCTGATGGCTCGGCGCCTCGCCGCGCAGGAACCATTGTGGAAACCAACGACACGCTCCGGCTATCACGCCTTCACCTATGGCTACCTCGCCGGCGAACTGGTCAAGCGCATCACCGGCAAATCCCTCGGCACCTATCTTCAGGACGAGATCGGCACCCCCCACGGCATCGACTTCTTCATCGGCCTGCCCCAGAGCGAGGAGCCCCGGGTGGCACCACTGACGGAAGCCACTGACCTCCAGCCACTCGCCGGCACAACTGACGTGCAGAACCTCACCTTCGCCAATCCCGCCATTGGCCAGACCGCTCCGAATGACCGGGCTTGGCGCGCCGCGGAAATTCCCGCCGCCGGTGGCTTCGGCAGCGCTTCAGCCTTGGCCAAACTCTATGCCCTGCTGGATGACGGCACGGCCCCCGGCGGCAAGGCCATCATCAAACGCGAGACCATGGAGGCCCTGCGCACCACCCGCATTGAGAACGAAGACCTCATCCTCGGTGTCCCCGTCCGCTGGGGCTCGGGCATGGCCATGAACGGCTTTGAAATGTACGGCCCCAATCCGCAGACCTTCGGCCACACCGGCTGGGGCGGCTCCTTCGGCTGCCTTGATCCGGAAGCAGGTGTCGCCATCGGCTATGTCATGAACAAGATGGGCGCCGCAGTCGTGGGTGATCCGCGCTCCATGGGGCTGGTCGCCGCCACCTTTGCCTGCATCTAGCGCAGATTGCGTCAGAGCTGTTTTATACGCTCGGCGTATCTCTCCATGATAGGCCCGTAGTCCTGCGGCTGACCGTCAAAGCGCAGCGTGCCCTCCGGCGGCTCGAACCAGTCAAGCGCGCTTGCAAGCCAAGAATGGGCCATGGGTTCAGCCCAGCGCTGATCGTCCAGCGTACCTCCACGCAGCGAATAGACGCCCGGGTCAGGCACACTTCCATGCCGGATGCGGCATCCGCATGCGGTGCAGAACTCGCCGTAGCGATGCGCACCGCTTTCAACGGTCCAGTCAACCCGCGACAGCTCCCCCTGCGTGATTTCCATGGTGTTCGTGAGAATCCCGCACGACACCCCAAAGGCGCTCCCGGAAACACGACGGCACTCGGTGCAGTGACAGGCATAAGCCATAAGCGGTGGCGCTGTCAGCACGTAACGCAACGCACCGCACTGGCAGCCACCTTCAAGTCTGACATCAGGCATGATTGTACCTCCCCTGATCGACGACAAACATGGGGACACAGCACAGCTTCCACAACTACCCGTCTGATAGCGCCCACGCGCGGCGGCACACATCCCACCTGAATATCATCCGCACCTCCATCCATGACCGACCCGGCCTGCCTTTCGCTGGGGTTTGCGACTACCCGAATTCCCCATATGCGTGTTTTTAGTTGCAATTCCCTGCACATCTCCCAAGACTGATCAAAGCCGTGCTGCGAAGGGGGAGCAAATGACCAAGCTGCTGACGACGGTCGCCGGTATGGCCCTGATCACACTCACAGGCTGCGCCACAATGACCGCCGAACAGTGCGTAGCTGCTGACTGGCGCACCATCGGGTACCAGGATGCCATGGAAGGTCGCACCGCCAGCCACCTTGAGCACCACATCGACGCCTGTTCAGACTATGGCATTGCCGCTGACGAAGCCGCCTATGCGACCGGTCACGCAAACGGCGCCCGTGCCTTCTGCACCCCGGCAAACGGGTTCAGGCTCGGACGTTCAGGCGGCACCAACAACAATATCTGTCCGGCTGATCTGGCCAACGCTTTCAGCGTCACCTATGAGGCCGGGCGCGGCCTGTACACCCGGAGCCAGGCCGTCCGCTCAGCCGAAACCAGTCTCGACTCGCTGGAACGCCAGATGCAGCAGCTCGAACAGACAATCGCCCACAATGAAAATGTCATCGCCACCCTGAATCTGAGCCCCGCCGACCGCGCCCAACTTCAGACCCGCGTCAGCGCCGACCGGGAGAAACACCGTCGCCTCAGTAAGCAACGCAAACGGGCCCAGGAAAAAATCGACAGCGCCGAACGCGACTACAACACCTACCGTGATCGCATCGAGGACCAGTTTTTCAGCGGCCTCTAAACCCGTTATCCCCGGATTTACTCCGCAGCCGCCTGCGCCTGCCCGGCTCCTCGCGCGACCATGGCATAGTCGTCCCAGTTCACATGCTTGGTCAGCCGCTTGTAGGTCAGCGTTGAGTTCGGCCAGTTGTTGGTGATACGGCCATCAGCGGTCTTGTACCAGCTGGTACAGCCGGACGCGAAAACACTCTTGGCGTTGTCTTCCTGCACGCCGCGGTCCCACTCCGCCTGGGCGCTGGCGCGCACATCCACATAGGCAATGTGATCATTGCGGAGTTTCTGCGCGATCTGCGTCACATAGGCCGCCTGGCACTCAATCATGTAAATGATGGAGTTGTGTCCGAGGTTCGTATTGGGCCCATAGAGCAGATAGAAATTCGGATAACCCGAGACGCCGATGCCCAGATGCGCATCCGCCCCGTCTTTCCACTCTTCCCGCAGGTCACGCCCGCCAAGACCTTTGACATCCACCGGTCCCAGGAAGTGGGTCGTATCAAACCCGGTGCCATAAACAATGACGTCGAAGGCATGATCTTCACCGTCCCTTGTACGGATCCCGGTTTCGGTGATGCGGTCAATGCCCGTCGTCTCAATGTCCACATTGGAACGCCCCATGGCGGGCCACCAGTCATTGGAAAACAGCACCCGCTTGCAGCCCGGCTCATAGTCCGGCAGCAGCTTGGCGCGCTTCTCCGGGTCCGACACGTATTCCTCGGACTCCTTGACGTGCCCCTTCTTCAGCGCCCAGCCCATGTGCCGGAAGCTCAAGAGCAGCTGCTCCCCGTTGAGCCACATGCGCGTGCGCTGAATCCACATCAGCCAGGGGAAGCGGCGGTAGAGGTTCTTCTCCCACTCCTTGAACACCCGCTCGGGCCGGGGCAACACCCAGCTTGCCGAGCGCTGGAAGATGGTGACAGTGCCCGCTTCCTTGGCGATCTCCGGCACGAACTGGATGGCACTCGCCCCGTTGCCGATCACCGCAATTCGCTTGCCTTTGATGTCCACATCATGGTTCCAACGGGCGGAGTGCCAGGCATCGCCCTTGAAGTCCTCCGTCCCCGGAATATCCGGCAACTGCGGCCGGTTGAGTTGACCCGTCCCCGCCACCAGAACATTGGCATCAACCGTCTCGCCATGTTCGGTCGTGAGGGACCACACGCCCTTCGCCTCGTCGAACACCGCCGCATCGACAGCGCAGTTGAGTTTGATGAACGGCCGCAGCCCGTACTTCTCGACGACGCGATCAAGATACGCCTTGATCTGTGCATGGTCGGCAAACTTGTTGCGCCATTCTGGGCTCATCTCGAAGGAATACTGGTAGAGATGCAGTGGCACATCGCAGGAGCAGCCGGGATAGGTGTTGTCCCGCCAGGTGCCGCCGATGTCCCCGGCCTTTTCATAGATCGTGAACTCGATGCCCGCTTCCTGCAGCTTGATTGCCTGGCAGATACCCGCCACCCCGGCGCCGATAATGGCCACCTTGATGGCCGGCTGCGGTTCGCGATAGCTCGACAGATCATGAACGGATGCCATGACGTCCTCCCGATTGTTTCCCTGGCCCACGATGCGCGGCCTCGTTTGGCGGGCCACCAGCTATCGCGAAAGTCTCTATTGTTTTCGGGCGTTACAATAACGCGGATTTCCAATACGCAAAGACCTTATGACGGTCTTCGTTCCAGCCCCGCCCCGTGCTACCAACATAAAAACAGACAAACCCGGAGCATCTCCATGTCAAACAGCCCCGCCACCACCGACCTATCCGACGATCACGGCGACGCCGTCCGCGTGCTGGACCCGATCTTCGCGGATTTCGGCAGCCGCGATGCCTTTCATGGTCCGGTGAAAACCCTCAAGTGTTTTGAGGACAACGCCAAGGTGCGCGAAGCAGTTGAAGGTCCCGGCAATGGCCAGGTGCTTGTGGTCGATGGCGGCGGTTCGGAACGCTGCGCGCTCTTCGGCGGCAACCTTGCCGAGCTTGCGGAAAAGAACGGCTGGGCCGGTGTCGTCGTCTATGGCTGCATCCGCGACATCGCCGAAATCGAGACCTTCGACATCGGCATGAAGGCACTGGCCCTGCACCCGAAGAAATCGGTCAAGGCTGACGGTGGAAAACACGACGTCCCCGTCACTTTCGCCGGCCACACCATCAGCCCGGGCGACTGGCTCTACGCCGACCGCGACGGCATCATCATATCAGACAAGGAACTCTAGGCAGGCTCAGGCTTTGGCCCAAGCCGCATGGCAAAGCTTGCTATGAGACAGGCCGCGGACAGCCCGGCCACCAGCACCAGCGGCGACCACGCCGCCTGCTCATAAAGCCACGTGCCCAGAAGTGGGCCGATGACAAATCCCCCCGCCATCGCCGCCGAGACAAGGCCGAGCGCCGCCCCCTGTTCCCGCGGGCCGACCTGAACGGACCCGGCGGAATTCACACCGGGAAACAGCAGTCCAAAGCCAAGCCCGAACACCCCGAAGGCTGCCATGGTCCACGGCACAGTCGGGGCTGCCAGAACAGCAAACGCGCCGCCGACGCTGATGGTGAGACCTGCCCGCACCAGCACGCCGGGAGACGGCTTGAAGAACTGCACGATCACCGCCTGAGCCAGCGCCATGGCAAAGGCAAGTCCGGCAATCATCAGGCCGACGGTTGAAGCCGTTTCCTGCGCCGTCAGGGAAAACTTGTCCTGAATGTAAAAGGCGGTTGTCTGCTGAACGACGGCAAAGCTGACGAAGATAGCCAGCGTGAGGAGGATCACTCCGAAGATACGCGGATCAGTGATCTTGAGTGCTGGCGTATCGCCACCGCCTTGCCGCCGAGGCTCGGGAAGGAAAAACCAGGCCACCAGGGCCAGAATGAAGGCGAGCATGGCCGCGCTCACAATCGGGACCACCAGACCAAATCCTGCAAGCGCGGCCCCTAGCGCCGGCCCGAGGATTGACCCAATTCCGAATGCCGCCCCCAGCGCGGCCATGCCTGCCGACCGTGTCTCGTCAGTCGTGATATCGGCCACATAGGCAGATGAAGCCGGTTGAACAGCGCTGGCAACAAGTCCGTATACGGTACGTGTGGCAACCAGAGCACCGAGCGCCACCATCGGCAGCATCATGGCTTCAAGGCCTGCATAGAGCACACCCGCAAAAGCAAAGGTGGACAGCGCATAGCCGGCAAGCCCGAGCACGAAGACGGGGCGTCTGCCCCACCGGTCCGCAAGCTTGCCCCAGAGAGGCGATGACACGACCACGGCCAGCGCCGCCGCCGTGATGATCAGCCCTACATGGGTTTCCCGCAGACCGATCTCGCGCGCAATCGGGCCGAGCACCGCAAACAGCACGGTCTGCCCCATGGAAAACGCCATCAGCCCGCTGATGAGGATCACATAGGAGAGCCGGTGGCCCGACCGGTGACCTGACCCGCCACCGCTCTCATCCTCTCCGGCACCTGTTGGCGCACCGGCCTGTGCCTCGCCATCCTGTGTCGCATCCACCATGGCGTCCCCTCCCCTTGAAAACCGAGAGGAGCATTCCATAATTGCAAATGATTATCAATAACTAGTTTAGACGAATGTCACCCGCCATCGCGCGCCGTCATCGTCGCGCGGGACGAGCTTCAGCAGGGTTCCGTTGGGCAGGTGGCTGAACCCGTCCCGCCCCAGCGCCTGCTCGATGGACCAGTACACACCGCCATGGGCAACAATCAGCGGCATGCCCGGCAATGCCAGGGCCCGCGTGACCGCCGCCACAATGCGCGCGGAAAAATCGTCAAAGGGCTCTGCTCCATAAAGCGTCTCACCCTCACACCACGCCGGCCGCCAGCTTGTGTCCGTGCTGCCTTCCGCCTTCCCCCAGAAGGCTTCCTTCAATCCGTCATCAACCGTGATCAGCAGCCCCAGCCTGTCTGCGGCAAGCCGGGCGGACTGATGCGCCCGCGCCAGCGGACTGCTGACGATATGTGTGATCTCGTCGAGAGGAAGCCGTCCCACGCTCGCAGCCACTTCGGCATGCCCCACGGCGTTCATCGGCACATCCGTCTGCCCCTGGCAGCGGCCTTCAATGTTCCAGTCGGTCTGGCCGTGACGCAGATAAAAGAACGCTCGGCGCGGCAGCAACGGCAGATCAGACATCCAGCCTCGCAGCCCGTTGTTCCGCCAGCGCAAGTGACACTTCACTGAACTTGTCGTCGGTCAGCGAGTAGAACAGCATCGCGATGGCACCCAGCACGAACAGCACCACGGGCCCCAGCGCCACCATGAAGAGAATGCCGCCCAGTGCGTCCGCTGACTGCGCCGCATTCGGCACATATCCGGTAAAGGAGAGTACCAATGCGGCCCCGGCGCCGCCCACAGCCATCGCCATCTTCTGGAAGAAGCTAGTGGCCGCATAGATCGCCCCGTCCGCCCGCACGCCGGAACGCAGTTCTGCATAGTCCACCGCATCCGGCAGCATCGACCACGCCATCACCGTCGGCCCGGCGAACATGATGGCGCCGATGCAGGAGATGACAAAGATCACCGCGATCTGATCCGTCGGCGTCAGATACAGCGCCACGCCGGACAGGCAGCCGAGAAACGCCCCCAGCAGATAGGTTGCCCGTTTGCCCAGACGCTTGGCGAAGAAAGGCACGATGATGATGCCGATAAAGTTGAACACCGCCACGCTGACCATGAACACCGGCACCAGGTCTTCGCGCCCCACATTGTAGATGAAGTAATAGATGATCGCCGCCGACCGCACGGTGAACGCCATCATGCCCATCCAGAACGCAAAGATGAGCAGCGCCAGTGGCCACCCACCGGCCTTCAGGGCACGGACGATCTGTGAGAGCCCAGGCACGTCTTCATGGGCGAACTTGCGCTCCTTCGTTGTGAAGAAGGTCATTGCAAGCAGCACGCAGGCAATCACACCATAGACGGCCATGGTCATCTGAAAGCCCGCCGCCCCACCACCGAACTGTGCCACAAGCGGCGTCGTCATGGCCGCCACCAGCAATCCGCCCAGCATCGCGAACGCCATACGGTAGGTGGACAGCACCGTGCGCTCATGCGCCTCTTCCGTCAGGGCCGAGGTCAGCGATGAGTAGGGAATGCTCACCACGGTATAGGCAATGCCGAACAGGATGTAGGTGGCATAAGCATAAATGACCTTGCCTTGCGGGCTCAGGTCCGGCGCGGTGAAGGTCGCCACCGCCATCAACGCCAGGAACGGTCCCCCGGCAATCACGTAAGGACGAAAGCGCCCCCAGCGCGTCCGCGTCCGGTCGGCAATGACACCCATGACCGGGTCCGTCACCGCGTCGACGATGCGGGCGACGAGAAAGATCGAAGCCGCCGTTGCGGCGCTGATGCCCGCCACGTCGGTATAGAAAAACAGGAGAAACAAGAGCGCTGACTGAAAAAACAGGTTCACGGCGAAATCGCCAACCCCGTAGCCCGCCCGCGTGGTTACCGGCAGCCCCGTGGTGGACGGTATAACATCAGCCCGCATGCATTTCCCCTAGCAGCAACCGAAATCGACCATACGACGCGGCTGACGCCGACCATATCAGGGCATCGACCACACGAAACGCCAAATACCCACAATTCTTACTTGCGAATGATTTGCAATAACGGATATGAAGGGTGCCGACCTTCACTCAGTCATCATGCGAGTCGCCATGCGCCAGTTCCCGGATCAGCCTACCTCCAGCACCCCCGCTACCTGCCCGACGGCGGACAGGCTGGAGCCTGCCACCCTCGATACACTCTCTTTCGCGCCACGCCTTATCATCTGGGCGGCCCGCCTGTGGTGGCAGGACAAGGGAGACGAAGCCGGCAGCCGGCAGATGATCGCCCAGGCCTTCACCCTTGCCCGCAGCCATGGTGCGGAAACTGCATTTGACGAGCTGATGCTGATGGCGCTGCACGGTGCCTGCCGACACCTCGATTTTGATACCCACCCTCGCAATCTCGCCTCTGATGAGCTTGCGTTGCTGCGGGTTCTGGCCGCTTTCCAGGACGACGCCGTCATCGGCGGCGAGCAGGCGCTCGAAGCCTGGCTACCCCCGGCAACCGCGCGCCTGGCGGTTGATTCAGCCCTGACTCTCGCCCGTCAGATGGGCCGCGCTGGCCTCTATATGCGTCCCCGGCAGCAGAACTGAGGGACGAAACAATCGATAGACACGCAAAAACCAGCGGAAATCCTGCATGAATCACAGTTATATATTCTATATATAAAGATATCTTGATATTATTATCTTTCATGCACTAGGCTGCGCGGCATTACAAACCGCCCCGCCAGCCTGTTGATCTGCCTGATCCCGTGCGCGGGGCCCTGCTGGGGACTTGCCGCCATGACGACCACCTCAAAGACCAATTCACACTCTGACGCCAACCCGTCCGTCCGCTCCGCCGTGCTCGGCTTTCCGCGCATCGGCGCCCGCCGCGAGCTGAAGTTCGCCACCGAAGCCTTCTGGCGCGGTGACAGCGATGCGGAGACTCTCGACGACACCGCCGCCCAGTTGCGCACCCGCCACTGGCGCGCCCAGCGCGAGCGCGGCATCGACGTCATCCCGTCCAATGATTTTTCGTTCTACGACCAGATGCTGGACATGATCGCGCTCGTGGGCGCGATCCCGCAGCGCTTCGGCTGGCAGCCGGGCACGCCTATCGACCACAAGACCTATTTCGCCTGTGCGCGCGGCACCGACACCGCCCCGGCCATGGAAATGACCAAGTGGTTTGACACCAACTATCACTACA
>JGI12316J15310_10000064_pt8 | contig 38140 bp, 30 predicted proteins | sample MarCyaLeptolynsp_FD_15310 | JGI IMG/M metagenome (IMG submission 15310)
TTCTCGATCGCCGTGGTGGCCGCCATCATCGTCATCGGCCGCAAGCTGCTGCGCCCGCTCCTGCGCATCGTCGCCAACACCGAGGTCCAGGAGCTGTTCACCGCCGCCGCCCTGCTGGTGGTGCTGGGGATGGCGCTGGCGATGGAGCAGATCGGCCTGTCCATGGCGCTCGGCGCTTTCCTGGCCGGCGTGCTGCTGGCCGACACCGAGTACCGTCACCGCCTGGAAGCCGATATCGAGCCGTTCAAGGGTCTGCTGCTCGGCCTGTTCTTCATCGCGGTCGGCATGTCGATCGACCTCGCCAACTTCTTCGACGCGCCGCTGGTCACGCTTGGGGCGGCGGTCGGTCTGGTGGCGATCAAATGCATCGCGCTGTTCGCCATCGCCCGGATCGTGCGGATGCGCTGGGAGCCGGCCTTGGCCCTGGCCGCCGTGCTGCCCCAAGGCGGCGAGTTCGCCTTCGTGCTGTTCGGCGCCGCGATCAATGTCGGCGCCGTCGATCGAGCCACGACGGACTTCCTGATCCTGGTGGTGGCGATCTCCATGGCGATGACGCCGTTCACCGTGCAACTGGCGGACAAGGTGCGGGCGCGGTTCTCCAAGAAGGTCGTGGCCCAGGCCACGATCGAGGACATGGCCGATCCGGAAACCCAGGTGATCATCGCCGGCTTCGGGCGGTTCGGGCAGATGATCGGCCGCATGCTGAACATGCGACGCATCAAGTTCGTGGCGCTGGACAGCGACCATGATCGCATCGCGATCGCCCGGCGCTTCGGCAACGAGGCGTATTTCGGCGACGCGTCCCGGCTGCAGATCCTGGAAGCCGCCGGGGCCGGGCGGGCCAAGCTGATCGTGATCGCCGTCGACGATCCGGAGCGGGCGGACGCGGTCGCCCGGGTGGCGCGCATGCACTTCCCCAACCTCAAGGTCTTCGCCCGCGCCCACGACCGCTTCCACGTCTATCGGCTGATGGAGCTCGGCGTCGATCAGGTGGTTCGCGAGTATTTCGACTCGAGCCTCGACATGGCGGGCCGGGTTTTCCGGGAGTTGGGCGTGCCGGGTCGGCGGGCCGATCAGATGGTGCGCGGCTTCAAGGAGTATGACGAGCAACTTTTGCGCGAACAGTATACGATCCACCGCGACGAAGCGGAGATGATCCGCACCTCCAAGGAGGCTGCCGCCCATCTCGCCGGCCTGTTCGAGCACGACCAGGAGGCAGCCGAGCTGCAGGAGGAGGAAGAAGGGGCGGTCAAGGTCGATGGCCGTCCGGCGGTGGAGCGGCCGCGGCAGACGGCGGCGGAATGACGGCGGCGGAATGATCGGGTGGGGAGATTGAGATGAAGAAAGAGCAGACTGAACTGATGCTCGGCGTGCTGGAGAACGCGCCGACGATCGTGTTCCTGGGGCTCTGGAGAACCGGGGCCGGCCTGGAGGCGGCGGCGTGGAGCGCCTGCGCCGCGGCGGCGGCCGTGCTTGTCCTGTTCCGCCTGCTCGGTCGGCCGTACGACACGATCGTGTTGGGCATCAATATCAGCTTCCTGGCCATGGCGCCGTTGATCGTCGGGAGTTTCGCGATCGGCCAGCCGGACGTGGCGCGCGGACTGCTCGGTCTGGCCGAGACCGCGACGGTTGCGACGGTGTTCCTGACCGGGACCGTGCTGACCCTGTTCGCCCGACGCGGGTTCATCGGGGCCGAGGGGCTGAGCAAGGCTGAGAGCCGGCGTTACTCGTTGATCCTGCTGGCGCTGGCCGGCGGCGCGGTCGCCTGGTCGGCGGCCCATACCGGTCAACAGTGGCTGTCGATCGTCCTGCCGCTGATCGTCCTGTTCACCGCCCGGCGCTTCATGCTGGCCCGGATCGCCGACCGGGGGCCGGACAGCCCGGCGATGGCGGCGGCGGTTCTGCCGGTGAAAACCGTCGACGCCGGGTAGGAAGCCAACGCAGGTCCCTTGCGTCTTTCAAACCCGGGTCCGGACGGCGGCGCGCCCGTCATGCGGCCGTCCGGTAGGCCTCGCGTCCGGCAACGACAGTCGCCAGCACCTTGGCCAGACCGGCGTTGCCCTCATCGACCACGGTGATGTCGGCCCGCTTGCCGGCCGCGATCGTGCCCCGGTCGTCTAGCCCGGCGGCGTTGGCCGGGTTGGTGGAGATCAGCGCCCAGGCCTGCGTAAACGGACAGTCGCCGTCGCGGGCGAGGCGGAACGGCGCCTGGACCAGGGCCGGGTAGTAGTAGTCCGACACTAGGATCGAGCACCGGCCTTCGCGGACCTCGCGGGCGGCCATGATCCCCTCGGCGCCCAGGTGGCTGCCGCCGCGGATGATGTTGGGGGCGCCGCAGATCACCGGGTCGCCGAGGGCCACCGCCATCTCGGCGGTCGGCGTGTTCATCGGGAATTCGGCAATGCGGCAGCCGAGGCCGTGGTACCAGCTGCGCGCCTCGGGTTCCCGATCGTCATGGCTGGCGAGGGCGACGCCATGCTCAAGCGCCGCCGCTGAAAGCCGCTCGATCGAGGCCGGCACGGCGTCCTTGCGCCCGCACACCTCGCGCAGCAGCGCCATGAACTGATCGTGCGACAGGCCGGAGCGCGCGGTCTCGGTCGCCGTCCCCTTGCCCTTGGTCTCGATGCGCTCGAGGATCATATGGCTGTGGTCGTTGAAGGCCAGCAGGTCCACCGTGCCGTCGGCAAGCCACCCCATCACCTCGTCCTCGGCCGGCAGGTTGTGGGTCTCGTGGCGCAGGTGGAAGCGGGTGTCGCAGCCGAGCGTGGGGCGCGCCGTCTCGATCGCCGCCTTGACCGCCAGCGTCGACTCGCGGCCCCGCAGCCCTGGCTCCCAGGAGTAGGTGACGCCGTGATAGGCGGTGGAGATGCCATTCGCCAGCATCTGGGCGTCCGTGTCCTGCAGCGCCAGGTCGAGCGGGAAGTGGACGCCTCCGCGCGGCATGATCTGGCGTTCGAACGCGTCGCCATGCAGGTCGATCACGCCGGGCAGGACCCAGGCATCACCGGCGTCCCACACCTCGCCGGACGACTCGGCGCCGATCGCCGAGATGGTGCCGTCCTCGATGGTCACCACGGTGTCGCCGACCGTTCCGTCGGCGAGCAGCACGCGGCGGCTCGCGATTCCCTTCTTCATCACCGTCTTCTCCCGTGAGAGCGCGCGTGCGATAACCGGCGCGCCTGGACCGAGCGTCCGAATGGCCGCCGGTTTGATACCCGGTTGGCCCCCCGTCGCGCCACCACCGAAAGCGCTTCTTCACCGGAGTGTCACAATGGCCCAAACCCCGAGCTTTCCAGACGTGCCGACGCCGGAGCCGGACCCCTCGGCGCCGCGATACGCGCTCTACATCGCGCCGGAGCCGGGATCGGCGCTGGCGGAGTTCGGTGCCACGTGGCTCGGCCGCGACTCCGCGACCGACGAGGCGTGCGCGCAGCCCGCTGTGCCTGGGATCGCGCCGGAGCGGCTCGCCGAGCTGACGGCGAGCGCCCGGCGATACGCCTTCCACGCCACGATCAAGCCGCCGTTCCACCTGCGCGACGGGCGCTCGGAGGCGGACTTGGTCGCCGCGTTCGCCACGTTCGCGGCGGAACGGGCGCCGTTTGAGGTCAAGCTCGGCCTGCGCTCTCTCGGCGGGTTCCTGGCGTTGATGATGACGCCGCCGGATCACCGGATGAACGCACTGGCGGCGGATGCGGTCCGTGACCTGGACCCGTTCCGTGCCCCGCCGGGTGAGAAGGAGCTGGCGCGCCGCCGCGCCGCCGGCCTGTCGCCGCAGCAGGAGACGCTGCTGCAGCAATGGGGCTATCCCTATGTGATGGGCGAGTTCCGCTTCCACATGACGCTCTCGTCGCGCATGCCCGACGGCGAGGAGCGGGATGCCTTCGCCGCCGCTCTCGCGCCCCTGGCGGAGAGGGTGACGGCGGACCCGTTCAGGGTGGACGCCATCGCGCTTTTCAAGCAGCCCCGCCAGGGCGCCGATTTCGTTCAGGTGAGGCGCTTCCCGTTCGGCGGATAAATGTTCAGTCGCGGTCGGTCGTGCCGCTCAGGCGTGACCCGCCGCCATCGGCGAGTCGGCGGCCGGCTCCGGACCGCGCCCGCTTCCCGTCACCCCGCCGATCGCCCGCTCGGCCCTCGGCGTGCGCCCGAAGCACTCGCGGTAGCACTTGGAAAAGTGGCTGGCCGAGACGAACCCGCAGGCCAGCGCCACCGACAGGATCGACATCGAGGTCTGGGTCAGAAGCTGGCGGGCCCGCTGCAGCCGCAGCGTCAGGTAATAGCGGGTCGGGGTCGCCTGCAGGTACTTGCGGAACAGCCGCTCGAGCTGGCGCGTGGACAGACCGGCGCGCTCGGCGAGATCGGTCTGGGTCAGCGGCTCCTCCAGGTTCGACTCCATCTCGCTGATCACCGCGATCAGCTTGGGATGGCTGACACCGATCCGGGCGCGCAGCTCCATGCGCTGGTGATCGTGCGGCTCGCGGATGCGGTCGTGGATGAACTGCTCCGAGACCTGGTTGGCCAACGCCTGGCCGTGCTGGCGGCCGATCAGGTGCAGCATCATGTCGAGCGACGCGGTGCCGCCGGAGCAGGTGAAGCGGTCGCGATCGATCTCGTACAGGTCGGAGGAGACCTCGATCTCCGGAAACTCCTCGGTGAACCCGCCGAGATTCTCCCAATGGATGGTGCAGCGCCGGTCGTCGAGCAGGCCGGCCTTGGCCAGCACATGGCTGCCGGTGCACAGGGCGCCGACCGCCCGGCCCTGGCGCGAGGCGCGGCGCAGGAAGCCGAGCACCCGCTCGTCCTCGAATTTCTGAACGTCGACGCCGGCGACGACAGCCACGATCTTCTCGCGGTCGAGATCGGACATCGGCGCGTCGGGCAAGACGGGGATGCCGTTGCTGGCCTCCACGGGCTGGCCGTCGACGCTGTACACCCGCCACTCGTACAGGCTGCGGTCCGCCATGCGGTTGGCGGAGCGCAACGGCTCGACCGCCGAGGCGAACGCCATCATCGAGAAATTGTGGACGAGCAGGAACCCGATCCGCGTCGGGACGTCGTTAGGATCATCGAACATCGCGAGACAGCACTCCCAGCTAGCCTCATTGGACGCCTCGACCGCCCCGGTCCGCGACCCGCAGGTGTCGGCCACAGGATACTGTGATTCCCGCTCGACACGCATTCACAAAATCGTCTCGAACGTGGAAAACAGATAACAACCGAGGGACTTACCGCTGTCGACCGGTGCCGCGCCCGGTCGCCGGGTCCGGCCCGCGACACGGGATCGGCGCCCCGCATATGCTCTTCCTGTCGCCGCTGGGCAAGACGAATTCCGCGGGCCTGAATTAACACCGCCGCCCATGACGGATTACGACACTCTCCGGGCTGCCCTGGACCCGCTCGGCTTGCTGCTGCGGGGCGGGTTTCACCCGACGGCGGCGGACGGCCTCGACGGCGTGTCGACCGTGGTCGTCGTCGGCAATGCCGGGCCGGCCATGTGGTCGGGCTTCATCGCCGGACGGCGCGATGAGGCGGATCCGCTGGACGCGTGGGTGCGCCGGGTCCTGACCCCGATCGCCGCGGCCCATGGCGCGCGCCTGGTGATGCCGAGCGACGGCCCGCCCTATCTGCCGTTTCAGCGTTGGGCGATGCGCGCCGACGCGGTCCGGCCATCGCCGCTCGGCCTGCTGATCCACCCGGCCTTCGGGCTCTGGCACGCCTACCGCGCCGCCCTGCTGTTCGCGACCTGCATTGAGCTGCCACCGCGATCCGACCGGCCGAGCCCGTGTGCCGCCTGCGCGGACGCGCCCTGCCTGACCGCCTGTCCGGTCGGCGCCTTCACCGGCGACGGCTACGACGCGGCGGCCTGCCGGGCGCATGTCTCGGGGCCTGACGGCGCGCCGTGTCGCACCGGCGGGTGCCTCGCCCGCCACGCCTGCCCGGTCGGCCGCGTTCATGCCTATGGACCCGACCAGCAGGCCTTCCACATGGCGGCGTTTCTCGGCTGAGTCCCGAGTTCAGACCCCGATGCCGTCGACCAGGCCGCGCAGCAGGTGACCGACCCCATAGGCGAGGCCGGCGGCGGCGAGGCCGATCACCAACGTCTCCGCGCCCGAACGCCACCAGGGGGCCAGCGACCATTGCGCCTTGGCCGAGCCGATGGCGAAGAACACCGCCGCCGTCACCGCTGTCGAGGCCGCGAAGCCGCCGCCAAGCAGATAGGGCAGCAACGGCACCAGGCCGCACGCCACGAAGGCGGAGAACGTGACCCAGGCCGCCGTCCAGGGTGAGCGGGTGACGGGGGCGAGGTGGTGCTCCTCGACCAGCATGGTCTCGGCCCAGCGGGTCTTGTCGGCGGTGATGGCGTCGACGGCGGCCTCCAGCGCCTCGCCCTCGAAGCCCTTGGCGGCGAAGATCTGGCGGATCTCCTCGCGCTCGCCTTCGGGGGCCGTCGCGATGTGCCGGTGCTCCATGGCGAGCATGCGGGCGGCGGCGTCCTTCTCGGCCTTGGTGCCGGAGTAGTTGGCCGCCGCCATGGAGAACCCGTCGGCGATCAGGTTGGCGAAGCCCAGGATCAGCACGACCGCGACCGACAGATCGGCCCCGGCGACCCCGGCGACGATGGCGAAGGTGGTGACCGCCCCGTCGATCCCGCCATAGATCCAGTCGCGCAGATACAGCGCCTCCGGCCCGGCCGCGAGGCGCCGGCGGATCGAGACGGGATCGTGCGCGTGTTCAAGCTTCATGGCGGGCGAGTGTAGCGCGTGGACAGTAGGGTGTGGATTTCCGCATGTTCCCGCGATGCGGGTGAGTAGGGTAGGATCAAGCCCGGCGCGATCTGGCGAGGGGACGGATGGCCACGCAGGCGGAGCGGAACGAGGCGGCACGCAAGCTTGGGGCCGGGCTGGCTGATATCTTAGCAGCAACTGCTGTTGGTGTGCCGGTCGGCGCGCTAGCTGAAAAGAGCGTCGAATACTTCCAGAAGCAGTTGGCTGCGAACCAGGCGGCGGCCGATGGTGATAACGACGTCAGGCGTGAGGCACGTGCGCTAGCTAGACGAGCGTTTCGAAAACCTATCTCGGCTGCGCGTCTGCGCCGGGGATCGGAAGCGACGCTGCTGCGCGCAGAAAGGGGCGTCGTTCCGTTCGCAGGGCGCGAGACGGAGCTAGCGGAGTTCGCCGCCTGGTACGACGATCCCGCACCCATGCGCTGGCGCCTGCTGACCGGGCCGTCGGGGCGTGGCAAAACCCGCTTCATGCAGCACGTGGTCGAGACCTACGCGCGCGAGCGAGGCGACCGGCTGCTGGCCGGATTCATTGATGTGGACACCGTCTCCCGCGCGCCGGAGGCGCTGGCCGCGTTCCTCGCCCATGAGGGCGAGGTGCTGCTGGTGGTCGACTACGCCGAGCGGGCGCGGGCGCAGACCACGGCGATCCTGAAACTGGCCTTGATGCTGGAGGCGGCGGCAGCGGCCGGGGCGGGCCTCAAGGTGCGCGTGGTGTTGATCGCGCGTGGATTATCGGAGGTATGGGAACAGATCGGAGGCGAGCACGAGGATATCGGCGAGATACTGAAGAGCGAGGGCGACCTGTTCGTGCAGGAGGACCTGCCGGCCCTGGTCGACGCACCCGAGGCCCGTCGCGCGGAGTTCGCCCGCGCCTATGCCGCCTTCGACAAGGTCTTGAATCCCGACGCTTCGGCCGAAGGCCGGGCGCCGTCGGCGGACCGGATCCCGTCGCTGGAACCGGTCCCCTCGCGTGACGACTTCAAGGAAGCGGCGATGATCCACCTTGCCGCCCTGGCCGCCGTCCAGGGGGCGATGCGGGTCGACGAGATGACGGATACCAGGCTCCTCGACTGGATCATCGACCGGGAGCGGCGCGAGTGGCTGAAGCGGGCCGAAGGTGTGCTGACATTGCCGGGACCAGTGCATCGCCGGGCGCTGGACGAGGCGGTCGGCGTCGTCACCTTGGCTGCTGCCGCCTCCCAAGAGCCGAGCGAGGCCCGGGTGACAGACCTGCTCGCCGCCTGCCCTCGGCTGTCGGAAAGTCCGAATGGCGAGCGCGAGGCGCTGGCCATGGTGCTCCATGACCTGCATCCGGGCGAGACCGGACCGGTCGGCCTGACGCCAGATTTAGTAGGGGTCTATTTCCTCAGCCTACTGGACGAGGGGTTCTTCACATCAGTCTTCGCCGCGCTGAACGATCAGGAGGCTCGAATTGGCCTGACGAAGTTGAACCAACTGGCCCAAAGCCGGCGGGATGGGCGCCCCTGGAATTCGATAGCGCAGGTACGAATTGACGCGGCTCTTGCGGCCGCACCCGCCATCCTTGCGCCCCTAGTAGTTGATGTAGCTCTACAGTCCGGTGATCCGATTGGGCGAATCGCTGCTGATTGGATTGCGCGCGAAAAAACTCCAGGCTTGGTCAGTGCTGTTTTCGAGCATCCTGCCCGCAATGACGCAGAACCTGCGCTCCGCGAATTTTGGGCTGCAGTAGACGGCCGGTTGGTCGAACAGGCTAGGGCTGAGGAAGACGATGACGGTCAGCATCGGCTCGCTACAGCGCTCAACAATCTCTCTGTTAGTCTCAATGCCCTTGGCCGACGAGAGGAGGCACTGCGCGCCGTCGAAGAAGCAGTGAGTCTGAATCGAGCATTGGCCAACGAACAGCCCAGTGTCTTTTCTTCTGACTTGGCTGTCGCGCTCAATAACCTCTCAAAGCAACTTTCCAGTCTGGGCAGATGGGAGGAGGCACTAGCAGCTAGCGAGGAGGCTGTTGACGCATATCGGCAGCTTCCGAAACCTCGCCGTTCAGTATTCACACCTGGTTTGGCTCAGGCTCTCCGTGATTTATCAGAACAGGCTGCTCATCTTGGTCAGTTGGAAAATGCGTTGGCCAGCATAGAGGAGTGTCTGAAGTACCTCAATTATCTAACGCGTGTTAGGAGGGGAAAATTTAAGAAAAACCTAGATAACTCATTGATATTTCAAGCAAAACTTCTTTATATTCATGGAGAAAAAGAAAAATTTTTAAAACAAATCAGAAATCTAGAAATAAAAAATATAGAAATTGATGATGAAATTGCTAAGTTTTTAGAATACACAATTGAATATATTGCGAAAAATGGAAATACTAGGGAAAATAAAGCGTTAGAAGATTACAATTGGCAGTTCGCACTTAAGTTCATAATGAACAATTCAAATGTTAGGCCAATGTTGGAAGGAGCCCGAAGAATGGTTATTACTGAAATGGGGTTTAGGGGTAACCCACATTTTAGAATGCGAGTTACTACTTTTCCAGTTACTCGAAATACTGATGAGGTTCCGCCATTGGAAGACGTATTGGATGCAATTGGCTGGAGAGATTGTCAAATAATTGATCAATCAGAAATTAAATCAGATCAAATAGATGATTGGTTTACAGGCCTTATTTCAGAATTGCTTAAAGAAAAATTGATTGAAATTGAGTTATTTGATGAAGATAAATTCCAAAATGTAATAGATTCAATTACAAACGGACCGGCTGCTATGGTCAGCATGAGTCCGCTGAAGCCTATGGAGGTATTTGAAGCAGCAAAAGCTGCTGTAAAGTTCGTAATTAATGACAAAGACGGAAAGAAAATCCTGATATTGACGACTTTTGGGTATATTTTGTTTAGTTTTGTTGGGCCTTATTTGACAACGCTAGCAGAAACTGTCGCAACTGGCCATGGAGATTATTTTAACGAAAAACTTCTGTCTTCCGAAGAAATAGAGAAAATCGAGCAGCTAAACGAGCGTGTCGAGAAAGAGCGAAAGGCAACTGATTTTGAAGAAGGTGTGATTCACGAGTTGACAGATGATCGATCAGGGATGTGGCTATAGATGCTCGCACCCCACCCCCCTGACGCGTCTACGCCCTAGAGTGTCGCAATTCGGCAACCACGCCGGGGCGCGTTCCCGCTACCCTCCGCCCGTCACATCAACGTCCCCGTCGCCGCAGCCAACGGGGGATCGCCCGAGGGAGGGGCCGGCCATGGTGAAGTCCGATATCGAGATCGCCCGCGAGGCCAAGATGCAGCCGATCCTGGAGATCGGCGCCAAGCTCGGCATCGCGCCCGAGCACCTCATGCCCTACGGCCACACCAAGGCCAAGATCGACCTCGGCTATATCGACAGCCTGGCGGGCAATCCCGACGGCAAGCTGATCCTGGTCACCGGCATCAACCCGACGGCCGCCGGCGAGGGCAAGACGACGACCACCGTCGGCCTCGGCGACGCGCTGAACCGGATCGGCAAGAAGGCGGCCATGTGCCTGCGCGAGCCGTCGCTCGGGCCCTGCTTCGGGGTTAAGGGCGGGGCGGCCGGCGGCGGCTACGCCCAGGTGGTGCCGATGGAGGACATCAACCTCCACTTCACCGGCGACTTCCACGCCATCGCCGCGGCCAACAACCTGCTGGCGGCGCTGATCGACAACCACGTCTACTGGGGCAACGCGGTCGGGCTCGACCCGCGGCGCATCGGCTGGCGCCGGGCGCTGGACATGAACGACCGGGCGCTGCGTTCCATCGTCAACTCGCTCGGCGGCGTGGCCAACGGCTTCCCGCGCGAGGACGGGTTCGACATCGTCGTCGCCTCCGAGATCATGGCGATCCTGTGCCTGTCGACCTCGCTCGACGACCTGAAGCGCCGGCTCGGCCAGATCGTCGTCGGCCAGACCCGCGAGCGCGCGCAGGTGTTCGCCCGCCAGCTTGAGGCCGATGGGGCGATGACCGTGCTGCTGAAGGACGCGCTGTCGCCGAACCTGGTGCAGACGCTGGAGAACAACCCGGCGTTCATCCATGGCGGCCCGTTTGCCAACATCGCACATGGCTGCAACTCGGTGATGGCGACCCAGACCGCGCTCAAGCTCGCCGACTACGTGGTGACCGAGGCCGGGTTCGGCGCCGATCTCGGGGCCGAGAAATTCTTCGACATCAAGTGCCGCAAGGCCGGGCTGTCGCCGGCGGCGGCGGTGGTGGTCGGCACCGTGCGGGCGCTGAAGATGCATGGCGGCGTCGCCAAGGAGGACCTGGGCACCGAGAACATCGACGCGGTGCGCAAGGGCGTGTCCAACATCGCCCGCCATGTGGAGAACACCCAGAAATTCGGGGTGCCGGTGGCGGTGGCGCTGAACCGCTTCATCACCGATACCGACGCCGAGATCGCGGCGGTGCGCGAGGAGTTGTCCTCGCTCGGCGTCGACGCGATCGAATGCACCCACTGGGCCGACGGCTCGGCTGGGACCGAGGCGCTGGCGCATCACGTGGTCGGCCTGGTCGAGGGCGGGACGGCGTCGTTCAAGCCGCTCTACCCGTCGGAGATGGGCCTGAAGGACAAGATCCGCACCATCGCCAAGGAGATCTATCGGGCCGACGACGTGTCGTTCGACGGCAAGGCCTCCACCGCGATCGCCGATATCGAGAAGAACGGTGGCGGCTCCTATCCGGTGTGCATCGCCAAGACCCAGTATAGCTTCTCCACCGATCCCAACGCCAAGGGCGCGCCGACCGGTCACACCCTGCCGGTGCGCGAGGTGCGGCTGTCCAACGGGGCCGAGTTCGTGGTCGCAGTCTGCGGCGAGATCATGACCATGCCGGGCCTGCCGCGGGTGCCGGCGGCCAACAAGATCACCCTGAACGACGCTGGGCAGATCGAGGGGCTGTTCTAATCGGGTCGACCGCGACGGCGGCAGTCAAACGCACAGGTGATGATCGAGGCGGCGCAGGAACGCCTCGATCCGCCCCGCGCCGAAGCGGCGGTCGAACGACACACCGACGCTCAGACCGTCATCCAGCCGGGTGACGACCGTCGGATAGGTCGCCAGCGGCGACGTCTCGGGCACCACCGCCAAGGCGACCGGCGCCTGTCCGTCCAGGGCGAGCCGCCGGGCACTGAGACGCCTGGTGATCGACAGGGCCGGCGCCAGCGGCGTGTCCGCCATCCTGGCGCGTTGCTGGGCGAACAGCCTGCGCTTGCGGGCGAACGACATCCGCGCCATGAGCAGGTGGGCGAGATGGCCCTCGGTGCCGATGTAGCCGCGCCGCGCCGCGTCGAGTCGCGCGATCACGTGACCCACAGTTTGCGCGAAGCTCTCACCCTCGGTCCGGGGAACCCGGACGAGGCAGCCGCCCGTGAGGTTGGCGTAGGCCGCGCTCTGCTCGACCGGACAGTAGCGGCGCAGGTCCACCGGCAGCATGACCGCGACGGGAGCGCTCGCCGGATGCGGGCAGAACTCGGCGAAGGCGCGCAGGAACCCGGCCGTCAGGGCTTCGGTGAGATCACCGCCGAGCGCGCGGCCGCGGTCTCGGAGCGCCAGGGTGCGGTCCGGATCGAGGCGCAGGATCCTATGATCGGCGCGCAGGGTCTCACGTTCCGTGTCGAAGGCCGCGACGGGGCCCATCGACAGGCCGCGGACCGGCCGCATCGCCTGACGCAGGGCGCGGAAGTCGTCGGCCGCCATGCGCAGGCGCGCGCGCAGCGGAACGCCGCGCAGCCAGTCGAGGCCGTCGCGGCTGGCGGTGTTGGCCGGCGGGACGAAGGCTGGGTCGTCGCCGAGGGCGGCATGAATCCTGACCAGTGTCTCCAGCGCGGTGAACCAGCCGCCGGCGTCGGCGGCGACATGGGAGAACCGGATGACCAGCCGGTCGCCTGCGGCATCGGCCGCGCGGACCACGGCCATCGAGATGGTGTCGGCCAGATCCGGACCCGGCCGCCGGCCGGTAAGTTGCCGCGTGCCGTCCTCCAGCGCCACGCCGTCGATGACTGGGCAGGCCGCCAGCCCGTCCAGGTCGTCGCGGCGGCGCCACACCGGCCGGTCCCCGCTCGCGTCGAACCGGCAGCCGAGGACGGGGATCGCGTCGATCAGCAGGCGCAGCGCCCGCGCGAGACGCATCTCGTCCAGGCGGGCGGGATAGTCCAGGAGAGCGTCGACATATCCGGACTGACCGCCTTGCGCGGCCAGCCAAAGTACCTCGTCGTAGTGCTGGACGGGCAGCGTGTCCCCACCGGGCAGGCTCATGGCGCTTGGCGTCCGGTCCCGCGCGGCGTCAGGGACAGGCGCACGCCGCTGCGCGGCACGCGGATGCCGTTCTCCCATTTCGGCGCGGTGGGACGGCGGTCGCGCAAGGTGACGTCGTAGCGCCTCAGGATTGTGGCCAGCATGGTGCGCACCGCCTCCTGGGCCATGGACGCGCCGGGGCAGCGGCGCTCACCGCCGCCGAACGGCAGGTATTCGTTGGCTTTGTATCCGCCCTGCAGGAACCGCTCGGGACGGAACCGCCAGGGAATCTCGTAGCGCTCCGGGCGGGCGAGGCTGAGATCGGTCGAGGCCATCACCAGGTCGCCCGCCGGCACGACCACATCGTCCATGGTCATCGCGTCCTTCAGGCGGCGGATCGAGCCCGGCGCGATCGGGTACAGGCGCAGGGTCTCGCTCACCACCGCGTCCAGGTAGGTCGGTCCGCCGCGCGCGGCGACCGGCGCCGCCAGTTCCTCGCGCAGGCGCAGCAGGACGCTCGGCTCGCGGTGCACCCAATTGATCGCCCAGGCCAGCGCCGCCGCCGTGGTGTCGTGGCCGGCGAACAGCAGGGTCAGCAGGTTCTCCCGGATCTCGGCGTCGGACATCTCCGGCCGCCCGTCCTCGGTCCGGCAGGCGGACCAGTGTTCGAGAACACAGGCGCTGCCGTGCCCGTCACCGCTTCTGAACCGGGCGACCCGGCGGTCGATCAGCGCGAAGCATCGGCTGCGCGCGCGCACGAAGCGGCCCCATGGGCTCCACCGCCCGAGATCGCGGCGCAGCGCCTTGATCAGGATCGCGGAGACCGGGACCGCGCGGCGCAGGGCGTGGATCGAGTCGGCGAATTGCCGACGCTCCTCCGGATCGACGAAGCCGAAGATGGCCTGGATGTTGGCGTCCAGGGTGATGGATCGCGCGACCTCCAGCATGCTCACCGTCCGCCCGTCGGCGACCGCGTCGCACACGCGCGCCGTCGTGGTCGCGTACAGATCGGCCGACCGGCTGGGATCGCGGAGGCCCGGCGCCGACAGCACCCGGCGACGGGCCGTGAGATAGTCGGCACCCTCGAGGGCGGAGAGCGAGTGTTCGCCAAGAATCATGGCCGCATTGCTGTCGACACGGCCGTAGGCGGTGCCGCCCGCCCGGAAGATCCGGGCGATGTGCTCCGGCCGGCCGGTGACGGTCATTCGTCCACCATAAGGCGAAGGCATAGAGAACGGTTCGCCGTGACGCGCGGCAAGGCGCTCGAGATATCCGCTTGGGCGGGAAAAGTAGGCGATCAGGCTGGGGAGCAGCCATCGCGGCCCATTGGCAGAACGGCTCGCACTCGGCATCGCCCCATCCCCCGCCGTCCACGTCTGTAAGACACGCGACGCAGATCTCCCTGAACCACGGGACTATACCCACAGAGTCTCGAGGTTTGAATAATAATTTTCAATTAAAACGATACTAAAAGTCGTCGGAGTTCAGGAGCGATCGGCCCCGTCACGTCCGCCGCGAAGCTCTTCCAGCAGCAGCGCCGTGGTCGGCTTCACGTCGGTGCGCTCGCGCTCCACCAGAACGACCCGGCGGATTGCCGGGGGCGAGCCGAACGGGACCGTGCGTACCGTCTCCCGCAGCGCGTCGGTGATCGATCCGGCCGGCGCCACCGCCACCCCCAACCCCCGCGAGACCATGGCCAGGATCGCCTCGATCGAGTCCAACTCCATGGCCTCCGACACCACGATTCTCCGCTGCCGCAAGACCGTGTCGATGACGCGGCCGACACCGGTACGCCGGTTGAACCGCACGAAGGGAAGGGTGCGCAGCAGGTCGCGATCGCTCCGCCCGGCGGCGGTGATCGGGGCCGCGACCACTAGCGGCTCCTCATGGATCACGTTCAGGATCAGACCGCGCTCCAGCCTTGGCGTCTCGGTGACGACCGCGGCGTCGAGCGCCCCCTGGGCAACCCGTCGCAACAGGTCGACCGACAGTCCGGACTCGACCCGGATCCGCAGGTCGGGCGCCCGCACCGCCAGCCGGGCCAGTGCCGCCGGCACGAGACCGGTTGCCGCGGTCGGAATGATCCCCAGGCGCAGACGGCCTCGCGCGACCGCGCCGGCGGCGAGGGCATGGATATCCTCCGACAGCCGCACAAGCTCGCGGATGCGCGACAGCAATCCGTCCGCCGTCTCGTTCAAGACGGGCGGGCGCCGCGCCCGGTCGAACAATCCGACGCCCAGCTCGTCCTCCAACGCCTTCATCTGCATGGAAACAGCCGACTGGGTGACACCCACGCGTTCTGCGGCGGCGGCGAAACTGCCGCTGTCGGCGATGGCGAGCAGGGTCTCCAGGTGGCGGATGTTCATGGATTAAAATAAGAGAAACTGAAGAAGATGATCAATATTATTCGTTTGTCTTAAGTTCATGCCGGTCGCATCATGTTTCACACATTCGTGAGGGAGGACGACCATGAGCTTTGCCCTGACCCCCGCCCAGCAGGAGCTGCGCGCCAAAGCCAGCGATCTGGCCGAGACCGTGATCGCGCCGCGCGCTGCCGAGGTCGACCGCAGCGAGCAGTATCCGTGGGACAACGTGAAGGCGCTGACCGAGGCCGGCTTCATGGGCATGACGGTGCCGAAGGACCTGGGCGGCAAGGGGCACAGCTTCCTCGACGTGGTGCTGGTGATCGAGGAGATGGCGGCGCAGTGCGGTGTCACCGGTCGGATCGTGGTCGAAGGCAACATGGGCGCGATCTCCGCGCTTCTGCAGTACGGCACCGACTGGCAGCGCAGGATCGCCGCCGAGCACGTGCTGTCCGGCGACAAGCTGGCGATCTGCATCACCGAGCCGGATGCTGGGTCCGCCGCCACCCAGATGTCGACCCGCGCCGACAAGCGTGGCGACACTTACGTGCTGAACGGCAAGAAGCACTGGATCACCGGCGGCGGGGTGTCGAAGCTGCACCTGATCTTCGCCCGCGTGTTCGACGAGGCGGGCCAGGAGCTCGGGATCGGCGGCTTCCTGGCGTTCCGCGACCAGGATCCGGGCCTGGTCATCGGTACCCGCGAGCCGACCATGGGCCTGCGCGGAATTCCCGAGACCGAAGTGCTGTTCCAGGACCTGGAACTGTCGGCCGACCGGCTGGTCATGCCGCCGAGCGGGCTGAAGCGCGGCTTCGCCGACCTGATGAACGCCTACAACGCCCAGCGTGTCGGCGCCGGCACCGTGGCGCTCGGCCTCGCTGAAGGGGCGTATCGCCGGGCGCTGTCCTTCGCCAAGGAGCGGGAGCAGTTCGGCCGGCCGATCGCCGAGTTCCAGGGTCTGCAGTGGATGCTTGCCGACATGAGCGTCCAGGTCGAGGCGGCCCGCGCGCTGATCTGGCGGGCGGCGGCGACCGAGGGGCAGAACGGCAGCCCGTTCCCGGACAGCCTGGCGGCGGCGCAGTCGAAGATCTTCGCCTCCGAGATGGCGATCAAGGTGACGACAGACGCGCTTCAGGTGTTCGGCGCGCGCGGCTATTCCCGCAACTACCCGATGGAGCGGATCCAGCGCGACGCCCGGATGTTCACCATCGGCGGCGGCACCGCCCAGATCCTGCGCACCGTCGTCGCCTCGCGCCTGCTGGAGCGCAAGCTGCCGCAGACGCGGGACGGCTATGCGGCCCTGGCCGGCGACGCTAAGCTCGCCCGCACGCAAGCCGCCGAGTGACTGTCTCTGAGTGAGTGAGCCCCCATGACTGAAACGGTGCGCGCCGCCGACCTGCTCGCGCGGCGCCTGTACGAGGCCGGCTGCCGCCACGCCTTTGGCATTCCCGGCGGCGAGGTGCTGACCATCGTCGATGCGCTGGAGCGGGCGGGGATCGAATTCCGCCTCGCCAAGCACGAGAACGCCGCCGGCTTCATGGCCGAGGGCGTGCATCACATGACCGGCGCGCCGGGCATCCTGGTCGCCACCGTCGGGCCGGGCGCGGCCAACGCGGTGAACGTCGCCGCCAATGCCGAGCAGGACCGGGTGCCGCTGATCGTCATCACCGGCTGCGTCGACGAGGACGAGGCGGTCACCTACAACCACCAGGTCTTCGACCACCAGCAGGTGTTCCGTCCGATCACCAAGGCAAGCTTCCGGGTCAACGCCGCCGCCGCCGACGCGCTGGCCGACAAGGCGGTGGCGATCGCGCTCGACCAGCGGCCGGGGCCGGTGCATCTCGACCTGCCGATCACGGTCGCCGCGGCCGAGGTGCCGGTGCCGGCGAAGCCGACCCGGCGGGTCCCCGACATGGCGGCGGTGCCGGCGGCGGGACCCGATCTCGACACCGCCCGGCAATGGCTGGCCGAGGCGGAGCGCCCGATCATGGTGGTCGGCCTCGACGTGCTGACCCAGGGCTGCGCCGACGACGTCCGCGCCTTCGCCGAGCGGTTCTCCATCCCGACGGTGGCGACCTACAAGGGCAAGGGCGTGGTGCCGGATGACAGCCCGCTGTCGCTCGGCGGGGCCGGGCTTTCCCCGGTCGCCGACAAGCAGATCCTGCCGCTGCTGAAATCAGCCGATCTGGTCCTCCTGGCGGGCTACGACCCGATCGAAATGCGGGTCGGCTGGCGCGAGATCTGGGACCCGGCGGTGCAACGGGTGATCGACATCACTGCCGCCCCGAACACCGCCTACATGCATCAGGCCTCGCTCGCCTTCGTCGGCCATGTCGGCAAGACCCTGTCGGTGATCGGCGACGGCGTGACGGCGCGGGACACCCGCTGGCCCGGCGGTGAGCCGGCGGCGGCGCGCCAGGCCCTGGCCGGTGCCTACGGCCAGAACGAGGCCTGGGGCCCGGCGGCGATCGTCACCACCGTGCGCAAGGCGCTGCCGCGCGACGGCGTGATCACCATCGACAGCGGCGCCCACCGGATCCTGGCGAGCCAGGTGTGGGAGAGCTTCGTGCCGCACGCGGTGCTGCAGTCGACCGGTCTCTGCACCATGGGCTGCGCCCTGCCGCTCGCCATCGGCGCCAAGATGGCCGCTCCGGAGCGCGGCGTGATCGCCTTCACCGGCGATGCCGGGCTGGAGATGATCCTGGGCGAGTTGGTGACGCTCCGCGACGCCAAGGTCCCGGTGGTCGTCGTGGTGTTCGTTGACGCCTCCCTGGCGCTGATCGAGCTGAAGCAGCGCTCAATGACCTACGCCAATGCCGGCGTCGATTTCGACGAGACCGATTTCGCGGCTATCGCCACCGCGCTCGGCGGCCGCGGTGTGGTCTGCGAGGATCGAACGAGCCTGGAGGCGGCCGTCGTGGACGGCTTGAGCGCCGACACCTTCACCGTCTGCGCCTGCCGCATCGACCGCAAGAGCTACGACGGGCGGATCTGACTCGAGTTCGCTGCTCTCGGTTTGTTTCCGATGAGCGTTCTTGGACCACCCCCTGGATCCCGGTTCGGCCCTACGAGGCGGTCCGGACAGTCGTCTAGAAACGACGGCAGATCAAACGACGTCCCGGAATCCTGAAGGGATATCCGGGATCTAGAGAAGGCGTTTGCCATGGTCGACCCCGCCTGGACCGAGGACACCAGCGCCGCGTTTCGTGACCTCGCCCATTACGCGGTGCCCGAACGTGAGCTCCAGACCGAGACCATCCTCTCCCTGATCCCGGCACCGGCGGGCGGCGCGCTGGCGATGGATATCTGCTGTGGCGCCGGCGGTCTGACGGTCGCGATGCTGTCGCGGTTCCCGGGCCTGCGCGTCCTGGCGCTGGACGGGTCCGAGAGCATGCTGGACGCGACGCGGACCGCGGCCGGTGCCCAGGCCGACCGGCTGGAGACGGCGATCATCGACATCGCCGACGCCGCGTGGCGGACGCCGCCCGAGCCGCTGCACGCGGTGGTGTCGTCGCTGGCGATCCATCACCTGGACGGCGCCGGCAAGCGACAGCTGTTCGCCGATATTCATGCCGCGCTGCGGCCGGGAGGCGTGTTCGTCATGGCCGACCTGGTCGAACCGGTGACGGCGGCGGGCCGCACGGTCGCCGGCGACGCCTGGGACGCCGAGACCAGGCTTCGGGCGCTCGAGACCGACGGCACGCTGGATGGCTACGAGCGGTTCGTGGCGGAGGACTGGAACTACTACCGCCTTCCCGGCCCCGATCCGGTGGACAAGCCCTCCAGCGTCGCGGACCTGCTCGACTGGCTGCGCGCCGCCGGGTTCGAGGGCGTCGACCTGCATTGGATGAAGGCTGGCCACGTCGTCATGAGCGGGGTGCGGGGGTAGGTCTATTCCGCCGGCCGCTTTGCGATCAGGTGCAGCATCTCGCAGGTCAGGACCACCTCGCCGTCCTGATTGGTCGTGGTATAGCCGATGCGCACATGGCCGAACGGACGGGTCGAGGAGGGGCGCAGCTCCCGGACCTCCGCCGTGGCAGACAGGGTGTCGCCGGCACGCACCGGCCGCGGCCAGCGCAGCGCGTCCAGCCCGGTGCCGCCCATGTTGGTCTCCTGGTGCGGACCGGCCTGCCAGATCAGCCGGAAGGTCAACGCCAGGGTGTGGAAGCCGCTGGCGATGATGCCGCCGAACATGGTTTCCTCGGCATCCGGCCGGGAGACGTGGAACGGCTGCGGGTCCCACGTGAAGGCGAAGTCCATGATCTGGCTCTCTGTCACCGTGACCCGCTGGCCAGTCAGCACATCGCCGATTTCGAAATCCTCGAAATACTTCTTCTCGCGCATGGGACTACTCCATCAGGGCGTCCAGGCTCTTCAGCCCGTTGCCGGTCATCACGACGACCGTATCTTCCTCCGCCGCGATGGTGCCGGCCGCGACCAGTTGCGCGTATCCGGTGGCGGCGATGGCGCAGGACGGCTCGACCAGCACGCCCTTGGCCGCGAGCATCCGCACCGCCGGCAGGATCGTCTCCTCGGCGACCGCGACCGCGCCGCCGCCGGTGTCACGCAGGGCGGCGACGCATTCCGCCGTGCGCACCAGCTTGGCGGCGGCCACGCCCTCGGCGACCGTCGGCTTCGGCGTGAAGGCGACCGGGCTGTCGGCGCCGGCCTCAAAGGCCCGGACCAGGGCGCCGACATTGGCCGGTTGGGCGGCGAACAGGCGCGGCACCCGGTCGATCTCGCCGCGCCGCTTCAGCTCGTCGAAGCCGATACGGCACCCGAGCAAGTTGGAGCCGTAGCCGACAGGGATGACCACGTTGTCCGGGGCCCGGAAGCCGGATTGCTCCCAGATCTCATAGGCCAGCGTTTTGGTGCCCTCGATGAAGAACGGCTGCCAGTTGTGCGAGGCGTAGAACACCCCGTCCTCGGCCATGCGCAGCGCCTTTGCGGCGACGTCCTGGCGGCTGCCCTCCACCAGGTCGACTACCGCCCCGTAGGCGCGCATCTGCGCCACCTTGGTCGGTGAGGTGGCGGCCGGCACCAGGACGGTGCATTTGATCCCCGATGCCCCGGCGTAGCAGGCCAGCGCGGCGGCGGCGTTGCCGGAACTGTCGAGCATGACCTCGGAGATGCCGTGGCTCTTCAGGTAGGCGACGAGCACCGCCATGCCCCGGTCCTTGAACGAGCCGGTCGGCATCAGGGACTCGAGCTTCAGGCGCACCCGGCCGGCCTTGAGCGATACCGGGATCAGCGGCGTGCAGCCCTCGCCGAGCTCGACCCGCGCCGACCTGTCGACCCGGATCGCCGCGGCGTAGCGCCAGAGCGAGCGCTCGGCGGCGTCGATGTCGCCGCGGCCGAGGCCGTCGCCCGCCGTCAGGTTAATCGGCGCCCCGGTCTCCGGGCAGCGCCAGATCGGGGTGTCGACCGGGTAGCGGTGTTCGCCGTCGCGGGTGACATAGGCGATCACTTCAGAACGTCCGCGATCGCCGTGCCGAGATCGGTGGTCGCTGCCTGGCCGCCGATATCCGGCGTCTTCGGGCCGGCGCCGGCCAGTACGGTCTCGATCGCGCGCACGATGTCGTCGGCCGCTTCCTGGTGGCCGAGATGCTCCAGCATCATCGCCCCCGACCAGATCTGGCCGATCGGATTGGCGATGCCCTTGCCGGCGATGTCCGGCGCCGAGCCGTGCACCGGTTCGAACATGCTCGGATAATCGCCTTCCGGGTTGATGTTCGCCGACGGGGCGATACCGATGGAGCCGGCGACGGCGGGACCGAGATCGGACAGGATGTCGCCGAACAGGTTGGAGCCGACAACCACGTCGAACCAGTCCGGATGCAGCACGAAATGCGCCGTCAGGATGTCGATGTGATACTTGTCGGTTTCCAGGTCCGGGTACTCGGCGGCGATCGCCTCGAAACGCTCGTCCCAGAACGGCATGGTGTGGATGATGCCGTTCGACTTGGTCGCCGAGGTCACCTTCTTCTTGCCGACCCGCTGGCACAGGTCGAAGGCGTAGCGCATGACCCGGTCGCAGCCCATGCGGGTCATCACCGTCTCCTGCATGGCCATCTCGCCCGGCGTGCCCTGAAACAGCCGGCCGCCGATCTCCGAGTACTCGCCCTCGTTGTTCTCGCGCACGACCCAGAAGTCGATGTCCTCGGGACCGCGTCCCGCCAGCGGGCATTTCATGCCCTGCATCATCCGGACCGGCCGCAGGTTGATGTACTGGTTCATCGAGCGGCGGATCGGAATCAGCAGCGACCACAGCGAGACGTGATCCGGCACGCCGGGAAAGCCGACGGCGCCGAGGAAGATCGAGTCGTAGGTCTTGAGTTGCTCCAAGCCGTCGTCCGGCATGAACGCGCCGGTCTTGTGAAACCGCTCGCAACTCCAGTCGAACTCGGTGAAGTCGTACTCCAGGCCGTGCTTGGCGCCGACGGCCTCCAGCACCTTGATGCCCTCCGGCACGACCTCCCAGCCGATGCCGTCGCCCGGAATCACCGCGATCTTCATCTTCTCGGCCATGGCCGCATTCCTCCCGCGTCTCAATCGATTGGCTTTGTGCGGTTTATAGAGGGCGCTCGGACACGGCGGAAGGGCCGGACTGAGACCGGAACGTTGTCGATCAGCCGCGTGCTGGCAAGAGGGGTGGCGGCGGGTCAGCGCCCTGAAGCCGCCGCGCATCTGCTGCCACCTTGCGACGCGTGGGCTGCGACATTGACAACCTGTTGAGCGCGTGACGATAACGGGGGTCGATACCGGCGGTGTTCGCCGCCCGACGGGCCCGTAGTTCAGCGGTCAGAACGCGCCGCTCATAACGGTGTTGTCGCAGGTTCGAATCCTGCCGGGCCCACCAATCCCTACGCGATCGGGCGAACCCGGTCGTTCGGCGGGCTGGCGCCTTGCGAGACGACTCTACGCGGCGGTCGAGGTCGCTTCGCGCTCGAAGCAGGTGTCGCGCAGGAACGACAGAACGTTGCGGCGGTGGTCGGTCAGCACCGAGTTCGCGACGGGAAGCATGCGGGTCCAGCGTTTCACCCGCCTGGTCAGCTTGTCGATCCCCTCGGACTTCAGGACATAGTCGTCGGCGCCCGCCATGAAGGCTGGTATCAGGACGCTGGTGTCGCGATCGGCGGAGGCGATCAGGATCGGCGCGGACTGGCTGATGGCGGATCGGATCGACGAGATGAACGTCATACCGGCATAGGCATCATAGACCTTGGGCTTCAGGAACACGCCGAGATCCACGATGAAGAGATCGAAGCGCCGCTCGCTGGCCTTGCGCAAGGCTTCCTCGGCGTCAATGAAGTTGGTGACGCTGCCGTGGACGTTGTCCAGGGCGGCGCGGACCAGCATGGTCTGAATCAGGTCGTCCTCCAGGAGAAGGATCTCGCGTCGGCGCACCGGCATGGCTTCATCCCCTTAGTCGTCGTCCGCCGCAGTCTCCGGCGCCTTGGCCGATCGCCCCGTCTGATCGAAAGGGACAAGCCGCCGGCGGATTTCTCACCTGTTTCCCATGACGTAACAAGTTCCAGGGGCTTTGTCGATTAATTAAATAAGATTTTATAGAATTTTGCAGAAGATTTGTTGTTCCAGATGTCCAGGATGCGCGCTGAAGCATGTACGGGTGGCGTCTGGCGGCCTAGTGTGACGCCAGGTGGCACGGTGTCACCGCCGCACGGCTCATCCGGTCGGGCGCGGACAACGCGGAGGCGAATGCCATGGCTCTGCCGGAACGTCAGGTCGTCGACCTTGAAGGGGGGCGGATCTCCTATCGCCAGGCCGGAAGTGGGCCGGACCTCGTGCTGCTTCACGGACTCGCCGGCAACGCCCGGACCTGGGAAGCGCAGTTCGCGGCGTTCGCCGGCGCTCACCGGGTCACCGCGTGGGATGCGCCGGGCTATGGCGAGTCCGATCTCGCCGAGGCCCACGCCGACGCCTATGTCGACCGCCTCGCCGCCTTCGTCGAAGCCCTCGACCTGAGGTCGTTCGTCCTATTGGGGCATTCCATGGGCGGGATCGTGGCGGGCCGCTTCGCGGCGCGGGTTCCGGACCGGCTGCGCGGACTGATCCTGTCCTGCACCCTGCTCGGGCGCGCTCAGGCGCCGGGCACGCCCTTGGCGGAAGGGTATCGCGCGCGGCTGGCGGATCTGGAGACCCTGCCGGCCGCGGAATACGGCGCGCGCCGGGCCCGCAGCATGGCGGCGCCCGACTGCGATCCGGCGATCCTTGCCCGGCTCGCGGGGATCGCCGCCGAGACCCGGCGCGACGGCCTGGAGGCGGCGATGCGAGTGATCGCGGAGGCCGACAACGCCGATGCCCTGTCCCGCGTCCGGGTGCCGGTCCTGGCGGTCACCGGCGCGCTGGACCGCACGGCGACCAGGGATCTGACCGACGCCGTCGTGGCCGCCCTGTCCGATGGTGGCAACGCCCCCGACACCGCCGAGATTCCCGGCGCCGGGCACGCGCCCTACCTGGAGGACGCGGTGGCCTACAACGCCGCCCTGTCCGGTTTCCTCAGCCGGCTGTGATCGGGCCGGCTGGCACCGTCAGCCGCTGTGGCGGAACTGTTCGATCTGCTCCTGGGTCTCGGAGATCAGCGTGGCGATCTCGGTCGACAAATGTGCTGAGCGGCCAGCCAGGGTCTTCACTTCCGACACCACGACCGCGAATCCCCGGCCGGCATCCCCGGCGCGCGAAGCCTCGATCGTGGCGTTCAGAGCCAGCAGGTTGGTCTGTTCCGAGACACCGGAAATGTTGGTGGCGGTGGTGTTGATCCGGTCCAGCACCTCTTCCATGATCTGCCGGGTTTTCTCGATCGATGTCCGGCTTGCCGTGGTGTCCGTGGCGTAGACCACGGTGCGCTGCAGCCGCCCCTGCATGTCGCGCAGCGGCTGGACGGTGGCCGCGAAGTACACGGTACCGCCGTCGCCGCGCTTGACCGTCAGTTCCTGAACCATGGCGTCGCCACCGCGCAGACGCTCGCGCGTGCCCTCCTCGAACAGGGTGCCGTAGCCCAGCGCCGTCATGTCGCGCGCGGCTGTCAGATCGGGCAGCCCGAGCGCCTTGAGGGCGAGCCCGTTGGCCGTCGTCAGTTTGCCCTCGGCATCCCATTCCAGGACCAGGTTCGACTGTTCGATCGCGGTGATCCGGGCGCCGGATTCCAGCGCTTCGACCTTGGTGTCGGTCACGTTGGCCTGCACCGAGACGAAGCGTTCGAGCGCGCCGGCGGCGTTGAAGACCGGGTTGGTCGACAACGAGATCCAGTACGGCTCGCCAGTCTTCGAGTAGTTCAGGATCTCCTCATAGAACGGCTGACGGTTGGCGAGGTAATGCCGAATGCGCTCGACCGTCTGTCGATCCGTGTGCTCGCCCTGGAGCAGCGCGCCGGGCTTCTTGCCCTGGACCTCGTCCGCGGTGAATCCGGTCAGGCGGGTGAATCCGGTATTGACGTATTCGATATGCCCATCCGCGTCGGTGATGATGACGCTGTTGTCGGTCTCGTTGGCGACCAGCGAGAGAATGTTGAAGAACGCTTTCTGGCGCACGTCCTCGGTGATGTCCGTCGCGTATTTCACGACCTTGAACGGCCGTCCGTTCATGTCGAGGATGGGGTTGTAGGAGGCCTCGATCCAGACGTCGGACCCGTCCTTGGCGAGACGGCGGAACTGGCCCGAGCGATGGGTTCCCTGGGCCAGGGTTTCCCAGAACCTGGCGTACTCCGCGCTGTGCGCTTCCTCCGGGTCGACGAATATCCTGTGGTGTTTGCCGACCACCTCCTCGGCCGTGTATCCCATGGCCGCCAGGAAATTGGCGTTGGCCTGCTGGATGGTGCCGTCGAGATTGAAGTGGATCACCGCCTGGGACTTGTTGATGGCGTTGATCTGGCCCTCGAACTCGGCGTTGCTGAGCTTCACCTGGGTGATGTCGGTGGCGAACTTCACCACCTTGTAGGGCCGACCGGACGCGTCGAGGATCGGATTGTAGGTGGCCTCGATCCAGACCTGCTGCCCGTCCTTGCCGACGCGTGGATACTGGCCGGCCTGGAACTCGCCCCGTCCCAGTTTCTCCCAGAACGCCCGGTACTCGGCGCTCGTCTTGTAGGCCGACTCGACGAAGATCGAGTGGTGCTCGCCGACGATCTCGTCGAGGGCATAGCCCATGGCCGAAAGGAAGTTCTTGTTTGCGGTCAGGATGGTCCCATCAAGCGTGAACTCGATGACCGCCTGCGACTGGCTGATCGCGGTGACCTGCCCGGCGTAGTCGGCCGCGCGGCGCTTCTCCTCGGTGATCTCGGTGGCGAGCTTGATCACCTTGATCACGCGGCCGCCGAGCCCGAGCACCGGATTGTAGGAGGCCTGAAGCCAGATCTCCGACCCGTCCTTGCGGAACCGGCGGAACTCCGCGCTCTTGAACGCGCCGTCCCCCAGTTCACGCCAGAACGCCGCGTATTCCGGCGACTCGGCGTAGGTCTTCTCGACGAACATCGCGTGGTGTTTGCCGACGACCTCATCGGCGCGAAAGCCCATGGTCTTCAGAAAGTTTTCGTTGGCCCGCAAGATCTTGCCGGACGGCGTGAACTCGATGATCGCCTGGGACTCGTTGAGCGCGCGCATGGTGGCGCCGAGATGCCGGCCGCCGGTGAACAGATTCAGCATTAACTCTCCCCGGGCGGCCCGATCGACCTTGTCGGACCGACACCGCGCGTCTCTTTCGTGCGTGTTGACAGGAGCTGGCGGAAGGGTACCCGACAGGTCTGGTGCCATCCCGCAAGCTCAGTTGGATTCGTTAAAAATCCATTGTCCTCAAGGTTCTTCCAGGAGCGAGCAGCCTGATGGTGGTCGAAACGCTGCCAATGCGGGACAGCACGGCGCACAAATTTGTCTCAGTCTTTATTTGATTTTAAGGATTTTCGACGAGCATCCGCCGTGACGCACGACAGTGACCGGGGCGGACTGATGTCGCAATATGCCGGACAGTGCATGACAAACATGGTGGGATGGGGCTTCGCTCTCCTCTTGGGGATGGCGACCCTCGGTCTCGCGCCGGCCCGGGCCGACCATGCCGTCTCGCTGCAGCTCCGCTGGGAGCCGCAGTTTCAGTTCGCCGGCTACATCGTCGCCAAGGAGAAGGGGTTCTACGCCGACAGGAACCTTGACGTGGAGTTGAGGTTCGCGGTTCAGCCGGGACCCCGTTTCCTGTCAGCGATCGACGAGGTGACGGAGGGGCGGGCCACGTTCGGCATCGGCGCGGTCGATGTGGCCTATGCGCGGGCCAGCGGCAAGGCGCTCAGCATCGTCTCCAGCGTCTTCCAGCACAGCGCGATCGAGATCTACACCAAGGAGTCGGTCCAGATCACAAAGCCGTCGGACCTGATGAAGTTGCGCTTCTCCAACGGCCTGCAGCGTAACGGTCCAGCCGATATCGAGCTGCGCGCCTTGCTACGGCGCGAGGGCGTTGACCTGTCCTCCCTCCAGGTTCCGGACTCCGATAAGCCGAGCTTCGAGGCGTTCGTAGACGGGGACGTCGATGTTCATCACGGGTTCAGTCTGGCGACCCCCTGGGTGGCGCGCAGTCGCGGCATCGCCCTGAACGCCGTCAGCCCCAGGGCCTTCGGTATTCACTTCTACGGCGACTCCCTGTTCGCGCGGGAAGACTTTGTCCGCGAGAACCCCGACGTGGTCGGCCGGTTCGTCGAGGCGTCGCTGGCCGGCTGGCGCTATGCCCTGCAGAATCCGGATGAGGTCATCGCCCTGATCGCGGAGAAGTATCCCCGGACCCTGCCGATCGACGATCCGGTCGGGTTCAACCGTTTCCAGGCCGAGGTTGTCGCCTCGCTGATCGACTTTCCGATCGTCGATCTCGGCAACACCAGCCCGGACCGCTGGCAGGCCATGGTCGACCGGCTGACGGATCTCGGCCTCATCAACGATCCGTCGATGATGGACGGGCTGGTTCTCTATCCACTCGCGCTCGAGCTCGAAGCGGCGCGGGGTTTCGACCGGGCCATCCTGATGGTGGTCGGCGTCACCATCGTCGTCGCGGCCGTCGGCATCGGTTTTGCGATCGCGCTGCGCTGGCAGGTGGCCCTTCAGACCGAGGCCCTGTTGGACGCCAACCGCCGGACCGAGGAGGCGTTGGCGGCGGCGGTCGCGGCGGACAAGGCCAAGTCCGAGTTCCTGGCGACCATGAGCCACGAGCTGCGCTCGCCGCTAACGGCCGTGATCGGCTTCGCCGAACTCCTCGGCAGGCGGACGAGCAAAGAACTCTCCCGCGATCAGGTCTCGCAGTATGCCGGGAACATCGAGCTATCGGGCAAATCGCTGCTCCACCTGATCAACGACATCCTGGACTTTGCCAAGATCGGGTCCAACAGCTTCGAACTCACCAACGAACCGTTCTCCCTGCACGACGAACTGGCGAATATACCCTCGCAGTTCGAGGTCAAGGCAAAGGAGAACCAGGTCACGCTGACCACGCGGTTCGACGACCTGGACCGGGCGGCCAAAGGCGATGCCATGCGGATCCGCCAGGTGGTCGGCAACCTGATCGACAACGCCATCAAGTTCTCGCGCGGCGGCGAGGTCTGCGTTTCCGCACGCACGGAGACCGTGTCTGACGGGCGTTTGCGGCTGATCGTCGAGGTGGCGGATACCGGCATCGGCATCGAACCCGACCGGTTGGAGCGCATTTTCCTGCCGTTCCGCCAGGCGGACAACTCCATCAGCCGCTCCTTCGGCGGAACGGGCCTCGGGCTGTCGATCTCCAAGGCGATCACCAACCAGATGGGCGGCGACGTGACGGCCCGCAGCACCCCCGACACGGGGACGACCTTCACGGCCACGTTCGAGCTGGAGGACATCTCCGACATTTACGCCAAGCTGAGAGAGCAGGGGAGCCGGAACCCGGGTAACAAGCAGCTCGGGCTGCGTGTCCTGATCGTTGACGATCTCGAGTCCAACCTGGAGGTGGCGGAGGCGCTGTTGCGCGGTCTCGGCTGCGAGGTGCTGCGGGCGCGCAACGGGCGCGAGGCGGTGGAGCAGTTCGCCGGGGTCGATCTGGATGTGATCCTGATGGACCTGCACATGCCGGAGCTCGATGGGATTTCGGCGGCGCGGCGCATCCGCGACACGGCGGGCCCGGCGGCGCGGGCGAAGATCTACGCCTGGACGGCGGATGTGATGTCCGAGCCGAGTCTGCGGGAGTCCGGAGTCGACTGGGCCGGCACCCTGCTCAAGCCGACGACCATGGCATCCCTCAGCGAGACCCTGCAGCGCGCCGCCTGAGCGGACCGGTTTCCATTTCCCCGCGGTCGGCTACGCTTGCGGCGGAAGGAGACCGCCGATGCACTACGCCCCCGCGACCGAGCCCTGCCCGCTGCCGTTTTCGCCGTTCAAGAGCTGCACGGTGCCGCGCCCGATCGGTTGGCTGTCGACGATCTCGCCCGAGGGCGTCGCCAATCTGGCGCCCTACAGCCAGTGGCAGAACCTGACCTTCGACCCGCCGATGGTGATGTTCGCCGCCAACCAGCTCAGCGACGGCCGGCGCAAGGATACCGTCGTGAACGCCGAGCGGACCGGTTGGTTCGTGTGGAACATGGCGACCTACGCCCTGCGCGAGGCGGTGAACATCTCGGCGATGGAACTGCCGAGCGACGTCGACGAGTTCGAGCGCGCCGGCGTCACCAAGGTCGCCTGCATCGACGCCCCGGCCCCGCGCGTCGCCGAGAGCCCGGCGCATTTCGAGTGCCGCTACCTCTCCACCCACCGCCTGGCCGGCAGCTCGAACCATGGCTGGGTCGACGTGGTCTATGGCGAGGTCGTCCGCATCCACGTGGACGACGCGGTGGTGTCGGCGGACGGCAAGCTCGACATCCCCAAGATCCGGCCCCTGGCTCGCCTCGGCTACTACGACTACACCAGCGTGACCGAGGTGTTCGAAATGCGCATCCCCGGCGCCAGCGACGCGGCGGCGGCCGGGCTGGAAGGGAAGCGGGGGTAGGGGAAAAACGGGTCGGTCCTCGTCCGTCTCACGCCCCGGGGTGTCGGGCGCGTCTTGAGTTCCAAGCCTAACCTTCGGCGTCCGGCTGAACTTCCGGCCGGGCGTCGGCGAAGGCCGGCAGGGCCAGGCAGGCGGCCTCGATCTCGGACAGCCGCTTCAATCCGCCCATGTCCGCACCCCAGCGCCGGGCGTTGTAGAGCTGCGGCACAAGGCAGAGGTCGGCGAGACCGGGCCTCTCCCCGAAACAGAACGGCGTGGCGGGGTCGATCAGCGCCTGGAAGGCGGACAGGCCCCGCTCCATCCAATGGTTCATCCAGGCCGTGACGGCACCCTGATCCTGTCCCAGGGTCCCGCGCAGGTACTGGCCGACGCGCAGGTTGTTGATCGGGTGGATGTCGCTGGCGATCTGCTGGGAGGCGGCCCGGACCCGCGCCCGCGCGAGCGGGTCCGCCGGCAACAGGCCGGGATCGGGATGGCGCTCGTCGAGGTATTCCAGGATCGCCATGGACTGGGTGAGCGCCGTGCCGTCATCGAGCACCAGGGTCGGCACGACGCCCGACGGGTTCAGCGCGAGATACTCCGCCCGGTGCTGCTCGCCGTCGTCGCGCACCAGATGCACCGACCGCTGCTCGGCCGAGAGGCCCTTGAGGTTGAGGGCGATCCGCACCCGGTAGGCGGCGGAGCTGCGCCAGTAGGTGTAGAGGATCATGCCCTCGCTCCCTCGATCCGCCGCGATCAGCCCTGCAGCGCGTCCCACATTTCCAGGTCGCGCTGGGCGGTCCAGATCCGCGGTGTGTCGATGCCGCGCGCCTCGTCATAGGCGCGGGCGACGTTGAACGGCAGGCAGTGCTCGTAGATCGCGTAGTCCTTGAACTTGGCGTCGCAGGCGTCGCGCACCGCGTCCCAGGCGTCCTTCAGGCTGCCGCCGCGCGCCGCCACCTGCTGCGCCGGCCGGTAGGTGCTGTCGACGAAGTCGCGGGTCGCCTCGAGCGCGGCGTCGACCATCTCGACCCCGACCAGGGCGTCGCCGCGTCCCGGCGCGATCGACTTGGGGTCGTAGGCCTTCACCGCGTCGAGCGTGCCGCCCCAATCCTCGAAGTGACCGTCGCCGCAGTAGCAGGCCGAGTGGTACTCGACGATGTCGCCGGTGAACATCACCTGCTCGTCCGGCACCCAGATGACCGCGTCGCCGGCGGTGTGGGCGCGGCCGATCTGCTTGATCTCGACCTTGCGGTTGCCGAGATAGACCGTCATCGAGTCGGAGAACGTGGTCGTCGGCCAGGTCAGGCCGGGAATGCTCTCGTGGCCCTCGAACAGGCGGGGGAAGCGCTGGAACTCGCTGTCCCAGTCCTCCTGGCCGCGTTCGACGACCATCGCCCGCGCCTTGTCGGACATGATGATCTGCGGCGCGTCGAAGGCGCTGGCGCCGAGCACGCGAACCGCGTGGTAGTGGGTGAGCACCACATGGGTGATCGGCTTGTCGGTGACCTCGCGCACCTTTTCGATCACCTTGTGCGCCAGCCGCGGGGTCGCCTGCGCCTCCACGATCATCACGCTGTCGTCGCCGATGATGACGCCGGAGTTTGGGTCGCCCTCGGCGGTGAAGGCCCACAGGTCCTTGCCGACCTCGGTGAAGCTGATCGTCTTCTCGCTCATGTCGCCCTGCGACGCGAAGGCCTTGGCCATGATTCTCTCTCCCGGTCTCGATATCCGTTAGCGCGCGAAGGCCGGCGCCTCGCCGGCGGGCAGCAGTTGTCCGCTGCAGTCGCCGAAGCCGATGCGGTAGCCGTCGCCCTGCGCGGCACCGCGCAGGGTCAGCGTGTCGCCGTCCTCGATGAAGGTTCGCGTGCCGCCGCCGGTGAGCGCGATCGGCTCCTTGCCGCCCCAGCTCAGTTCCAGCAGCGAGCCGCGGGTGTCGGGCTCCGGCCCGGAGATCGTCCCGGACCCGAGCAGGTCGCCGACCCGCATCGGACAGCCCGACGTCGTGTGATGCGCGAGCTGCTGGGCGGCGGAGTAGTACATTTCCCGATAGTTGGTGCGGGCCAGCACGGTCTCGCCGCCGCCCTCCGGCGTCAGCGCGACCTCCAGGTCGATGTCGTAGAGTCCGGGCTTGGTCGCCGTCAGGTAGGGCAGCAGCGGACGCTCGGGCACCGGCGTGGCGACACGGAACGGCTCCAGCGCCGCTTTGGTGACGATCCACGGGCTGATGGTGGTCGCCGTCGCCTTGGCTTGGAACGGGCCAAGCGGCTGGTATTCCCAGGCCTGGATGTCGCGCGCCGACCAGTCGTTCAGCAGCACGTAGCCGAAGATCATCGCCTCGGCCTGCTCGACCGACACCATCCCGTCCGACGGCTGGCCGACGATCGCCCCCATCTCCAGCTCGATGTCGAAGCGGGCCGAGGGCGCGAAGCGCGGCAGGGCATCGTCCGGCCCCTTCACCTGCCCCCAGGCCCGACGCACCGGCGTGCCCGAGACCACGACCGAGGACGCCCGGCCGTTGTAGCCGATCGGGATCGACAGCCAGTTCGGCGGCAGCGCGTTCTCCGGACCCCGGAACATGGTGCCGACATTGGTCGCATGGTGCTTGCCGGCGTAGAAGTCGGTGTATTCCGACACCCGGAACGGCATCAGCATCCGCGCGCCGGCCATCGCGATCAGGTGCGGCTCGACCGCCGGGCGATGGGAGGGGGCGCTGAGCAGGTCCGTCAGCCGCGCGCGCAACGCCGTCCAGACGGCAGGTCCCGCGGCCATGACGGCGTTCCAGGCAGGTTCCGCGAACAGGGCGGGGTCGAGGCCGTGATCGACCTTGACCACGTCCAGGATGCGGTCGCCGATGGCGACGCCGCAGCGCGCGCCCGCGCCGTCGTCGAACACGCCATAGGGAAGGTTCTGGATCGGGAACCCGCTATCGCCGCCCGCCGAGTCCAGCCAGCTAGTCGCCATGCTCATTTCACCCCCGGCGTGCCGTCGAACTTCTTCTCGAGATCGCTCCAGCAGTCGATGTAGTCGTCCTGCAGCGGCGCTTCCTTGGCGGCGAAGGCGGTCAGATGCTGCGGGAACCGGGTCTCGAACATGAAGCTCATGGTGTTCTCGAGCTTGTGCGGTTTCAGATCCGCGTTGGAGGCCTTCTCGAACGCCTCGCGGTCGGGGCCGTGCGGCAGCATCATGTTGTGCAGGCTCATCCCACCGGGCACGAAGCCCTGGGGCTTGGCGTCGTACTCGCCGTAGATGTTGCCCATCAACTCTGACATGACGTTCTTGTGGTACCAGGGCGGGCGGAACGTGTCCTCCATCACCATCCAGCGCTCGCGGAACAGCACGAAGTCGATATTGGCCGTCCCCGCGACGCCCGAGGGCGCCGTCAGCACCGTGAAGATCGACGGGTCCGGATGGTCGAACAGGATCGCGCCGATCGGGCAGTAGTGCTTCAGGTCGTATTTCCACGGCGCGTAGTTGCCGTGCCAGGCGACAACGTCGAGCGGGCTGTGATCGATCTCGGTGCGGTGGAACTGGCCGCACCACTTCACGGTGACGGTCGACGCCGCGTCGCGATCCTCGAACGCCGCCACCGGGGTCTTGAAGTCGCGCCGGTTGGCCATGCAGTTGGCGCCGATCGGACCGCGCCCCGGCAGCTCGAACTTCTGGCCGTAGTTCTCGCATACGAACCCGCGGGCCGGCCCGTCCAGCACCTCGACCCGGTAGACCAGGCCGCGCGGGATCAGCGCGATCTCCTGCGGCGCGACGTCGATGACACCGAGTTCGGTGCAGAACCGTAGCCGGCCTTCCTGCGGGACGACCAGGAGCTCACTGTCGGCCGAGTAGAAATACGCGTCGACCATGGACTCGGTCACCAGGTACACGTGGCTCGCCATGCCGGTCTGGGTATTGACGTCGCCGGCCGTCGTCATGGTGCGCATGCCGGTCAGCCAGGTCAGCGCCTCGCCGGCATGAGGGACCGGATCCCAGCGGTACTGGCCGAGCGAGATCACGTCCGGGTCGACATTCGGCGCCGAGCGCCAGTACGGCAGCTCGATCTTGGTGAAGCGATGGGTGTGCTTCACCGACGGGCGGATGCGATAGCACCAGGTGCGCTCGTTCTGGTGACTTGGGGCGGTGAAGGCGGTGCCGGAAAGCTGCTCGCCATAGAGGCCGTAATTGCATTTCTGCGGGCTGTTCATGCCCTGCGGCAGGGCACCGGGCAGCGCCTCCGTCTCGAAGTCGTTGCCGAAACCCGGCATGTAGCCGCTCTCTGTCGCCTGAGACCCCATGGGGACCGTCCCTTCCTGTCGCGCGTTCGTTCGGTTGCCGCTTGCCAAGTGTGCGTAGATTAGCTAATAGCGAACGTGTTTGCAATGAACGAAATTGTTCCGGCACATCGAATCCGGACGCACCGGAGGACCGAAGCATGGCCCAAGAAACCTACGACTGCGATGTCCTGGTGGTCGGCTCCGGCGCCGGCGGTCTGGCCAGCGCGGTCGCGGCCGCCCATCGCGGGATGAAGACGCTCGTGGTCGAGAAGGAGCCGGTGTTCGGCGGCACCACCGCGCGGTCCGGTGGCTGGATGTGGGTGCCCGGGAACGCGCCCGCCCGGCGGGCCGGCATCGAGGACAGCGCCGAAAAGGCGAAGACCTACCTGAAGCACGAGACCGGCGCGCGTTTCGACGAGGCGAGGGTCGACGCCTTCCTGGAGGCCGGCCCCAAGGCGGTCGACTTCTTCGAGCAGAACACTCGCCTGACCTTCGATCTCGGTCCGACCTTCGCCGACTACCACCCGTTGGCGCCCGGCGGCATGGATGCCGGCCGCTCGATTGTCGCCCAGCCCTTCGATGGCCGGGAACTCGGGCCCGAGATCAAGCGCCTGCGCCTGCCGCTTTCCGAGATCACCTTCCTCGGGATGATGATCGGCTCCGGCAAGGAGCTGCTGCATTTCTTCAACGTGATGCGCTCGCCGGTCTCGGCCTTTTACGTCGCCAAGCTTTTCTTCAAGTTCCTGCGCGACATGGCCTTCCACGGCCGGCCGATGCGGCTGATGAACGGTAACGCCCTGGTCGGCCGTCTGGCCAAGTCATGCTTCGACAAGGGCGTGCCGATCTGGACCCGGGCCGGGGTCAGGCAACTGACCCGCGACGACAAGGGCGCTGTCACCGGCGCGCTGGTCGACACGGTGACGGGCACGGTGCAGGTGCGGGCGGCCAAGGGCGTGGTCCTGGCGGCCGGCGGCTTCCCCCAGGACCCGGTGCGGCGTAGGGCGATGTTCGGTCACGCAAATAGCGGCCACGAGCACGCCTCCCCCGCGCCGCCGGGCAACACCGGCGATGGCCTGCGCCTCGGGGAGTCGGTCGGCGCGACGGTGGAGGACACGCTGCCGAACGCGGCGGCCTGGGTCCCGATCTCGCGCCCGCTGCGCCGCGACGGCACGCTGGGTACCTTTCCGCATTTCGTCGACCGCTCGAAGCCGGGCGTGATCGCGGTGACCCGCTCGGGCCGGCGGTTCTGCAACGAGGCCGACAGCTATCACGATTTCGGCCAGTCCCTGACCCGGCGCATCGCCGAGGAGGGCGGCGAGATCTGCGCTTTCTTCGTCTGCGACCACCGGGTGCTGCGGAAGTACGGCCTGGGTCATGTCAAGCCGGCGCCGGTGCCGTTCGGCCATCACCTGAAGTCCGGATACCTGTTCCGCGGCGCGACGCCCGAGGCCCTGGCGACCGAGATCGGCGCCGATCCATCGCGCTTCGCCGAGACCATCCGGGCCTATAACGAACACGCCGTCCGGGGCGAGGACCCGGAATACGGACGCGGCGGCACCGCCTACAACCGCTCCCTCGGCGACCCTGAGCACAAACCGAACCCGTGCGTCGCGCCGCTCGACCAGGGACCGTTCTACGCGGTGAAGGTCGTCATGGGCGATCTCGGCACCTTCGCCGGGCTGCGCTGCAACGAGAACGCCCAGGTGCTGGGCGACGGCGGCAAGGCGATCCCGGGGCTCTACGCGGCGGGCAACGACGCCGCCAGCATCATGGGCGGCAACTATCCGGGCGGCGGCATCACCCTCGGCCCGGCCATCACCTTCGGCTACATCGCCGCCCGCCACATGTCTGGCGCCAACGCCTGACGACCCGGATCAGCCGAACCGGTCGAACGCGAACGGCGCGAGGGAGGGCGGCCGGGCGCCGGTCGTCGCCCATTCGGCAAGCAGCTCTGTCACGGCCGGCGCGATCGCCCAGCCGTGACCGCTCCACCCGGCGGCATAGAGCACGTGCGGGTTGCCCGGCAGGTGATCGATGATCGGAATGCCGTCAATGGAGTCCGCTTCCAGATGGTTGGCATCGGCGGTCTCCACCTTTAGACAAGCGAGGCACGGGTACACGGCCACCGCGTCGGCCACGTTGGCGGCGACCTCCGCGTCGATCGCCGTGCCGCGCCCGGCCGCCGCATCCCAATGTCCCGGCCGCCCGCCGGAGATCATCAGCCGGCCGTCGGGCTCGCGCTTCAGCGACAGTGTGCGGCTGGCGTGGCCGACCAGGTGGCGCACCGGATTGCGGTCGAGCGGCGCCGAAACAATGACCGTGAACGCCATGTTCCAGGTCGGCAGGTCCAGCCACGGGGCGATCAGCGACCGCACGCTCGGATTGGCCAGCAGGAACAGCCGGTCGTCCACCGCGATCTCCTCGCCCCCGGCCGTGGCGACCGCGACCACCCTGTCGTCGCGTGTGACTAGCCGGTCGACGGTCACGCCCTCGCGGATCCGCGCGCCGGCGGCCCGGGCCGCCTCCGCATAGGCCCGGGTTGTGCGGGCGTGGAAGGCGACGCCGTCGCCGGGACAGGACAGGGCGCCGAGGACGGCATCGGCGACATCTGGCTCCAGGTCCCGCGTCTCGGCCGCCGACAGCAGCCGCGTCGCAACCCCCAGGCGGGACTGCAGCGCCGCCCGCGCCGCCGCGCGAGGCAGATCCCTCTCCCGCTCGATCAGCATCAGGTGCCCGGTCTCCTCGAACAGCGGATCGACGCCGAGGGTCGCGTGCAGCGTCGGCCAGATCGCGCGGGCGCGGACCATCAGCGGCAGTTCACGGTGGTCGCGGCCGTTGGCCCGCACGCCGCGCCGCCCCGGACCGCCGGAGGCGCCCGATGCGACAGTGTGCGCTTCCAGGAGCTCGACCGCCTCGCCGCACCGCGCCAGCTCCCAGGCGAGCGCCGCGCCGTACACTCCGCCGCCGACGATGAGAGTCATGAGCGCGCCTCAGGCCAGTGAATGGGTGTGGCCGTCGACCGAGAAGGCCTGGCCGGAGATTTTCGCGCCGGCGGGCGAGGCCAGGAACAGGGCGGCGTCGGCGATGTCGTCGGCGCTGACCCAGCTGCGCAGCGACACCCCCTCGACATAGCGCGCGCGGAGCGCGTCGACGCTGAGCCCGCTTGCGCGCGCCTCGTTCGCCAGGACCCGGTCCATGCGGTCGCCCTCGACCGCGCCGGGGCAGATCGCGTTGACCCGCACCCCATGCGGTCCGAGTTCCATGGCCAGCGTTTTCATCAGCCCGACCACGCCCCACTTCGCCGTGGCGTAGGGGCTGCGGTTGGGATAGCCGTGCAGCCCGGCCGAGGACGCCATGAGGATCAGCGACCCGCCGTTGCCGGCCTTGAAGATGCGCGCCGCCCAGCGGCAGGTCAGGAAGGCGCCGTCCAGGTTCACCGCCAGGCAGGATCGCCACTCGGCCAGGCTCAGGTTCTCGATGGCGCCGGCCGGTCCGCCGGTGCCGGCATTGGCGATGATGATGTCGGCGCCGCCCCATTCGGTCTCCACCTCGGCGAAGAACGCCGTCATCGCCGCCTCGTCGGCGACATCGGCCGGCACCGCGAGCGCCCCGTCGATCTCGTCGCCCACCGCCTCCAGCGCCGCAGCGTCGACGTCGCACACGGCGACCCGCGCGCCGGCGGCGGCGAAGCGCCGGGCAAAGGCCAGCCCGATCCCGGACGCGCCGGCGGTGATCACGACGCGAGCGCCGGGGAAGGAGAAGGTCGCGGACATCTCTCGGTCTCGACTGGTGGCGGGGTCGTCACAGTGACCGATCCGCCGGACCGCCGCCAGACCGGGCTTACCGGGTACGCGCATCGAGACGCCACAGCGGCTCCCGGACCTCACCCCGCCTGGCGGCTGGCGGGATCGGCGAAGCCCAGGCGGGCCGACACGGTGGCGGCGCCGGCGAGGAGTTCCCGGGCGATGGGGCTGTCCCACTCGGCGTCGAACACCCCCGACGGTCCGATCGCGGTGATGGCCAGGGCGATCGCCCCGGTCTGATCGAACACCGGCGCGCTGAACGCGTGCACCCCCGGGATGGGCCGGTCGACGGCGCGGGCGAAGCCGCGCTCGCGAACCTCGGACACGGCGGCCTCGATCTGCCGTGCCGTCATCTTGCGGGCGAGTTCGTCCCCGACGCTGGCCCGGCCGATGTCGGAGTCCAGGAAGGCCTCGATCTGCTTCGGCGGCAGGAAAGCCGCGAACACCCGGCCGGTGGCGGTGCCGAGCAGCGACATCACGCTGCCGACCCGCATGTTGACGTGAATGGCGCTCGCCCCCTCCTCGAGGCGGACCACCGTCGGGCCGTGATTGCCCCAGACGGCGAGGGCCACGGTCTGGCCGATCGTCTCCACCATGCCGCCGACAATCCCCGAGGCGACGCGGACCGGCTCGAGCCGGCGCATGCTGGCGAGTCCGATCTGCAGCGCCAGCGACCCGAGTTCGTAGCGGCCGGTCGCCTTGTCCTGCTC
>JGI12316J15310_10000038_pt7 | contig 38131 bp, 29 predicted proteins | sample MarCyaLeptolynsp_FD_15310 | JGI IMG/M metagenome (IMG submission 15310)
GACCAATCAGCGGCCGGACAAAGAAGATCGCGCTCAACGCTCCGGTCGCCATGGAGGCGAGCACGGCGCCGAGATCACCGTCCGACAAACCGAGCCGTTGCTGGACGGAAGGGATGTAGGGGACCCAACTCGCCAGGACCATGCCCGCGACAAAGAAGGCCGCTACGACGCCCCAGCGCGCGCGCTGTTCGACTTCCATCTAGCCGCCTATCTAGCCGCCAACCTATCCGAAAGCGGCACGAAGGACTTCGAGGCTCTTGGGGACCGCGGTCTCTGGATCTTCCTTGCCTTCCATCTCCAGCGAGACGAAGCCGTTGAATCCAGCGGCTCGGACAATCTTGGCGATGCGCGGGTAGTCGAGGTCCAGCGTGTACCACTCGCCGCCGCCGTAGTAGGTCTTGGCCTGGATGACCGAGGCGTGCGGCGCGAGCTGCTCGATCTGCGGGTAAGGATCGCCGACGTAGTTGCCGGTATCCATATTGATCTGCAGCCAGGGCGAGTCGACCGCTTTGTAGACCTGGATCAGGTAGTCGATGTTGGACGATACGCCCCAATGATTTTCGAGCGCCATGACGACGCCGTACTTGGCGGCGCTGGCGATGCAGGCGTTGATCGAATCGACGCACCAACGGATAGCGTCCTGATCGTCGTAGCCCTCGATCGGCGTCTCTTTTCCGCCGAGCGCCATCAGCTCGTCGAAGGAGCCGGTCGTTCCCCAGCGGCCGGTGTTGAGCCGGATGGCCGGAGCGCCCAGGCGGGCGGCGAGTTCCAGGCAATGGATCGTGTGGTCGACGCCCTTCTGGCGCGCCTTCGGATCCGGGTCGACGAAGTCCTGATGGATCGAGAGCATCGGGATCGAGAGCCCCTGCTCCCAGGCGCGACGCTTCAGCATGTTGACGTAGGACGCGTCCTCGCTGTCCATCTGACGGTGCAGGATCTCGGCGCCGTCGAAGCCCATCCGGGCGGCCGAGTCGATGACCTTCTGGCAGGGATACTTCTCGCCCCGAAAATGCCAGAACGAGTAGGTCGAGACGGCGATTGGGATGCGTCCCCTGCTCTCGTGATGGGCGGCGGAGGCGGGCGCGGCGGACGATGCGGCGGCGGCTAAGGCGGCGCCTCCGAACAGGGCGCGGCGAGTGATCGGGGAGTCGGTTTTCACGAGGTCGATTGTCGCACGCGCCCGCGGCCCAATCCAAAAGATGTCTAAGGAAGCGGAGAGGCGACGGGAGCGAGGGCTCGACAAGCGATCGGCCGGCTCTCGAGGCCGACGTTGTCTTTGACGTCCACCGAGACGACGCACTCGAATCCGCTGAGTTCGTCCGAGACGGCGGCCCCAATCGAACGCCACGCCTCGGCCAACTGATCCGGCTCGCAAACCATCTCGGCGGCCGCGGCCGTGCCGAAGGTGGTGAGTCCGGCGAGCAGGAGCATCCACTGATCTCCACGGAACCCGCGCGTCAGCCTGACCAGCGCGTAGTCCCTCTCCAGCGGATAGGACGAACTGTAGATCTGCGGCTCGTCGCGGAGGGGATTTCGATTGCGGATCACATACCCGTCCTCGTCGTCGCTCGGGCGCTCGAAGACGAAGTTGGCCTCGGCGCCGATCTCGGAGACGTGCGGGTTGCCGGCGGGGCCTCCCAGGTAGACGACGTTAACGTCGACGACTTCGTCCCAATCGGCCAGGGCGGCCCGCTTGAGTTGGAGCGGAAGACCCAGCCGTTGAGCCATCCCCGACAGACGGTGGACGGCCTCGACCTCGCCGATCCCGGTGTGCCAGTCGGTGGGGATCGGCTCGTCGCCGTCGTCTCGCACGAGGTTGAGCGGGCCGTTGCTGTAGACGATCTGGATCGATTGCCCGTTGGCCGTCATGCCGCCCCACAGGCGGACCAGTTCGGACGCCGGCTCGACGCCTGGTCCGGGTTGCGACCAGGCCCCGGCGAAGTAGCCGCCGACGAATGCGGCAAAGACGGCCGCGAGGATCAACCAAGGCCAGGAGCGCGGATAATGCGCGTTACGCGCAACGGCGGCCGCGGGGACCGTCGCGGGAGCCGGCTCAGGCGGCTGCGGATCGACGACTTCGAGGCGGTAGGCGCCCTTGGGGATGACGAGTCGGACCGGGTCCTCGCTGCCCTCCCCGGCGTAGTACTCATCGAGTTTCGCGCGCAGGCGAGCCGTGGTGACCCGAACGACGGAGTCGACGCGCGAATCGAAGTCTTCGCCGCGTCCGAGCGCCTCGGTGGCGACGCGGAACTCCTTGATCGTCTCCCCCGGTTCGGCCCGAGCGCGCTCGGCGTAGTACCCCAGCAAACGGGGCAGAGATGAGCTGCTGCGAAAGGCCTTGCTGGCCGTCACCTTGGCGACATACTGTGCCGAAATCGGGACAGTATGTCCAAGTTTTTCGGCCGGCTGGGGCGCAGCGCTCATCTCATTGATTTTGGGAAAGTAAACGTGGTTTTGTAACCGTTACAAGACCAGCGCCAACTTGCTCTGGCAGATGATGGCCGGTAGTATAGCAGGGAGAAACCGGCGTGACGACGGGTATCCCTGCGTCGCTGGTTTCTGGGTTGTGTGAAAGGGTTCGATGTAGATCGAACCCAGTTTTGAAACGGAGCGCGGCTTCGCTTTGGCCGCGATTTCCAGGGGTCTCGAGAATGATTTTCCGACCATGTGGGGCGGGTACAACTTTCTCGATCGGCGCTGAGCCAGGCTCGGCGCTACTCGAATGCGCTCGTGGGAGCGCACCGATCCGTTGCAACGCCTAGTACGCCGAGCTTCGGAGATCGGAGTCCATCAAACACGAAAGCAAACAACGTGAAGGAACACTTGGACAACATGAACAACATGAACAACGCCAAGCGCATCCGCTGGGTCTTGACGACTGCGCTCGTCATCGCCCTGGGGTTTGCCGCGAGCCCGAGCCTTAACGCTCAAGTGCTCTACGGATCGATGACGGGCGTCGTAACCGACCAGTCGGGCGCCTCGATTCCCGGTGCAACGATCACCGCTACCAACACGCAGACCGGTCTCGTGCTGAACTCGTCGAGCGACGAGGGCGGCCGTTACTCGTTCGTCAACGTGCAAGCGGGCGACTACGAACTCAACTTCTCCGCGGACGGCTTCCGGGCCCTGAACCAGACCGGCGTCCGCGTTGCGGTCAACCAAGTCACGCGTACGGACGTCGCCCTGGAGCTGGGCGCCGTGTCCGAGGTTGTGACCGTCGAAGGCACGGCCGTCGCTCTGCAGACGGATAAGGCCGACACCTCCTCGGAGATCACCTCCGAAGCGGTGAAGGATTTGCCGCTGCCTGGTTTCCGCAACTACCAATCGCTGGTCAACCTGGTGCCGGGCGCGACGCCGGCGCGCTTCCAGAACTCGATTCTGGATACGCCCGCGCGTTCGCTCTCGACCAACATCAACGGTACGAACCGCAACAACAACGTGACCCGCATCGACGGCGCGGCCTCGATTAACGTCTGGCTGCCGCACCACGCCGGTTACGTCGCTCCCGCGGACACCGTTGAGACCGTCCAGATCACCACGGCCGCCGGCGACGCCGAGCAGGGCCTGACGGGCGGCGCTTCGACCACCGTCATCACCAAATCGGGTACGAACGAGATCCACGGTTCGGCCTTCTGGTTCCACGACAACCAACGCCTGCGCGCGCGGAACTTCTTCTCGCCGACCAAGCCGGTTTCGAACTACAACAACTTCGGCGGCACCATCGGTGGTCCGATCGCGAAGAACAAGTTGTTCTACTTCGTCGGTTACGACAAGACGACGCAGCGCGTCGCCGGCGTCCGCACGGGCGATGAAGTTCCCACGCTCGACCAGCGCGAAGGCGACTTCTCGGCCTACAGCCAGACGATCTACGATCCGACCACCGGCAACGCCGACGGCACCGGTCGTCTGCCGTTCGCCAACAACACCATTCCGATGGCTCGTCAGAGCGGCATCGCTCGTCGCGTGCAGGAGTTCTACCCGAACCCGAACGCGCCGGGTACGCTGAACAACTTCCTGTCGGCCGGCGCTCCGCCGTTCGCCCGTCAGCAGATTGATCCGAAGATCAACTGGAACGTCAGCGAGAAGATGCAGATCTGGGGCAAGTACGCCAACATGTTGGCGCCGGTCTCGGGTCAGTCGATCTTCGGCGTCGCCGGCGGCCCCGCCCCTGGCGGCAGCCCGGGTAACGCAGAGACGCAAGTCAACCTGTTCACCATCGGCTGGAACTACACCTTCGCCCCGACCCTGCTCTATGACGGCGTCATCGGCTACTGGCGTCAAGACCAGACCGTGTTGCCGGAAGGCTTCGGCACTGACATCGACCTCGGCATCCCCGGCGTCGGCGGTCCCGATCCGCGTCAGCAAGGCTTCCCCAACATCCAACCGGGCTACACCGGATTCGGCGCGCCTGGTTGGCAGCCGCTCGAACGCCTGGAGAAGAACTGGACGACGTCCCAGAACTTCACCTGGATCAAGGGCGCCCACCAGATCCGCTTCGGCTTCGACATGATCTACTTGTCGCTCGAGCACTGGCAGCCGGAACTCGGCGGCGGCCCGCGCGGCGTATTGAACTTCGACGGCGAGATGACCGCTTTGAACGGCGGCGCGAGCCCGAACAACTTCAACCAGTACGCCGACTTCCTCTTGGGCGAGATGAGCCGCACGCGCAAAGCTCTGCAGCACATCATCAACACCGGTCAGGAGCGCCAGTTGGCCTTCTACGTCAGCGATCGCTTCCAGGCGACCAACAAGCTGACCGTCAACTTCGGTCTGCGTTACGAGAACTACCCGCTGATGAGCCGCTTCGACGGCGTCGGCCTCGAAGTCTACGATCCGTTCACTAACACGATGACGGTCGGCGGCCTCGGCGGCATCCCCGAGGACAACAACCTCTCGGTCAGCAATACGCTGTTCTCGCCGCGCCTCGGCCTGGCCTACCGCTTGGACGACAAGACGGTCATCCGCACCGGCTACGGTCTGAACTTCGACCCGCTGCCGTGGTCGCGTCCGCTGCGTGGCCAGTACCCGCTCGTGGTCACCTTCGACAATCCCCGGCAACAGTCCTTCCAGCAGTTCCGCACTCTGGAACAGGGCATCGCCCCCGTATTCGGACCTGACCTGAGCAACCAGCCGATCGAGGTACCTCTTTCAGCTTCTCTGCGCAGCCCGTATCCGAACTCGACGATCGACCGCGGCTACATCCAGTCGTGGAACTTCACCGTCGAGCGTCGCTTGCCGGCCAACCTGATCAGCTCGGTCGCCTACGTCGGCACCGCTTCGGTCGGTATGTTCGCCGACCGTGACATCAACGCCTCCCGCCCCGGCGAAGGCAACAGCGGCCGTCCGTTCGTCCCGATCACTGGACGCGGCATCGCGATCAACATGTGGGACAGCTACCTACAGTCGAACTACCACTCGCTGCAGATCGCGTTGAACCGCAGCTTCTCGAAGGGACTGTCGCTGAAGGGCGCCTACACCTACTCGAAGGCGATCGGTCAGACCGACGACAACGGCTGGGCCGGCGTCGCTTGGGATCACGTCGATGCGTTCGATCGTAACCGCGCCCGCGCGGGCTTCGATCGCACCCAGATGTTCCAGATGGGCTTCGTCTACGAGCTTCCGATGGGCAAGGGTCGCGGTATGCCGCTTAGCGGCGCGGCCGACGCCATCCTCGGCGGCTGGCAGATCAGCGGCATCGCGGCGCTGTTGAGCGGTCAACCGTTCGACGTGCGCTCGCCGAGCGCCACGCTGAACGCCGCCAGCTCGCTGCAGACGGCTGATCAGGTCGGCGAAGTTCGTCGCCTGGGCAACGTCGGATCCGACGGAACCTTCTACAACACCGACGCGTTCCGCGAAGTCCAAGTGGCTCCGGGCGAGTTCCGGTTCGGCACCTCGGGCCGCAACATCCTCGACCAACCTGGCGTCACCAACCTCGACCTCAGCCTGGCCAAGGACATCGCGATCAGCGAGAAGCTGAACGCTCAGTTCCGCATCGAGGGCTTCAACATCACCAATACGCCGCAGTTTGGTCGTCCGAACCGCGACGTGGCGAACAACGACTTCTTCCGCATCAACAGCGCCTCTGGCGATCGCCAGTTCCGCCTCGGTCTGCGGTTCCAGTTCTAAGTTCGATCCTAACCCTTTAACCCTGCGGGGCTTCCTCTTCGGAGGGAGCCCCGTTTTTCTTTGTCCCGCCCGCCTTTCATAATGAAGACGATGTTGCTGCGTTCGGTCCTCTGCGTCTGTTTGCTCTCAGGCGGCCTTCTCGCTCAATCCGATCCCGCGCAGCTCGCCGAGCAAGGCAAGCAGGCCATGGCCGCGGGACGGTTCGACGAAGCCGCCAAAGTTTGGCGCACGCTCAGTGAGCAGATCCCCGACAACCCCGGGCTGCTGCTGAACGAAGGCATGGCTCTGGCCATGGCCGGGCAGGACGCACAGGCGATTGCGCCGCTCAAAAAGGCGACGACGCTGGCCGACGACATCTTCCCGGCCTATCTGTTTCTCGGCGCCTCCTACCTGAAGGTCGGCCGACCGGGCGAATCCGTCGCGCCCCTGGAGAAAGCGGTCAAGCTCCAACCGGACCACGTCCCCGCCCGAGGCATGTTGGCCGAAGCGCTGATCACGCTGGGACGCGCGGCTGCCGCACTGCCCCATCAGAAGAAACTGGTTGAGGCCGATGCGCAGAATCCGGCCGCCTGGGCCGGGCTCGTCCAAAGCTACGACGCGTTGGCGTCGCGCGAGTTTGAAGCCCTCGAGAAGTCGGCGCCCGAGTCGCCGTGGATGCTGCGCCTGGTCGCCGACGCCCGACTCGGGCAGCAGCAGTATCCCAGCGCCTTTTTCCTCTACCGCGAGGCGCTTGAGCGTGCGCCCAAGATGCGCGGACTCCACGCCGCGGTCGCCGAGATCTATCGCCGGACCGATCGCGCCGAGTGGGCGCATGCCGAAGCCGAAAAGGAAGCGGCGTTGGGTGATGCGGACTGCGCGACCGCCAAAACCGAGTGCGACTTCCTCGCCGGGAAACTCGAAGCCGTCGCCGGGTCGGCGGGAGAGACGCCGGAGGCTCGCTACTGGCGGGCGCGGGCCTATTCGGGCCTAGCGGCGCAGACGTTTGGGAAGCTGGAGGCGCTGCCCGCAACACCCGCCAAGCACGACTGGATCGCCCGACTCTTCGCCGAGCAGAAACGGCACGACGAGGCGGCGGCCGAGTGGAAGAAGGCGCTCGCGCTGGTCCCGGGCGATCCGAGCTTCGAGGCCGGCTACGCCATGCAGCTTTTCCTCGCCAGGAACGTCGTCGAATCGCGCCCGCTGCTGGAGAAGCTGCTCACGAAAGCGCCGAACGATCCCCAGTGGAACTTCTTCCTCGGCGACATCCTACTGCGCGAGCAGACGCCGGAAGAGGCGGCGCCGTTGCTCAAGAAGGCCGTCGCGGCCGACCCGGACCTCATGCCCGCACACCATGCGCTGGGCCGCGCCTTGATGGCCATGGATCAACCCGCCGAAGCCATCCCGCACCTCCGCGCGGCGCTCGTCTCCGACCAGGACGGCAGCCTGCACTACCAGTTGGCGCAGGCGCTGATTCGGACCGGCAAACGGGACGAAGCGCGTGCGCCGTTGGCCAAATCTCAAGAGCTACGCGCCGCCGCCGAGGCCCGCCAAGCGGACGCTCAATCGATGGAGATCGCCGCGCCGTAACCTCTGCCGCAACCTCTGCCGGAGCGCCTCCCGGAACGTCGCTAGACTGGGTGGATGCTCGCTCGCGCGCTCCTGTTTCTCGTCTTCCTCGCCATGCTCGCCGGGGCCTACTGGGCGGGCGATCATTGGGCCGAGCCGGACGACGCGGCGGCCCGGGTCGAGACCGGCTGGCACGTCCCGCTCCAGCAGCCCGACCGCATCGTCTTGACCTGGGCGGGCGATCCGGCGGCGACGCAGGCAGTGACTTGGCGGACGTCGGTCGACGTCCCAAGCGGCGTTGGCCAGATCGCCGTCTCCGAAGACGGGCCGGACTTCCGCGACAAACATCGCTCGGTCCAAGCGACGACCGAGCGGCTTGAAACCGACCAAGGCGAGGCGCACTATCACAGCGTCCGCTTCACCGACCTCGAGCCCGACACAATGTACGTCTACCGCGTCGGCGACGGAGCCGAGGAAGGCGGCGTGTGGAGCGAGTGGAACCAATTTCGGACGCCGAAGTCCGAAACCGCGCCGCTGACGTTCCTCTACGTCGGCGACGCGCAGAACGAGCTCTATTCGTTCTGGTCGCGGCTCGTGCGCCAGAGCTACTTGAGCGCGCCCGACGCCGCGTTCTACATTCACGCCGGCGACCTCGTCAACACCGCCAACCGCGACGCCGAATGGGGCGAGTGGCTCAAGGCCTCGGGCTGGATCCATCGCATGCTGACCGCCGTGCCGACGCCCGGCAACCACGAGTACGCCAAGCAAGAGACCGGTCCGCGCACCTTGAGCGAGCATTGGCGGCCGCAGTTCACGCTGCCCGAGAACGGCCCCGACGGCCTCGCCGATACCGCCGAAACCGCCTACTGGTTCGACATTCAGGGCGTCCGCGTCGTGGTCCTGAACTCGAATCGCGAGCAGGAAGCGCAAGCAGAGTGGCTGCACGAGGTCCTGGCCGACAACCCCAACCGCTGGACGGTCGTCACGCATCACCACCCGATCTTCTCGGCGTCGGAGGGGCGCGACAACCCGGAGCTTCGCGCCCTGTGGCAGCCGATCTACGACCAGTACGGCGTCGACCTCGTCATGACCGGGCACGACCACACCTACGCCCGCTCGAACCTCGTCAGCGGCGCGAGCGTCCAGGAAGGACCCGCCGGAACGGTCTACGTCGTCTCCGTCTCCGGCCCCAAGATGTACGAAGTCGACCGCGAAGACTGGATGGTGCGCGCGGCCGAGCGCACGCAGCTCTTCCAAGCGGTCACGATCGACGGGGACGAGCTGCTCTTCTCGTCCTACACCGCGCGCGGCGAACTCTACGATCGCTTCCGGCTACGCAAGCGCCCAGGCGGGCCGAACGAACTTATCAACGAGATCCCGGAGACGCCCGAGCGGCTGCCGTAGCCCGTCCGCGCTACGCGGAGCCTCTATTCGGGCGCCAGTCCGGAGTTCCAGTACTCGAACATCTCGTCCGCGCTCGGCGTCTTCACCGGCCGCACCAGACGCATCCCAAGGCCTTGCGCGTCGGTGAGGTACCAGACGCTCTTGGGCAACTGCGGGTCCTGCATCTTCCACTCCGGGTCCGAGCCGACACGGGCCGCGCAACGCAGCTTGTCCGGATCGTCGTTCCACGATCCGCCGCGGGCGGTACGCGGGTAGAGCGTCTTAGCCTTCACCCACGGATTGTCGGCGTCGCCGGGTTCGTAGCCTTTGGGCGTGTAGGCGTCGAGCGTCCACTCCATCACGTTGCCGTGCATGTCGTGCAGGCCCCACGGGTTCGGCTTCTTCGTGCCGACCTTGGCGTACTTGTAGTCGCTGTTGTCCCAGTAGACGGCGTATTCGTCGATCACGCTCGGGTCGTCGCCGAAAGAGTAGGCGGTCGTCGTACCGGCTCGGCAAGCGTACTCCCACTCGGCCTCGGTCGGCAGGCGATAGAAGCGTCCGGTCTTCGCGCTGAGCCACTGCGTGAACTTCTGCGCGGCGTGCTGCGTCATGCTGATCGCCGGATAACCCTCGACGCCCATGCCGAAGCTCATCTCGACGTAGGGAGTCGTCGGTCGCGAGATGGCGTCGACCACCTCGTCGTCGCCCTTCTTCTCCGCGCCGGCTTCGGCGAACATGAACATCCGGTAGAGATCCCAAGTGACCTCGGTGACGCCCATCCAGAACGGCTCGACCTTCACCTTGCGCTGCGGACCTTCCGCCTCGCCGCGGCCTTCCTCGGACTCCGGCGAGCCCATCAGAAACTCGCCGCCCGGGATCGGCGCCATCTCGAACGTGACGTTGGTCTTCGGAATCTGCTCGGTATATCGGACCACTTCGTCCGAATCTCCGCCGCTGACCCGGCCGTAGACCGCCTTCGCCAACGATCGCTCGTCGGTCTCTTCCGGAGGCTCCTCGCCCAGCACGACGCCGGCCGGCCAATCAGCGCCGGCTTCCGCCCACTCGGCCAACAGCTTGCGCTGGTCCTCCGGCAGCGCGCCCGCGGGAGGCATCAGCTTCGGGGAGCCGGGCTCAAGCGTCGGCGCGATGGTCGCCGCCGAAGCTTTCGCGCCCTCGGCGGTATCCAAAACCACGCCGCCGAGCGGCGCGTTCACGTTGTGGCACTGGAAGCAGGCCTTCTCAAGGATCGGACGTACTTCCGCGAAGTCCGCAGCCGAAGCCGCTGCCCCCGTCAGCGCCGCGAGGGTCGTCAGTAGGGCTATGCGCATCAAAGCAGCTGCGTCCTTCCCGGCACCGCCATCGGGCGCGGATCGAAGTCGCCGGCAAGCGCGAAGGTCGCCGGATCGAAGACCACTTCCTCGGAGTTCATGATCTGATCCCAGGTGACCTCGGCCCCGGTGTAGGCGGCCTGCCGTCCCATCAAGCCCATCAACGTGCTGGTCGTCATGCGGTGGCCGTCGTTGATGTGCTCGCCGCGACGGATCGCCTGGAACAGGATGTCGTGCTCGCGCTGGTACATGTTGTACTTGTCGCCGCGGAACGCCCAGCGGTTCTTGCCGTCGATGCGCGGGATCGGCCCCTTGCCGATCGTGCAAGTTCCATCGGCGCCGAGGATGTAGTCGGCGTTCTCGTTGTGGCAACCGGTGATCTGGCGATTCGAAACGAAGCCGCGGAAGCCGTCTTCCCACAGGAAGTTGCAGGCGAAGTGATCGAAGATGTTGCCGCCGTTGGCGGGCACCTGCCGTCCGCCGGTCGAGACGCAGCTCACGGGCGGTACGTCCTTCTTCAGCCAAGCGACTTTGTCGACCGAGTGGATCGCCTGCTCGACGATCGAGTCGCCGGCGAACTCGATGAAGTTGTACCAGTTCGCCACCGCCCAGGCCGCATCGCTCATCCCAGCCGGACGCTCCGAAAGCGGCGGCATCGGCTTCACCGGGTTCGTGTAGTAGGTGGCGTAGTGGGCGATCAGTTTGCCGATCTTGCCCGAGTGCATCTGCTCGAACGTCTCTTGGATGTAGTTGCTGTAGCGCCAGCAAAAACCGGAGACGATCGTGACGTCCTTCTCGTCGGCGAGATCCGACGACTCCAGCACCGAGCGCGCGCCCGGCGAATCGACCGCGACCGGCTTCTCGCAAAACAGGTGCTTGCCGGCTTCGATCACGCGCCGCACGTGCGGCGGGCGGAAGCCGGGAGGCGTCGCCAAAATCACGACGTCGACGTCCGTATCGATCAAGCGCTCGTACGCATCCAGACCGAGGAACTGCTGCTTCGGCTCGACCTTCACCTTGTCGCCCGAGGTCTCTTTGAGGTTGGCGAGACTCTTCTCGATCTGCGCGTCGGAGACGTCGGCCACCGCCGTCAAGTGAGCGTAGTCGTCGGCCGCCATCGCTTGCGCCGCGGCGCCGGTGCCGCGTCCGCCCGCGCCGACCAACCCGACGTTGATCGCGTTGTCGACGGAGGCTGCGGAGATGACGGCGGGGAAGCCCACGGCAGCCGCCGCGGCAGCGCCGGTCTTGAGGAAATCTCGGCGGTCGGAGGAGGTTTCGGGGGTCGGTTTTTCGCTCATTGGGATGTCTTCGATTGTATCAACCAGGGCCCGTTCACCACTCCAAACGGCGTAGGTTGCGGTAGCTCTCACGCAGGGCTACGAGCGGGGGACCGTGGGTCTCATCTTGTTCGACGAAAAGATGGGGTACGTTGGTTACCGCCGCCGCCTTGAGGACGGCCGGAAAGTCGATCGCTCCAGAGCCGACCGGGCGAAAAGCTTCAGGCGGCAGCGGCTTCATCTCCGTCGTGCGCGGCGCGTCGGCGGCCATATCCTTGAGGTGGAGCGAGGCCACGCGTCCGCGATTTTCAAGGATCAGTTCCGCCGGATCCTGGCCCCCGACGGCCGCCCAAAAAACGTCGAGCTGCCACTGAACCAGCGCGGGGTCGAAAGAGTCGTTCAACGCGTCGAACAAGCGCACGCCCTCGACCTCGCCGAACTCGTAGGAGTGGTTGTGGAAGCAGAGCGTGAGTCCAGCCCGCTTGCAGATCTCGCCGGCGCGATTGAACTTCTCCGCGGTCCGCTTGACGGCGTCGAGCGAGTCGCGCTCGTGAGGCAGCAGCGCGGAGACGACGGCGTAGCGCATCTCGCCTTCGGCCGCAGGCGCGACCGCGGCCTCCACCGTCTGCTCGACCGGCGCGGGGCCGGAGGCGCCGAAACGCTTCATCACTTCAGCCCACGCGCCCCAACTCCCGGTAACGACCGCCGGGTTCAAGCGGTAGCCGCGAATCGCCAGGCCGAGGTCCGAGAGGATCGGACGCAACTTCGGGTAGGCCGCATCTTGGACTTCGACCTCCTCGTAGCCGATCGCCGCGATCTCCCGCAGCACGCGCAGCACCCGCTCGGGCTGCCCTTGCAACTCCCGCCGAACGGTGTAAAGCTGCGCGCCGAGCGGCCGAGTGAGCCGTTCAGCGCGAGCCGCCGAGGCCGCTCCGGCCAGCAAGGCGAGGGCGGCGCGGCGGTTGATCTGGATACGCATGGTCGGCATGAGTCTATCGGCTGTAGTATCGTTCCGTCGATGCGTTGCTTCTGGCTCCTCCTGCTCGCCTTCCCCGCCCTAGCCCAAAGCGAGCGGCCGAACGTGCTGTTCATCGCCGTCGACGACATGCGCGCCGAGCTGGGCTGCTACGGCAGCTCGATCGTCTCCTCGCCGCACATCGACGCGCTCGCCGAACGCGGCACGCTGTTCGAACGGGCCTACTGCCAGCAAGCCGTCTGCAATCCGTCGAGAGCCTCGCTGCTGACCGGGCTGCGGCCGGAGACGCTCGACATCTGGAACCTGGCCACCCACTTCCGCGAGAGGCGCCCGGACGTCGTCACGCTGCCGCAACACTTCATGCGCAACGGCTATCACGCCGAAGGCATCGGAAAGATCTTCCACAACTGGCGCCAAGACGACTGGCGCGGAGACGCGGCTTCGTGGTCGGTCCCCGCGGTGATGCACTACGCCGCGCATGGGCAAGACCAGGCCGAGGTCGAGGGCGACGTTCCTCCCAACGAGACTTCGACGCCCAAGTGCGAGATCCGCGACGTGCCCGACGAAGCCTACTTCGACGGCCGCGTCGCCAAGCTGGCGGTCGACGCACTCGGGCGCCTCAGCCGTCAAGACAAGCCCTTCTTTCTCGCCGTCGGATTCTGGAAACCGCACTCGCAGTTCAACGCGCCCAAACGCTACTGGGATCGCTACGACCGCCAGGAGATCAAGCGGGCAGCTAATCCCTTTCCGCCGCGCTTCGTGCCGGAGATCGCGCTGCACGATGCGCGCGAGATGCTGCGGAGTTTCCGCGACCGCGCCTTCGGACGCCCGACGCCCGCCGAAGAGATCGAGCTCCGCCACGGCTACTACGCGGCCATCAGTTACGTCGATGCGCAGGTCGGAAAGGTCGTCGACGAGCTCGACCGCCTCGGCCTGGCCGAAGATACGATCATCGTCTTCTGGTCGGACCACGGCTACCACTTGGGCGAGCACGGCCTCTGGGCCAAGACGTCGAACTTCGAACTTGACGCCCGAGTCCCCCTGATCGTCGCGGCGCCGGGGAGCCCCGCGAATCGCCGCAGCCGATCGCTGGTCGAACTGCTCGACCTCTACCCCACGCTGGCGGATTTGGCCGGACTGCCGTCGCCCGATCATCTGGAAGGCGAGAGCCTACGGCCGATCCTCAAGGACCCGCGGGCGACGGTCAAGCCCGCGGCGTTCACCTGGCACCCGCGACCGGCGTATCCGTCGGAGCAGGACCCGCTAGAGGCGATCGGCTACTCGATGCGCACCGACCGCTTCCGCTACACCGAGTGGCGCTCGGCCAAGGACGGCGCCGTGATCGCCCGCGAACTCTACGACCACCAAGACGACCCCGACGAGACGATCAACCGCGCCGACGACGCTCGCTACCGCGAAGATGCGGCTCGCCTGGCTACAGCGCTAGAGCAAGCTCGCCCAGCCGCCCCGCAAACCGGCGACGCTTGGTAACCGCCGCTCGCGAACGTCAGCGCGAAACGATCACTTCCCGCAAATGATCACGCGTCAGGAAAAACTTCACCGAATCAAAATCGCCGAACAGGCGTTCCAAACTGCGGTTGTTGAACGTATTCGGCAGCGTCCGAAGCTGGCGCGGCTCCAACTTCAGCGAGTTGACCGCCTCGATCCGATAGCGATGCACCTGGACCGTCTGCCCGCGCGACTCGTTGTGGAAGAAGCTCAACAGCGCGCCGCCGGGCCGCAAGATCTCGCCCAGTCGCGGCACTGTCAGATGCAGCACGTCGGAGTCGAGAAACTCCAAAGCGTCCCACACCAAGATCGCGTCGAACTGGTTGCGCGGAAAGTTCAGATACTCGTCGATGAACCGCCGCGCCCCGTCCAGACCAATCGACGTCTCCGGGTTCTCGCGACGCGACCGGTCGAAGCATTCGAGCAGATCCACCGCGTGAATCTTGCCGCCGATCTCGCTCAAGAAGCCGATGTTGGCTTCGTTGATGCCGCCGAGGTCGAGCACTTCCAGGACGCGCCCTTGCGGCAAGTTGTCGAAGAAGTGTCGCAGGCCGTTGCTCGCACGGCCGAGCGAGCCTTCGGGGATGATCGCCGGCTGTGGTCCGGACGCGGGTCGGCGTCCCGGAAATTCCGGGTCGCCCAAGAGAGTCTTCTTGAGAAAATCCAGCACGATTGATTGAACCGTGCGCGCCGCGGGAAACGCGCCCTTGCTAAACGAGTCGAGTCCTGTTCAGAGAACCTAGCGGCCGCTTTTTTCAGCGACCGCCTTCTCCGATTTCTGGGGCGCGGACGCAGCAGCGGCCGATGCGGCGGGCTTGGGCGCGGCGGCCTCCGGTTTGGCGATGTCGATGCTGCCCCGGAACACGGCGCCGTCTTCGATCACGATCCGGCTGGTCGTCAGGTCGCCTTCGAGCGAGCCCGTCTTGCGAATCTCGACCCGCTCGCCGGCGCGGACGTTGCCCGTCACTCGGCCGAGGATCGTGATGTCGCGCGCGGCCACGTCGGCGGAAACGATGCCGTTCGGCCCGACCGTCAAGCTGTTCTGTTCCAGCTCGATCGTGCCTTCAATCTCGCCGTCGACGTACAGGTCTTCATGGCCGGTGACGGTCCCCTTGACCTTGAGCGATTTGCCGATCTGCGCTTGGCCGCCCTTGCGTTCGGCGGTCCGAGTCGGGATCGCCGGACTCGATGCCGACGTCGGCGCGGACCTCGGTTGAGCAGCCGGTTTTTGGGCCGGCGGAGCGCTGGGCGCCGGTTGAGCGGCGGGCGTCCCGGAGCCGGAACCCTCTTCTTTACGTCCCCACATTCTGTCCTCTCACTGTTTTATTTCGGGCAGCGGGAGTATCTAGTATAGCGGTCTGGACCCCGATCGCACGCGCTAGTCTGGACGGATGCCGGAAGACGTTCCTTTTCGCACCTGCGAATCGCGTGTCGTGTTTGAAAATCGCTGGATTCGCCTGGTCGAGGACCAGGTCGAGGCGGTCGGCGAAGGGCGCGAATTCACCTACACGTACCTCTCGGTCGCGGACTCGGTGATGGTCGTCGCGGTGACGGACGCCAGAGAGGTCTTGCTGATCCGGCAGTATCGTTATCCCTCGAAGCAGTACTCGCTGGAGCTGCCGGGAGGCGGCGGAGGCGGCCTGGCCCCGGAGGAGGCCGCTCGGCGAGAACTGCTCGAGGAGACGGGCTACTCGGCCGGACGGCTCGAAAAGGTCGGCGACTTCGTGACCTACTGCGGACTGTCGGACGAGACCTGCCACGTCGTCCTCGCCACCGAACTGAGCCCCGGACGCCAGCAACTCGAAGACACCGAACGGATCGAAGTCGTCCCCACCCCTCTCGACCGCCTCGACGCGATGATCGCCGCCGGAGACCTCCGCGACGGCATGGCGCTCGCGTCGCTAGGCGTAGCGCGAAGCCGGCTGGAGCGTCTGAGTCGAGGCTAGCTCTTGCCTCTCCGCACCCCAATCGTCAGCGTCCCCACTTGGGCGGCGCCTTCCCTCGTCATCGTGGGGAAGACGCCCTCCGGCTCCACATCCGGCCCCAGTCCCCAATGCTTCACCTGATCCTTCGCGTTCGTATACGGCGTCGGATAGCGCTCGGCGTAAGCATCGGTTTGGTGGACGGCGTCCGTCAGGTCGTCAGGGAAGTAGAGCTGCGTGGTGAGCAGCTCCCTCTCCCCGAGTCGGATCTTCACGTGGACGTGGACCGCGCGCGGGGCGTACCAGCCGGGGTAGATCGTCAGGAACTCGACCTCGCCCGCTTCATTCGAAACCTGTGCTCCGCGCAGAAACCGGCTGGCGTCGGTCGGCTCGCGGCGTCGGCCTCGGCCTCCGGCGGATCGCGAGCCGGAGGGTCGACCTCCGCCCAGCCGCGGAGACTGGTCGGGATCCATGTCGAGATGCCCGCTGTACTTCCCGTCCGCATCACAGGACCAGATCTCGGCTGTCGCTCTCGAAATCGCTTCGCATCCCTCCGCATCGACGATCTTCAGTCGCAAAGCCAGATCAACGCCCGCCTTGCCCGCTCGAACGTCATGCCGAGCCTCGGCTTCGGGGATGTGATAGGGTCCGTCGATCTGCCTGGAAGTGAGCAGGCATTCCGCCGCTCGGGCGAAGCTGGGTCCGGCCACAAGCGCGCCGAGCCCCGCTCCGCCCGCGACCAGCGCCTGTCGTCGAGTCGGCTTCAGAATTCTCGATGCTTCATGGGCCATAGCTTTCCTCTGTCCTCTGGGCGTACGGCTCCCTCGGGAAGTAACAGGCCGAGTGCGACGGGCGGCGCCTTATCCTCTAGGTCGCATGCGTCGAACCGTCTTCGCTCTTTTGGCCCTCGCGCACATCGCCTCGGCCCAAGCCCCGCCCTACGACGTCTTCCCCGACGCGGAGCCGCCCTACTTCCGCGTGCGCTACGAAGCCTCCTCGACGCCCGGCGAGCTGAGCATGCCGGTCAACTACACCGTCTGGATTCCACCGGGCGTGGAGACGCTGCGCGGCGTGGTCGTCCATCAACACGGCTGCGGCGAAGGCTCGGCCAAGTCCGGGCTCACCGGCGCCTTCGACTTGCACTGGCAAGCCCTAGCCCGCAAGCACGACGCGGCCTTGCTCGCCGCGTCGTACGAGCAACCGGCCGACGTCGACTGCCAGTTGTGGTGCGATCCCCGCAAAGGCTCCGACGCCGCCTTCCGCCGAGGGCTGGCCGATCTGGCTGAAGCGTCAGGCCATCCCGAGCTGGGCTCGGCCCCGTGGGCTCTGTGGGGCCACAGCGGCGGCGCGATGTGGGTCGGCCTCATGACGTTGCTGCATCCGGATCGAACCGCCGCGACTTGGATGCTCTCCGGCGCCCCGTTCCTGACGCCGCGCCCCGATCGCCCCAACACGCGCCCGATCGCACTCCCTGAGCAACCGATCGAAGTCCCCATGATGCTGGCCCCGGGAACCAAGGAAGGCGTCACCGAAAAAGACGGGCGCTTCGCCGGCGTGTGGCCGGCAATGGAAAAGTTCTTCCGGCCCGTGCGCGCGGCGGGCGGCCTGATCGGCGTCGCCGTCGATCCGCTGACCAGCCACGAAGCCGGCAACCAGCGCTACATGGCGATCCCGTGGCTCGACGCCTGCCTGACCGATCGCCTACCCGAGCGACCAGGCGGCCCTCTGCGCTCGATGCCCGCCGACGCCGCTTGGCTCGCGCCCTTGCTGGGCGACACGGCCGTCCCTGCCTCGGACTACTCAGGCGATCCGGCCCAAGCGATGTGGCTCCCGAACAAGCAGATCGCACAAGCCTGGATACACTACGTCCGCGACACCGAGATCCCCGATACGACTCCACCGCCCGCGCCGACCAACGTTCAAGTCGACGGCGGCGTGGTGACCTGGAACGCCCAAGCCGACCTCGAGTCCGGCATCGCCTACTTCGTCATCGAGCGCGACGGCGAAGAGATCGCCACCGTGCCCGAAAACCCCGAAAACCGCTTCGGCCGACCGCTCTTCCAAGGCCTGCAATACAGCGACACCCCGCTCCAGCCGCTCGCCGAGATGCGCTTCGTGGACAAGCAAGCCACCGGCGGCCGCTACCGCGTCGTCGCCGTCAACACGGCCGGACTACGGTCGCGGTAAGGCCGCCTGCTCGTCCGCGCAGATCGAGCGGAGCTTCTCGTAGGGTTTTGGGCGCACTTCCGGGAACGGCAGTCCTTGGTCTTCCAGCGCCGCCTCGCCCAAGACCATCCCGTACTTCGACGGAACCTCCGGCGCCTCCGCATAGGCGGGGTCAGCCATCGCCTCCTCAAGCTCAATCAGTTCAAACCCCTTCGAGCGCAGCAGTTCGATCAGGTCGGCCAGCATCAAGGCATTGAAGGCGCCGGTGTGCAGCACCATCACATGCTTAACTTCACGGCCGAAAGCGAGCCGCGCCATCTCCTGACCGAGGCGCGTATATTCCGCGGCGGCTTCCAGGTAGCTCTCCTTCAGCCAGGCGATCGACTCGTCGTCCCCCTTGGCCAGACAGCGAGCGTAGGGCGCGTTCCAGAGGTAGTCCTCAAAGTCGAGCGAGGACCCGGCGCGCCGGTAGCCGTGCTCGGCAAGATACGCCTTGACGGCCTGAATCTTCTCAAGCGTGTCGCCTTCGCGCAGATAGGGATAGCGCAACCAACGCCAATCCTCGTCCGGCATCAGCTCCTTCAGCACGGGCTCGTTCTTCTTCATGTCCTCCGCAAAAGCTTCCGCCGAATTCGCATGCAGATTCATATGCGAGTAGGTGTGGTTGCCCAGCGGAAAACCGGCCTCGCGCCAAATCTCAAGCACGCGGATCAGCTCCGGATCCTCGTCCAACTTCTGCGCATTGAAAAAGCCGAACGGACGCGGCGCCTTCGCCGCCTGCAACGCGGCCACCAGCTCCTCGGCGATCCGAACCCGCGTCCACCCCGGAGCGGAAGCCCCGTGCCGAGGCAGATCGTCAAACGTCAGCGCGACTTGTTGAGCGGAAACATCCGCTACAGAGAGGAAGACGGCGCCCACGGCGAGGAGCGCACGAAGAATGAAGTGCATTCGCCGAGGATAGCGAGCTTGCCTGGATCGACAACCAGGGCTACAACTTGACCCAAATGACGACGCGCTCCGGCGCCACGGCGACGCCGTCGACAGTTGGGGCGAGAACGACGGCGCGATACTCGAAAGCGTCGAGTTGCACGTCGAGCTGGACGACGTTCGCGATCGAGCCGGGATGGCTGCTCAACGCGACGGCTTGCGCGGCGGCGTCCTCCCCCAGCTCGACTTCGACGCCGAGCGGGACGGCGTCCGGCCCAAAGCGAGCGCCGGTCCGTTGCTCACCGTGGACGCGCCCTAGGCCGGTGAGGAACAGTCGAACGCGCGTCCCCTTCTCGGCCGGATTGGCGCACGAGTTGACGGTCCCGTCGGCGTTGAGCGCAAGCGGCGAGGCGGCGCCGTTGGCCGAGGCCTGGAGTTCCGCGCAAGCCGTTTCCTGCAAGGGGCTGAGGAAGACGGAAGGCCGATGATCGACGACATCGAAAGAGCCGACGGACTCGCTGCCCGAATCCCGAGTCCAAAGGATCTCGGCCGGGACGTCACGCCCGACCTCAAAGGGGACCTGGAAGTTGATCTGGCCGGGCGAAGCGTAAAGCAAAGGTGCGCGCCGGTCGTCGACGAGCACGGACAGATCACCGGCGGCATCGGGCAATAGGCCGTCCGGACCGGGCGCGCCGACGGTCGTATCGGCGGCGAGCTCGCATCCGAAAAGCGAGACCAGAGCGCCGGGACTAAGGCGCCGGACCCGCTCGGACGAAGCCGAATCGAGCACGCAGCCGACGCGCGTGGGCGCGGCGTCCCAATCGACCGCCAGCACCTCGTCTCCCACGTTCGCCAAAGCCTTGCCGTCGAGAGCGCCGTGCGACGCAGCCCCCGCGTCCCCCGGCGCCGCGTCCAGCAACTGCGCATGCAGCAAGGAACCGCCGTCCAAGGCGATCTCGGCGACGAACGGATAGGGCAGGCACGCCGACGGCGCCGACAGGCCCGGAAGGTCGGCCGAGCCCGCGTATCCGCGCAGCTCAATCGCATCCGAGGTACGCCGTACGGCGCTGATCGAGTCCTCAAACGTCCCACTGAAGTAGGTCGAGAAGTCGAGCGCAGAGCCGTCGGCGTTGAGTTGCGAGACAAAACCGGCGTCCGGCGGCGGATGGATCGTGGGAAAAATTCCCCACGACGGAGGACGCTGCGCGGTCGCCCGGTGCTCCCGAAGCAAAGCCCCCGCGGTCGTGGGAAAGTCGAGCGACGGCGTCGTCCCGGCCGCGAGCACTCGGCCCTCGTCGTCGACCTCCAAGTCGGCCACGCGCGAGCCTTGCGTTCCGGTCAGGTAGGTCGCGTAGAGGATCTCGGTCGCCTCCGGGTTGAGCTTCGCGACGTAAGCGTAGCTACAGGCGATGCCCACGAAACCCGAGCCCGCGCAACCGACCACCAGGTGGGTCGTTTGGAAGGCGCCCGGAGTCACCGGGACGAAGGTCGGACCGAACTCCGTTCCCGCGACGTAGATGTTCCCCTGCGCATCGAGCGCCGCCGCGTCTCCCCCGAGGCCGCGCAGCGCAAAGACGAGCCGCGAACCCGAGGAATCGAGCTTGAGCACGTAGTCCGCGACGACGGCATCGGACGTGAAGGCGACGCCGTCAGTAACCGGGAAGCCAGGCTCGCGCGTCGAGCCCGAGACCACGGCTTCCCCGGCGGGCGTGAGCAGGATGCGCCCGACATAGGTATCGGCGGTTCCTCCCAGATAAGTCTGGTAGACGAGTTCGCCGTCGGGCGAGAATTTGGCGATGAACGATTGGCGAAGCTCGGACGCCCGACTCGGCTGCAACGATCCCGGCGTTCCAGGCAGATCGCCCGAGTCGGTCGACACGGCGACGTAGGCCGCGCCCGCGTCGTCCACCGCGAGCGCCGTAGCCTGGTCTGTCCCGTCGCCCGCAAAGACGTGCAAGTATTCCGGCTCGCCGCCTTGCGCGCCGAACTTGGCCAAAAATGCGTCCTCGAAGCCGATGCGACCGGCCACGTACAACGCGCCGCGCGGCCCGACCGCCGAGTCCGCGATCACGTACCCCTCAGGCAGAGCGGCCACGCGCGCCACCCGCTGCGCAGACGCCGGATCCGCAAACGCCGAGAGAACAAAGACGAGTAGAACCGATCGAACGATCATTCTAGGACCGTCCGATGCATCCGAGTGGCCGCTCCTAACCCCCGTGTTTTGAGTCCGGACCGCAAGCGAGCGGATCGATTCGACGCGGGCGGTGCGTCCAAACGGGACGGCCAAAGGACAAAGCTGGACAAGTCTCAAGAAAAGGGAACGATTAGCCGATCAGCTCCCATGTGTCGATCTCTCCCAGCGGGACGAGCGGAGGGCTCCAACTGACGAAGCTTCGAGACGTCCTGGCCGACGTGCGGCTCGACGACGAACTCGCACGGCTGACGATCGAGGCCACCACCGAGGGTTTCTGGGATTGGAACGTGCAAACGGGCACGGTCCGCTTCAGCGATTCGTGGCTCCGTTCGCTCGGCTACGAGCGCGCGGACGTGGAGCCGCACGTCTCAGCGTGGAAGAAGCTGCTTCATCCCGACGACGTCGAGAAGACGATGGCGGCCGTCGAAGCGCATCTGCACGGGCAGACGGAGATCTACGAGTGCGAAAACCGGGTCCTGACCCGCAGCGGTCGCTACCGCTGGAACCGCGACCGAGGCAAGGTGATCGCGTGGACGGAGGACGGCAAGCCGCTGCGCATGGTCGGTTCGGATACGGACCTCTCTGAGCAGGCCTCGGCGAAAGCGGTCTTTCAAGCGGCGTTCGAGAGCGCGCCCAACGGAATGCTGCTGATCGGTCCCGACGGCCTGATCACGCAAGCGAACCGGGCGTTGCAAGGCCAGTTCGGCTACTCGGCGGACGAGTTGATCGGCCAGACCACCGCACTGCTGGTCCCGCCCGAGTCTCGCGAAGAGCACGACCGGCTGGTCGAGAGATTCTTACGGACGGCTGAGCAACGCGACATGGGGGAAGGAAGACAGCTCGCCGGCTATCGCAAAGACGGATCGCAGCTTCCGGTGCGCATCAGCCTCAATCGTTGCGCCGCCGAGGAGGAGCCGTTCGTGATCGCCACCGTCGTCGACTTGTCGGGTCAGATCGAGCGAGACCGCTTCTTTGAACTGTCGTCGGACATGCTGTGCATCGCCCGCGCCGACGGCTACTTCAGCCGCGTCAATCCGGCGTTCACCCGTACACTCGGTTGGACCGAGCGAGAACTGCTCAGCAAGCCGTTCCTGGACTTCGTCCATGAAGACGACCGAGAGGAGACCAGCGAGTACTTCGTCCGCCTACTGAAAGGGGAGGTTTCGGGCGAGTTCGAAAACCGCTACCGCGACAACCGAAACGAGTTCCGCTGGATCAGTTGGACGGTCTCCCCGCTTGAGCAGGGCAGCGGCCTGATCTTCGCCGCCGGTCGCGACGTCACCAAGGCCCATGCGGCCGCCCAAGCGATCGAGGAAGCACACGCTCGCGACGCACGACAAGCCGATGAACTGAGCCGCGCGAACGAAGATCTGGAGCATTTCGTCTACGCCGCCTCGCACGATCTCCAAGAACCCGTCCGCAACATCGTGGCCTATTGCGATCTGCTGCGGGAAGACCTGGGCGAAGGACTCCCGGAAACCGCGGAGCAGGACCTCGCCTACATCCAGCACGGCGCCCGTCGGATGCGCAGTCTGATTCAGGAGCTGCTGGCCTTGTCGCGGGCCGGGCGCTCGAAGATCGGTTTCGCGGCCGTCTCGCTGGCCGCCTGCGCCCGCGACGCGACCGAGGCCCTGGACCAGAAAATCTCGGAGACGAGAGCGCACATCGAATTCGGCAATCTGCCGGACGTGCGCGCGGATCGCCTCCTGCTGACACAGACGCTCCAGAACCTAGTGAACAACGCCCTCAAGTTCGTGCGTCAGGGCGAGCGGCCGTTCATCCGAATCGAAGCTCTGGAGAACGACGACGAGTTCGAAGTGCGCGTCTCCGACAAAGGAATCGGCATCGACCCCGGTAAGCAGGCCGAAATCTTCAAACCGTTCGCGCGCCTGCACGGTCGCGAAGAGTACGCCGGTTCGGGCATCGGGTTGGCGATCTGCCGCAAAGCCGTCGACCGCCACGGCGGACGAATCTGGGTGGAATCGTCGGAGTGGGGCGGCTCCTCGTTCCGCTTCACGCTGCCGAAAGACCTCGACTAGGGCGCCTAAGCTGATAGACTTCGGCTTTCACGATGAAGCCGATCCGAGTCTTCCTGTTCGCCCTGCTCGCATCGACGATCGCCGCCCAGACGCCGGACCGGCCGCGCGTGTTCGCCGTCCGCAACGCGCGCATCGTAACCGTCTCCGGCACGACCATCGAACGCGGAACCATCGTCCTGCGCGACGGACTGATCGAGGCCGTGGGAGCGTCGGCGGCCGTCCCTAACGACGCTTGGGCCATCGACGGCGAAGGACTCGTCGTCTACCCCGGCTTCATCAATGGACTCAGCCGGCTCGGTATGCCGGACGCCAAAAAGTTCCCCGCCGTCTACGGCGCCAAGCCCGCCGCCGGCCCCCAAGATCGTCCCGCCACCTCCACCTGGGCACTGGGTGTCGATCACTTCGAGGCCGACGAGGGCGCCGTCGAGACTTGGCGAAACGGCGGCTTCACCACTGTCGCTGTCAGCCCGCGCCAAGGGATTCTGCCGGGACAAATCTCCCTGCTCAACCTCAGTCGCGCGCCGGCCGAGAAAGCCGTCGCCGCCCAAGCGGCCGTCTTGGTCCAACTGCCCTCGGAACGCTCGCGCGCCAACGGATTCCCAAGTTCGCTCTTCGGGCAGATGGCCTACGTCGACCAGATCTTCGCCGATGCGCGACAAGCTCGCCAGGCCGCGACGATCTACCGCGAAGACCCGAGCGGCCTCGAACGCCCCGGCTACGACCGCGCCCTCGCCCCGCTGATCGAAGCGATCGATCAGAACCGCCTCCTGCTCTACCCCGGCGATTCGGCGACCCAAATCCGGCGCGCCCTCGAACGCAGCGCCGACCTGGCCGACCGGCGCGCCGTCTACGGCGCCCGCCAAGCCTACGCGAAGGACGTGGCCGCTGAGTTGGCCGAAGCCTCCGCCGCCGTACTGCTCGATCTCGACTGGCCCGAGGCGCCCGAGGATCCCGACCCGGCCGTTCAAGCTCCGCTGCGCACGTTGCGCTATCGCGCCGAGGCCCCCAGTTCCGCCGCCGCGTTGGCCAAGGCGGGCGTATCGTTCGGGCTCTACGCCTCGGACGCGAAGACTCCCGCCGACCTCATGAAAGGCCTCAGGCGAGCCGTCGAAGCCGGTCTGACGCACGAAGACGCGATCCGCGCCCTCACGCTCGGCGCCGCCCGCGTCTACGGCGTCGACGATCGGCTCGGCAGCCTGGAAGCCGGCAAGATCGCCAACCTCGTGATCTACCGCGACGACCCGTTCGCCGAGAAATCGCGGCCGACGACGGTCTTCGTGGACGGAGAAAAATTCGACGTACCGGCGGCGCCCGAAGATCCGGAGAAGGACGACGATGACAGCTAGCCCAGTAGTTTCTTCGCTGCGACTTGCCGCATTCGCCGCGCTCGCCGCCGGTGGACTCCACGCGGCGACTTTGATCGAGGGCGCGACCATCCTGACCGCCGGTCCCCAAGGAACGATCGAGAACGGATCGATCCTGATCGAAGACGGAAAGATCCTCGCCGTCGGGACCGACGTGACCGCCCCGTCGGACGCCGAGCGCGTCGACGCGACCGGCAAATTCATCAGCCCCGGCATCATCGACTGCCACTCGCACATCGCCGCCGACGCGATCAACGAAGGCTCGGTCCCGGTCTCTTCGATGGTCTCGATCGAGCACGTCATCGACCCCGAAGACATTGCGATCTACCGCGCGCTCGCCGGCGGCGTAACCACCGCCAACATCCTGCACGGCAGCGCCAACCCGATCGGCGGACAGTGCGCCGTCGTCAAACTCCGTTGGGGCAAGACCGCCCAGCAGATGCTCTTCGAAGGCGCCATGCCCGGCATCAAATTCGCGCTCGGCGAGAACACCAAACGGGAAGGCAAGGTCTTCCACCCGGCCACCCGCCAAGGCGTCAACCAAGTCTTCCGCACCGCCTTCTTGGAAGCGAAACGCTATCAAGCCGAGTGGAAGACCTATCGCGAAGCGGTCGCCGCGGGCAAGCGCGCCATCCCGCCGCGCAAGGACCTCAAACTCGAACCGCTGGTCGAAATCCTCGAAGGCAAACGGCTCGTCCACGCGCACTCCTATCGCGCCGACGAGATCCTCGCGCTCATCCGTCTCGCCGACGAAATGGGATTCAAGATCCGCACGCTCCAGCACGTGCTCGAGGGATACAAAGTCGCAAAGGAGATCGCCGAGCACGGCGCCGGCGCCTCCACCTTCTCCGACTGGTGGGCCTACAAAGTCGAGGCCTTCGACGCCATTCCGCACAACGCCGCGCTCATGACGCGAGCGGGCATCCTCGTCTCCATCAACTCCGACTCGGCCGAAGAGATTCGCCACCTCAACCAAGAGGCCGCCAAGTCGATCAAGTGGGGCGGCCTCAGCGAGGAGCAGGCGCTCGCGTTGGTCACCATCAACCCGGCCAAGCAGCTCATGATCGATGACCGCGTCGGTTCGCTCGAAGTCGGCAAAGACGCCGACCTCGTGATCTGGGACGGACCGCCGCTGAGCGTCTACGCCAAGGTGCTGACGACGTACTTGGACGGCGAGGTCTACTTCGATCGAGCGCAAGACGCCGAGCGACGCCGCGCGATCGACGAAGAGCGCAAGGAGCTGCTGGCCAAGCTCGGGCCGAACGGCAACGACGACGAAAGCAGCAGCGACGCCCACGACCACGACGACTCCTTTGACGACGCCCGTAACGACGAGGAGACCGCACAATGAGTCGCCGCCCGCTCCTACTCTGCTGCGTCCTCTTCTCGGTCGGACTGACGTCCTCGGCCCAAACTCTGTCGGCCCAGACGTTGCTGATCCGCGACGCCACCGTCCACACCCTGGCCGGCGAACCGATCCGAAACGGCGACGTACTCATCCAAGACGGCCTGATCGTCGGCGTCGCCGAGCGTCTACGCGCGCCGCGCGGCGCCGTGATCGTCGACGCCAAAGGCAAGCACCTCTACCCGGGACTCTTTGACGCCTACACGCCGATCGGACTGAACGAGATCTCCGCCGTCGGCGTCACCTCCGACCAAGTCGAGAAGGGCGACTTCCACCCCGAACTCGACGCCGCCATCGCCGTCAACCCCGACAGCACCCACATCGCCGTCACCCGCTCCAACGGCGTCACCCACGCGCTGACCACCATGTCCGGCGGCGTCATCTCCGGCCGCGCGTCGATCATCCAACTCGACGGCTGGACCTGGGAAGAGATGGCGCTCGAACGCCACGGACCGCTCGTGCTCCACTTCCCCAGAATCCGCCTCAACCGCGACGACGAGGAGCGCGACACCTTCACCAAAGCCAAGAAGATCTACGAGCGCGAGGTCGCCGAAATCGTCGAATGGCTCGAAGCGGCTCGGCACTACGCACGCGTCGCAGCCGAGGCCGACGCGGACTTCCAGCCGAACCCGCAACTCACGTCGCTGGCCCCCGCAGCCAACGGCGAGGAGCCGGTCATGATCGTCGCCGCGCGCGAACGCGAGATTCGCAACGCCGTCGCCTTCGCCGAAGAGCAAGGGATCGAGATGATCCTCGTCGGCGGCGCGGAAGCCTTCAAAGCGAAGGAACTGCTGGCGGAGAAATCGATCCCCGTCATCCTCGGCCCGACGCAATCGCTTCCCCTCGACGAAGACGCCGACTACGACCGCGTCTTCACGCAACCCGGCGAGCTGCAAGCGGCCGGAGTGCGCTTCGCCATCTCCTCCTCGGCGCCGATGCGCTCACGCTCAGGCGCGTCCTACCCCAAGTCGCGCTCGCTCCCCTATGAAGCCGCCGGAGCGGTGCCGTTCGGCCTCGACCGAGACGAGGCGCTCAAGTCCATCACGCTCTACCCGGCGCAAATCCTCGGCATGGGCGACCGCCTCGGCACCATCGAAGAAGGCAAGATCGCCAACCTCATGCTGACCGACGGCGACCCGCTAGAGATCGCGACGCAAGTCGAAAAACTGTTCATCCAAGGCGAAGAAGTCTCCACCGCAAACAAGCACCGCGACCTCTACGAGCGCTACTCGCAGCGACCCTAGGCGCCGACCAGCGCCGGTTCACGATCGGGCTCTTGGACCCCGCCGATCTCCGCGAAGTGCGCGAGTTCTTTCCGGGATATGCCGCGCGTGATTCCCAGCGACGCAGCGTCGCGAGCGAGGATCTCGGCGTACCACGTCCTGTGGCTTCCGCCAGTCGGCAAGTAGGCCATCAAACAACCCCGGCCATTCGATTTCGAGTTGCCGCTAAACCAGAAGAACGCAGCTCCGCGATGATAGCCGTCAGGGCCTCGGGTCAGATTCTGCTGGCTGCTCTGGTCGAAATGAACGGACCATTGCGGTCGCCGCATCCGGTACGAATTGTCCTCCAGCGGTTCGTAGTGAGTCTCATGGATCACCCGCTCTGGAACGAACGGCGGGAGAGTCAACTTCGCCTCCCAACGGCCCACGGCCCCATGCACCTTGCCTGAGAAACGGCGCCACTTCGGCCCGAACCAATTGTCAATCTTCACAACATAAACAGCCTCTGCGCGATAGTCCCGCAAGGCTCCGTTGAGCATCGCCTCGGCCGCGCACAGAAACGCGTCGGAGTCGTCCTCCTGACCCGCCAGTTCAATTCTTGAGAATTTCATAAGCGCCCCTCCCCGCCGTACTCCAACCACTCCGCCGCGTCCGGCGCCAACTCGCGCTCGACCGCCGTCCGACACTGCTCCAGCTCCTCTTCAGTCAACACCGAGCGCCAGCGCCCGTTCGTCCCCTTATTCATGAAGGTCCGTCCCCCGCCCTTCCAGATCTCCGCCGCATCCGGCACAATCTGCGCAAAATTCTTCTTCATACTGCCGAACGAAACCCGCCCCAAAATCCCCGGCAGCAACCCCTCGTCGATCTCCACGTCGATATGCGCGGCGATCCGACGAATCTCTCTCTCGGTATCTTCCAACAGATCGGCAAAGTGGACCAGCAAAATATTCGGCAGATGCCGAAAATCCCACCACGTCTGCGTATGGTGCAGATGCGACCAATATGGATGCCCCGAACTCTCCCACGCAAACCCGCCCTGGCTGATCCACACCCGAAACATCGCGTGCAGGTCGTCAAACTCCGGAAACTCCCGGCCTAGCGCACGCGCCCGCTCAAAGTGCCCCTGCTGAACCTTGGCCGTGTGCTTCGAGTGGTGATTCCAAATCGACATGAAGACGTCGCGCAAGTCGCGCCCGACCACGATGTACCGCGCCGTCTCAAAGTAAGGCAGCCCGTCCAGCGGCAGATGCGTCTTGATAAACCGCCGGTCCGTCTGCGCTTCCAGTTGCGCGACAGCTTCCCCCGCCGGCGCCATCGTCATGTCCAGCCAAGGCGAGAGCGTCGTGACCGGCGCCGGCAAGTTCCCGTCCTGATAGAGCAGATTCGCGACGATCGTCTGCGTCCAAGTCGTGCCGCTCTTGTACGAAGTGGAGATGACGATATCGCCGGGACGGTGGCGATAGTCGTTCCAACGAGTCCCTTCGATGATCGGATGTCGAGTGTACTCGTGAAGCTTCCGCGGCCGTGACGCAATCATACTCGCCTAGGAACCGGAGCCGCCTGGCCCGCCGTCCCTGCGGGCATCATAGCGTTATTCAGAAACAGCGCTATTCAGCAGCCGGTCTTCGCGGCACAAGCAGCGCCGTCAACCCCAGCAGCAAGAAGAACCCCGCATGCTCAGCCGCGGAACTCGCCGTATAGTCGCCCAGCAAAACCACCCGCCCCCACGAAGTCACCGCCGCCCACCCAACCAGCAACCAGAAAGCCCGCCGTGCGTCGAGACGTCCCGCCCGCAACGCCCGCAGCGTCATCGTGCAAACGGCGACAATCGCAACCGCGGTCATCGTCGCCCCGAGCAGCGTCGACCCGAACGGCGGCTCGTCACGCACGTAGTCATACCAATCGAGGAAGAACGCCGCCGCCGTCACCGCAATCGCAATCCACCAGCGCGCCCGCGGAACGCCGTACGCCAACGCCAACAGCCCGGCCCCCACGATCACCCACGCAAACCGCACCGGGATGAAGTCGCTCGCAACAAACAACCCCGCCGCCGCCGTCGCCCACAGCAATACCTCACCCCCCGGCGACGCCCAATCCGCCCCCTCTTCGGCGATTTCGCCCGCGGGCGCCATCCAATCTCGCGAAGCCCGAGCCGCCCACCCCAGCGCCGCCCCAAACAGCAGCCCAAACGTGAACTCCATCAACTTCCACCACGGAACCCAATCCGGCGCCGACGCCAACCGACTCCCCAGGTAGATCCAAAGTCCCCCACCGCCGAACCCGAACCAGCCGCCCACAAGACCAGCCGCCGCAAAGCGCAGCACCGGTCGCGCATCCCTCTGCCGAGCAACAAACAGCCCGATCAACACCAACGCCCCGAGCAGCAACCCCGCCCAGACCTCTTCCCGCGGGCGGTCCGCCGGATCAGAAAAATAGACCAGCTTCGGCGCATTGACGACGGCCCAACCAAGCGCCGATCCGGCGACCAACCCCGCCAGCGGAAGCGCCAACCTCGCCCTTCGCCCGGAAGCCAGATAGAACCCGATCCCGACCACCGCCCCGCCCAACAATCCCCAGACCGCTCCCTTCAGCGCCAGCCCAAGCAACCCCCACCCGAAAGCCTGCGGGTCTCGCACGAAGCCCACCGTCTGCCCGTAAGTCATCTCCCCGCCGAAGCCGACGCCGACCGCTCCGAAGGCCGCCGCCAGCGCGCTCCGGCGAGCGTCAAACCCGGCCAACAAACACAGCACGAGTACGACCATCGCGCCCGGGATCATCGCCCCAAACGGCCCGCCGCCGATATACCCGCGCCAGCCCCAACCGAGGCTCATCGCAAAGGCCGGGAGTAGGATCCAGCGCACCTGCGACAACCTACCCGAGGTAGTGCGCCGCGGGCAACTCCGCCAACCGGCGCGCCGCCGATTCCGGCGTAATGTCCCTCTGCGGCGTGCCGAGCATCTCAAACCCGACCATGAATTTCTTCACCGTCGCCGAGCGCAGCAGCGGCGGATAGAAGTGCGCGTGGAACGTCCACTCGGGATGATCTTCGCCGTCGCAAGGCGCCCCGTGGAACCCCATCGAATAAGGAAACGACGTCTCGAACAGATTGTCGTAGCGCACGGCGACCTGGTTCAAAACGTCGCCCAGCCCGACCCGCTCCTCATCGCTCGCATCGCCCAGTCGCGCAAACGGCCGTCGCGGCAGAACGAGAATCTCAAACGGCCACAGCGCCCAAAACGGAACCAGCGCTACAAAGTGATCGTTCGCGCAGACGATGCGCTCGTCGCGCTGAAGCTCGAGCGCCAGGTAGTCGGCCAACAACGCCGAGTTGCGCGTCTGAAAATACTCCCCCTGCCGAGCTGCCTCCTTGACGACCTCGACCGGCAAGCTGCCCACCGCCCAGATCTGTCCGTGCGGGTGCGGATTCGAGCAGCCCATCATCGCCCCGCGGTTCTCGAAGAACTGCACGTAGCGGACTCCAGGCATCGCCCCGAGCTCGGCCTCCTGCTCGGCGATCGTCTCGACGACGCGCGTCAGCCCGTCGGCCTCCATCCGCGCCAGCGTCAAATCGTGGCGCGGCGAGAAGCAGATCACCCGGCAGACGCCCGGCTCGGCGTGCGCCTCCAGCAGCCCGCCGTCCTCGAACGAGCCCTCGGACTCCGACTGGAGCGCCGCAAAATCGTTATCAAAGACAAAGACGTCCGAATAGACCGGATTGCGCGCGCCGCCCGCTCGCTCGGCCCCCGGACACAAGTAGCAACCCGGATCATAGGCCGGCAACTGCGACGGCGGCGCCTTCTCCACCTGCCCCTGCCAAGGCCGCTTCGTCCGATGCGGCGAGACCAGAACCCAGTCCCCCGTCAGCCGATTCAACCGGCGGTGCGATTGCTCTTGGAGATCCAACATGGGCGCGGAAATAATTGGGCGACTGACTAAGCGGCCGGTTCAGCGACCCGCTCCACCGGACCGGCGCCGCCCGAAAGCGTACAGACATGAAACCACGGCTCGCGACCGGTCGCCTCCGCATAGCGCGGCCCGACCCGGTCGCCGAACTCGTCGGCGTACTCCGCGTCGACCAATGCGATGACGCAGCCGCCAAAGCCGCCGCCCATCATGCGCGCGCCGTTCACGCCGGGCGTCTGCTCGGCGATCTCGGCCATCACGTCAAGCTCGCGGCAGGAGACCTCATAGTCGTCCCGCAGACTCTGATGCGAGGCGGAAATCAGCCGCCCCAGCCACTGCACGTCGCCCGTCGCCAGCGCCTCCTCCGCGTCGAGCACGCGCTGATTCTCCGTCGTCACGTGGCGGCAACGACGCAACTGCGTCTTGGTCAGCACGTCGCGCGCGGCCTCAATCTCATCCGCCGTCACGTCGCGCAGCGATCGGATCTCCGGGCGTCCGCGCCGCAACCGCTCCACCGACTGCTCGCACTCGGCGCGCCTCTTGTTGTACTTGCCTGAGGTCAGGTCATGCTGAACCATCGTGTTGGCCAGCACCAAACGCACCGAGGAAGGCAGCGTGACGAATCGCACGCTGAGGTCGCGACAATCGAGCAGCATCGCCTCGCCCGGCCGCGAACAACACGAAGCAAACTGGTCCATGATGCCGCAGCTCACGCCCACGAAATCGCTCTCGGCGCTCTGGCACAACCGCGCGAACTCTTCCGGCGGGAGATCCATTCCAGCCGCGTCCGCCAGCGCCAAAGCCGACGCCACTTCGAGCGCCGCCGACGAACTCAGCCCGGCCCCGATCGGCACGTCGCCCGCCACCAACAGATTCGCGCCCGTCAACTGCGCGCCGCGCTTGTCGAGTTCCAGCGCCACGCCGTACACATAGTCGCTCCAGTCGCCCGACGCCGTCGGCCGTTGCACGTCGAGATCGAGCGTAAACTCGCCCTCCATCTCAAGCGATCGAGCCACGATCTTGCGATCCGTGCGCGGCGAAGCGGCGACCCACGCCGCCAAGTCGATCGCCGCCGGCATCACCAGGCCGTCGTTGTAGTCGACGTGTTCTCCAATCAGATTGATGCGGCCCGGCGCCCGAAAAACCCGCGGCTCAGCGCGGAAGAACTTCTCAAACTCCGGCCGTAGATGTTCCGGTTCGGACATTCGGCCTCTACTTGATCGTATACAGTCCGGCGTCCAAATCGCGACGGTCCTCTCGGTCGGGGTCGCCCACGGCGGCGTGAATCGCCAGCACGTTGGTCCCTTTACGCAGCAGATGCGTGAAGGCGCTGAGGTTCTGGTGACGGTATTCGCGGCGCGTCCGACCAATCAACTCCGAGACCTCCGTCCCGTTCAAATAGACGGCCCCGGCCGAGACCGTATGCCAAGCCTCCAGCCACAGCGTCTCCGGAACTTCGTCCAATCGGAACTCCCGTCGCGCCCACACCGCCTCATGCTCGACCAGCCAAACATCCCCGTCGGCAAACTGCGAATCAGGCGACGAACGCAACGGCGCCGCGCCCTTCTTCCAGCCCTTCGCTTTGAACTCGATCCCCGCCCAACCGTCGCCGGGCTCGTCGAAGACGTACGACCAAGTCTGCGGCTTCTCAAGCGAAGTCGGCGCCAAGATCGTCGACTTCTTCGGCGTCGCGGCCAGCCGGGCATGGAGCGCCGTCAGCCGGTGGGCGTCGAACTTCACCACCGCCCGGTCGTACGTCATCAGGCCGTTCACCTCGCCCTCGACGTCGGTCGTCTGCGTGTAGATCATCGCCGCCAAACCGCGCGCACGAGGCCCCTCCAAGAAGCCGACGACCTCCACATAGCGGTCATTCAACTCTTCGCGCGAGTAGTACGTGCGATACCCCCAATTGCGCTTGTCCCACCACAGATGGTCTTCCACCGGCCAGCCCAAGCCGCCGAACTCGCCGAGGATGTCCGCCCGGTTCTCGCCGCCCGACTGCATCCCCGGCCCCGGGTAGATATGCGTGTCGTAAACGTCGCCGACGCCGCGATCCGTCCAACCGCTCGCCGCGTTGACCAGCCGCGATGGATCATACTGCTTCGTCCAAGCCGCGATGCGCGCCGTGTCGTACTGCCCCCAACCTTCGTTGAACGGCACCCACATCACAATCGACGGGAAGACGCCGAACTGGTCCATGATCTCGCGCCACTCGGCCTCCCACTGCGCCGCCGAAACGCCGTCGCGAGGCGCGTCTTCCTCCGCCCAGGGCTCGACGAACAGCGAGTACCGATCCCGATGCGGGCTGCTCAAAAACCCGCTCGGCATGTCCTGCCAGACCATCAGCCCGAGTTTGTCGGCCCAGTAGTACCAGCGCGCCGGCTCGACCTTCACGTGCTTGCGTGCGGTGTTGAAGCCGAGCTGCTTGGTGACCTCGATGTCGTAGCGCAGCGCCTCGTCGGTGGGCGCCGTGTAGAGGCCGTCGGGCCACCAGCCCTGGTCGAGCGGCCCCATGGCGAACACCGGCTCGCCGTTCAGCTCGATCTGCATCCGCCCTTCGGAGTCCGGCGCCAGCGCGATCTCGCGCATCGCGAAGTAGGACTTCACCACGTCGACCGCCGCTGTCTCATAGAGCAGCCGAGCCTCCACGTCGTAGAGTTTCGGCTGATCAGGAGACCACGCCTCGAAATCCGGAACTTCCACGACCAACGGCTTGTCCGCGGGACCATCACTGACCGCCACGGGACGTCCCTCGTCGTAGATCGTCACCGACAACTCCGCTCCGGGCGCCGCCGCCGAAAGCACCGGCTCAAGCGCGATCGTGCCCGCTTCAAGATCCGCCTCCGCCCGAAGCCGCTCGATCACAACCTCGCCCACCGGCTCCAGCCAGACCGTCTGCCAGATGCCGGTGACGGCCGTGTACCAGATGCCGCGCGGCTCCAACACCTGCTTGCCGCGCGCCTGCGTTCCGGTATCGGTCGGGTCCCAGACCCGCACGATAATTTCCTGACTGCCTTCATCGAGCAGCGCGCGGGTCACGTCAAAGTAGAACGGCGCATAGCCGCCCCGGTGCGCGCCCAACTCCACGCCGTTCACCCAGACGCGCGCCTCCCAATCGACCGCGCCGAAGTGCAGCCGCAGCCGCCGACCTTCCCACGACTCCGGCACGACGAACGTCTGCCGATACCAAAGCGCATCGGCGGGCGTGACCGATTTTCCGACGCCCGAGAGCGCCGACTCCGCCGCGAAAGGTACCAGAATCTTGCCGTCCCAAGCCTCCGGCCGCCCGGCGTCGCGCGACGTAATCGCGTAGTCCCAAAGCCCGTTCAGATTCGCCCAAGCGTTCCGTCGAAGCTGCGGCCGCGGGTACTCCGGCAGCGGGTCGCGAGCCGAAACGCCGTCGGCCCAGCGCGTCATGATGCGTCCTTCGACCGGCGCCCATTGAGCGCCGAGCGACGAGGCCGCGAACAGGGTGATCGTAAGGATTCGACTCAGGTACATGACTCTCGCTCAAAACTAAGGTTCGTAGTCCGCCATCGGCGGGTAGTCCCGCTGCGGCGGCGTAAACCCGGGCTTGCGCTCGGGCCGTCCGGGCAACACGTGCGCGCGCGAAGCCCAGGCATTGTACATCTCCACCAGACGGTCGCGAACGGCCGGCCGGCGCGTGGACAAATCGTCCGCCTCGGAGCGATCCGCCCGCACGTCATAGAGTTCCCAGGGCCGCCCGTCCTTCGCGACCAGCTTCCACGATTCCGTCCGCACGGCCCGGTTGCCTTCATGCTCGAAGTAGATCGCCTCGCGATCGATCCGCTCGTCGTCAAACGCCGGAACGAGGCTCTTGCCCTCCAGAGGGCGTATCGACTCGCCGTTGAGGTTCGTCGGATACTCGGCGCCCGCAACGTCCAAAGCCGTCGCCATCAGGTCGATCAGATGCGCGGGCTGCCGACGAAAGGCGCCGCCCTTCTCCACGCGATCGAGCCATTGCACCACCAACGGAGTCGATACGCCGCCCTCATGCACCCAGTGCTTGTACTCGCGAAACGGCGTATTCGAAGCCTGCGCCCAGCCGCGCCCGTAAGTGAGAAAGTAGCCCTTCTTGGAGCCGAGCTGCCAAGCCGGTCCGCCGCCCAACATGCCGCCCTCCGCGCAACCGCCGTTGTCGATCAGGAAGAAGATCAGCGTATTCTCCAACTCGCCCTTCGCCTCAAGCCCCTCCACCAGTCGCCCGATGTTCTGGTCCATGCGATCGATCTGCGCCGCATAGGTCGCCATGCGCAAATCCATCTCGTCTTGCGTTGAAGCGGGCAGCGCGGACCAACGCACCGCATCGAGCGGCGCCAGCTTCCAACGCCGGTCGATCAACCCCATGCGCCGCATCCGGTCCAGTCGCTCGGCCCGCAGCTTGTCCCAGCCGCCGCGATACTTCCCGCGGTACTTCGCCACGTCCTCCTCCGGCGCGTGCAGCGGCCAGTGCGGACTCATGTAAGCCAGATAGAGGAAGAACGGCTGATCGTCGTCCTCGCGCTCGGCGTCGTCGATAAACTTCAACGCGTAGTCGGTAAACGTATCCGTCGAGTAGTAGTCGTCCGCCGGAACCACCGGCGTCCGATCGAGCGTCAGCAGCTTGTTCGGGTTGGGACGGAAAAAGTTCGCCGCACCGCGAATCGTCCCGAAATACCGATCGAATCCGCGATCCACCGGCCACATCCCCGGAAACGTCCCGACGTGCCACTTGCCCGTCATCAACGTCCTATACCCGGCCGGCTTCAGCGCCTCCGCGATCGTGACGCACTGTCGATTGAGCTGACCGCGATAGCCTTCGTATCCCATGTCGAAGCGCATGCGCACGTCTTCGTTCGTCATGTGACCGATGCCGGCCTGGTGCGCATAGAGCCCGGTCAGCAGCGACGCACGCGTCGGGCAACAGCGCCCGGCGTTGTAGAAGTCGGTAAAGCGAAGACCGTTCTCAGCCAGCCGGTCGATGTTCGGCGTCTCGATCTCGCCGCCGTAGCAGCCGAGGTCGGAGTAGCCCATGTCGTCGGCCAGCAGGATGACGATATTCGGCCGCGTCGCGGCGGAGAGAGAGACCGTAGCGAGAGAGACGGTCAGGGTTAGAGCGATTGCAAACGTTTTCACTAGATTGGAGAGAGTCTATCACGGAGACCGCCGCAACGGGGCGTCCAGCTTCCCTGCCGAAACGGCCCGCTCGACAACGCACGACTTTTCTGAAAAAATCTGAAAACTCCAATGACGTTACGAGAAGTCGCACAGCAGGCCGGGGTCTCCATCGCCACTGCATCCCGGGTCATGAACACGCCTGACATGGTCCGTGAGCCCACCCGCTCCCGCGTCCTCGAAGCCGCCAAGGCCCTCAAGTACCGGCCGAACCGCCACGCGCAAAGCCTGGTCGGAGGCGTCAGCCGCGTCATCGGCGTCATCGTCTCGAACGTCGCCAATCCCTTCTTCGCCGACATCCTCCAGGCGCTCGAACGGCGCGCGACTGAGCACGACTACGAGCTCGTGCTCGAAAGCACCGACTACCGCCCCGCCCGCCTCGAAGCCGCGCTCAACCGCATGCTCGGACGACGACTGGCCGGAATCGCCGTCGCCGCATCGGAAGCCGACGCCCAAGTCATCGAGCGCCTCGCCGCCGCTGAACGCCCCGCCGCCATCCTCGACGACTCCAGCGCAAGCGACGACTCGGTCACCCGCATCGCCATGCGTTACGACGACGCCATGCGCCGTGCCGTCGAGTACTTGCACTCGCTGGGGCACCGCAAAATGGGTTTCGTCAGCCACCACGGTTCGCTCGATCCCCTGCGCGAACGTGAAAGCGGTTTCGAAACAACCGTGCGCAGTTTTCCCGGCGTCGAGTACTCGGTCGCCGCCGGCTCCGACTCGCCGGACGGCGGACGCCAGGCTTTGCGCTCGATGCTTGATTCGGGTTTCAAGCCGACGGCCGTGCTCGCCGTCAACGATTTCATGGCCGTCGGCGCCTTACGCGAATTGCGCAAAGCCGGACTGGAAGTGCCGCGCGACGTCTCCCTGATCGGCTTCGACAACATCGAACTCTCCGAATACCTCACCCCGGCCCTGACCACGGTCAACGTTCCCCGCAGGCGCATCGGCGAAATCATGTTTGACGCATTGATCAACGACCCCAAGACGAACGAAGGCATCGGCCGCCGCATTCAACTCGAACCCGAACTCGTCCTACGCGATTCAACAGCCGTCGTCCGACAATCCGCCAAGAAGCGCGCCGGCGCCCGCTAGCCTCCTCTTACAATCCGACCACGAAAGCCCCCCGCGGGGTCCACGGCCGACTACGAAAGCCCAGCGCGATTTGCGAAGCAAGAGCCCGTTGCTCAGATCATCGCCGCCCCATAGTCTTCTTCTGCAATCCGACCACGAAAGCCCACCGCGGGGACTGTCCCATCAAAGCCGCAGCGCCACGGAAACCGCCCAGCGCGTGCGGACTGTCCCCAGCCGACTACCAAAGCCCAGGCCACGACTGAGATCGCCGGCGCCCGCAAGTCTTCCTCTTGTAATCCGACCACGAAAGCCCCCCGCGGGGACTGTCCCATCAAGGCCACGGCGCCACGGAAACCACCCAGCGCGTGCGGACTTCCATGAGACGGCTGTCCGAAGTCAAGCCGCAAGCCCGACATCGCACCCGATCCGTTCTTCTTTCCTTCTTACAAGAACTCTTCGCGCTCATCTCTTTTCAAAGTCTTCCGGTCCTCGGAATCGAGCTCCGCACAAGCGATCGAACACCTAGCTTCCATTCGCATTCTCGTGAGCCCGTCTTTCGTCCTGGGCTCGATGCCAGAGGGGCGTCGATCTT
>JGI12316J15310_10000040_pt68 | contig 38098 bp, 34 predicted proteins | sample MarCyaLeptolynsp_FD_15310 | JGI IMG/M metagenome (IMG submission 15310)
ACAGCTGCATTTGCTTGTGCACCGGAGTGAGGTTGTACATTAGCCCAAGCTGCATTGAATAATTCCTTCAATCGATCTATAGCCAATTGTTCCACTTGATCTACTACTTCACATCCTCCATAATATCTCTTTTCAGGTAATCCTTCAGCATACTTATTGGTCAAAACAGACCCCATAGCATTCATTACGGAATCGCTTACATAATTTTCTGAAGCAATCAGTTCTATACCTCTTTTTTGTCTTTCTGTTTCTTCTTGAATCAGATTTCTAATGATCTCGTCTTTTATCATGGTCATTTATTATGGTAGGCTAAATTAACTAAATCGAAGTGGACTATACTTGTAAATTGCTTTCCTATAAGCTTATATTTTGTGCTTTTGGTATAACTTAATTCTGAACATCCATAGCAAGAATATGAAGAAATAGACAAACAAAGTAAATGTATAAGAATGATGAAAATCCAGGCTACTAGGATAGTATTTTACAATCATTGCAAGTGAAATTACCCGTATCACATTCAGCAAATGAATTAATATTATTCCAAGCAAAATAAAAACCATTTTATAAGCCAATTTCCCATTAAAAACAATTAAAAATGAAGCATAAAGAATAAATAAACTTAGTCCATCGCAAGGATTTCCAATTACAACACCAGAAGTACCCTCGATCCCCATATGATATTCGTAGAAGCTATTTTTTGGCAATAAATTAAATCCTAAAGTTTCAAGACCAAATTCTGCAGCTGAAATAATTGAATTAATTAAGATTGAATCTAAGCCTGTGTATGGACTAATTACATAATCATAAAGACCTTGGAATAAAAGGTAAAGTCCAATCAATTTTAGTACAAATGAAATTGCATTTTTGTTTTTTGAATCTAATTGATTGAGAAATTTTCGCATATTCAAAGGTATTAGTTGCTTAAGCCATTATTAATATTAAGTTTATCAAAGGCATAAAAACAAATGCTTAGTAATAGGAATGGAATCGGATTATGAATGATGCCTATTAATAATCTTAAGAATGGATAAAGTTGAGCAAAGTCAATAAATAACAATGAAAGGGTGGATGCCATCATTAAAAGTATCACTATCAGATATAAACCAGATAAGATATAAATAGCCTTTGTTTTCGGGAAAGTAATTTTAAGTCCTAATAAACTTATGCCCATGAACCAAAATGTAAAGGCAATTGTAAGAATGTACTTTAATTTATTTAGCTTCTCAAATGACCAACCGTAGATAAAAGGTATGTCCATTGTCTTTGCGTAAAAAGATTGATCACCAGCCATAATTGAATTGATACTTCTAAACAACACCTCTCGATAATAACTGCTTACAAATAAGATGAATATTATTATTATCCAATTTGTCTTGATACGCATTTTTCAGTTGTGAATTATATTATTGAAATTCAACAAAAAAAGAGGAAGTTATTCTTCCTCTTTTTTATTCATATCGTAGATTTTCTTACCTCCGTATGCAGTGCCTGCAATTAATAACCAACTTAATCCGCCATCAATAGGAACACAAGGAGGGGGGAAACAGTTTGGTCCACCACCACCTCCACCAGGGTCAGGTGGTCCTTGCGCTGATAAATCAAATGAAATACAGCAGAATATAAAAGCAAAAATATAAAGTATCTTCTTCATGTTTTGTAAATCTGGGTGCAAATATATCCGTAAATAATTACAGTTTAACTGTTCGATTAAGGAATTGGTTATTAGACTTAATTTGAATCAAATAGATCCCCTCGAGAGCATTTAATTCGTCAATTGGGACAACTCCAGAACCAGATAAAGTGAATGAGTTTGGTGATAATACCAATTGTCCTGATAAATTAAATACATTGATTTCTACATTGGTATTTTCATTATCAAGGGTAAAGTCAAGGTACCATGTACCATAGGAATTTCTCAAGTCAAATTTTTGATCAATATTTTGAACTTGATCCGAAACTTTGTTCTCTATGATCGCTTCACAATCTGTATATGAATTACTTAATATCAAATCAAAACGATTAGACTCTCCAATGTTGTTGGATTCAAAATCATATTGTTTATCTACAGATAAATCAATAGCGGTATTCGTCTCATTATCTTTCAAGTAAATGCATGAATAACTATCATAAACTTCATCTGTATTATCAACATTAATAGAATAGTTTCCTTTCTCTCCAGTATAGACTGAAATTGGCAATACATGAGATGATTCTAAAGGGTTAACTGTATTTCTTACCAAATCTTGATCTGAATTTGCAGCTTTTGAGTAAATAGCAGGAGCTTTTTGGATTGGGCTTGCTAAATAAGGAGCATCCAACTCATCAAATTCACCTTTAGCATTAGGATCAAATTCAACTTGCATTAAATGGTTGAATGAATTCTGATCAGAAGTAATTTTTAACTGGAATGGATCATCAAGTTTCTTTCTTATAAAAGTTGAAGAGGTTGAAGAAACTTTATCGGCTTCTTGGAAGGTATGATATCTACCACCACCAGTAAATTTAAATATCCAGAATGCTTGTCCAGGTGCAATTAAATTTCCACTGCTCCCAGCAAACAATTGATATGAACCATTATCCGTATTAAAAATATAGAATGATTTGTCTACTGAGGCATGGGTTTCAACACTATCCCAGGATATAAATGCTTGATATGGGTTTCCACCCAAATTCCAGCCTTGATCTACCTGCATGTGGAAGAATAATATATCCCCATTATTTGGTGATCCAACATAATCAACTGTAGTTGCACTAAATGTAGAACTTGTTGTAGCCAAATAAACTTCATAACCTTTACCAACTAATAAACTAGTACTTGTACTACTCACAGTATCATGTTTATCATTAAACTGATCATATGTCTTAATGCTGTAAAAAATTCCGCCTCCATTAACTGTAGCATTACCATCGGGTCCACCAACGCCACTGATGAATAAATCATCATCAAGATCTGCAACTGTAGCATCAGAAATTGGCGAAGAGAAATTACCATAATTTGCATTTCTTGTGCCGATATATCTTTGAAGGGTGAATTCTCCTGTAAATGCATTGCTCATGGATTCTTCAATAACTGCCGTCTTTGAAGCGTCTGAAACCATTACCATTTCATCAGCGGAAGATACATCAAGGCCACCAGCTACTACTTGAAGGCTGTTGGTTACTCCCCAAGCACCAGAAGCAAGACTAAGACCAGCAGCATTATTTACAATCAAATTATTAAAATCGACTCTAGAACCTGAAGTATTCGTGAAACTTTGACTTAATGATGTTTTAAGCGCAGAAATGGTGCCAGATCCTGCTGTTAACCCTCCACTTGATTGGACATTAAAGTCATCATAAACGCTTAAGGTATGAGCTCCTGAAAAAGTTAAAGTACCACCAGACTCAATAGTCAAATCTAAAACTGATGCATCTGCATCAATAGTAACATCAAATGTATTTGGAATTGAAACTACTTCTGTTTGTCCTGGAATACAAGTACAACTCCAAGTACTGGTTTGGTCCCAATCGCCATCCGCAATTGCAGTAATATCTGCATCTTCTTCTGCTAATGTAAAATAATCGCCATCAGAAAGGCTTATACCAGTAAACTTGATAGAATTATTTCCAGCGTTATAAGTTCTTCCTGCAGAATGGGTCGATGTACCTCCATTACTAAAATCTCCATCAGCACTTTCAATTAAAACAATATAATTTGCAGGAGATGCAAATGATCCTACATCTAAGAAAAATTCAATATCTACTGTTCCAGGAGTACCAGTTACATCTGCTCTCCAAACCTGAGTCCATCGTTCAACCACACCTGCAGGAACAGAAGTAGTTGTAGCAAACCCTCCATTGTCATGTCCTGTTAATAAATAATCACCATCACCGAGTGTAGATGGGTTATCAATTAAAATATCGTCTAATCCTCTAGCGGAGGTATTACTGCCATCAGATTCTTGGCCAATTCCCATCACATCATTAGGATGTGTTGAACCATAAGAAAAGATTGAACTATTTGTAGGAGTTAAATTGTATTTTGCAGCCAAGTATGCAGCTACAATATCTCTTTCAGCTTCACTTAATTCTGTATTATACATGATTAACTCTGCAATCTGACCATCAAGGAATGTACTTTTACTTGGAGTAACCCTACAACCTACAACCGATGAAGCTCTACTTTCTAGTGAATTCCTTGTTTGTGTAATTTGAGCACTACCACTACTAACATGAATATTTGTAGAACCAGGAGTTCCAGCAGAGGTCTTCCCAGTAACAATGCCATAAGTATTAACTGTTTTGGATACATTATGAATTTTAGAAGGGGTGTTGCTAATCATGTATGCATTATTGACTTTGTCATTCAATACATGCTTTTCAACATTAAAAACTCCATCCTGGGTGGTATTATTATGATTGTAAACTGCCAAGAATGTGAAATCAGAAGTTGTAATGTGACTGGTCAAATCTAGATTGTCGTTCGATCCATCAAAGTCTACGGCAGGTAAACTATTTACTTGATTCGTTAAAAAAGTTGGTTGATTTGCTCCAGTACCTTGAGTTGCATTATTTGAATTGCCAGATTCATCTGTCCATGAACTAACAGGATCACTATTGGTTAACCCTAATCGACTTGCATCTAGCCATAAAATATTTGTTGAGCTACCACCAACACCTCCTGGTCCGGTCTGTGCTATTGCTAAGCTTCCGAAAAGAACACTAAATAGGAAAAGTTGTATCTTTTTCATCTTCATCTTCAAATTATCTAAACGGTAAAATTACTTTATTTTCTTCAATTATCTTTTTATTTAACTACTGCTTTAAAGGTAGAAGTAATCTATAAAAACAATTTTAAATCTTTTAATACTTCTTTACGTAAAACTTCAATTAAAGTTTCATTATCAAATTGAGTGGATTAAATTATCGGTGTTGATTGAATAATGGCAAACGAACTACTGATTAAATTTGTTTCTTTGCCGAATTATAGGGGATAGAATATTATGAAAGAAAATAATGTAGGAGATTCTTTATTCAGAATAGACCTTAGAACCTTTTTTCAATATATCATTAGATTTTGGTTTTTGGTTATCATAGGCTTGTTGATCGGAATAGGATACTCTTATTATCACTTAAGATATACACCAGCAACTTATAAGGTAAATTCAAGAATATTATTGAAAGATGAATATTCTTCTTGGGGTCAAGAGTATTTTTTGCCAGGAATGGAATTGGTTAGTGTCCGAAATCGATTGATAAACGAATTGGGTATTATAAAATCATTTCCCGTAATGAGCAGAGTTGCTAAAAATTTAGACTGGGAAATATCTTATTATAAAATTGGCAATATTAAGACTACGGAAATGTACACCTATTCAGCCTTCCGTGTCGATTTGATTGGAGATAAAAGATTAAATGAACCAATCTATGTTCGTTTTCTTGATCAAAATCGATTTAAACTTTCAGATAGGCAAGAATCGCTCAAGGAGTCTGAGATATATAATGTAGATCAGATTGTTAACTACAAGGGCATTTCATTTCGGATAAATATAAATGAAAACCTGCTTGAATTAGATTCCGATTACTCCTTTAATTTTAATTACGAAAATGCTCTCGCAAGAGGATTTCAAGCCAAATTAGGAATAGAAGTAGAGAATAGAGAGTCTTCTATTTTAATTCTTTCCACTGCTAGTCAAACTCCATTAAAGTCAATTGACTTTCTGAATGTTCTTATGAACACCTATATTGATTGGGGAGTAGATCAAAACAATGAGATTGCTCAAAATACAATCGGTTTTGTTGACCAACAACTTAAGGTTATTGCTGATTCTTTGGTAATAACAGAATACAAGTTGGAAAAATTTAGGAAGAAGAATTTTCAAGATAGAATTTTTGTTGAAGAAGAAGAAGGAAATATGTTGGAAGTATTTAGTATTGAGGATGAAATTACCAAGAAGAAAATTCAGAAACAATATTATTCTTCATTGATAAAAAATCTTGAAGATGAGAATAATAGATTTTTCCCATCATCGGTAATTTTTGATTTTCGGGATCCAAATATTGAAGTTTACTTAATTGATCTACAAGAATCAGTAGCAAAATATGAAGAAGAGAGGTTTCAATATAAAGATGACAATGACTTACTAAAAAGAGATAGAGAGGTAATTAATGACAAGAGAAAATTCTTAATAGAATTAGCTAAAACCAATAAAAGTCAGATTGATGAATTAATAGTCTCCTTAAATCGAACGTTAAAAATTCAAGAAAATAAGGTTCTTAAGATCCCAAGCGAACAAAGAGAATTCTTCAATCTAAAGAGGGAGAATAAAATTCTAGGAGATTTATATACATTCTTATTGAATAAACGCTCAGAGGCTAGTATTGCTAAATCATCTTCTGTTCCTAAAGCCCAAATACTGGATTTTGCCAATGAATATCGTGTTTCTTATGTCGGACCCAACACAGCTAACACCTATGTAATGGGTGTGTTTTTAGGTACTGGTCTTCCATTGTTAATCATTTTGTTGTTCTACATATTTAACAATAAAATTATCTCTCCTTGGGATCTTAAAAGAAGTACAGAGATTCCTGTAGTTGGAACAATACCTTTGAAAACTAACCTCAAAAATAATATTGTAGTAAATAATAATTTGAAATCAGTCATCTCAGAATCCTTTAGAAGCATTCGAACCAATGTTAACTTTATGGTTTCTGGATCTAACAAATTAAAGGTTTTAGTTACTTCATCTATAAGTGGTGAAGGAAAAACGTTTACTTCTATTAACCTAGCCTCTATTTATGCAGCTTCTGGTAAAAAAACCATAATACTAGGTGCAGATATGCGGAAACCTAAAATATTTCAAGATTTCGATCTCAACAATAACATAGGTCTTAGCAGTTTGTTGATTAATAAGTTTAGCATTGAAGAAGCTGTTCAAAAAACCAGTATTGAAAACCTTGATCTAATTTCATCTGGACCAGTTCCTCCGAATCCTGCTGAATTAATTGAAAGTGACAGAATGCAGACCTTGATGGAAGAGTTAGAAGATCTGTATGAAATTATTATTATTGACTCACCTCCACTTGGACTGGTAACTGATTCTATATTATTAAGCAAGTATGCAGATGCTAGTCTGTATATTGTTCGACATAACTACACCAAGCAAATCTATATTCAAAATATTAGCAAATTGAATAGTGAAGGTATTATAAATAATGTGGGTATAGTAGTTAATGCAGTAAAGCAAGTAAAAGGAATAGGTAATTATGGTTATGGTAGTCAATACGGTTATGGTTATGGTTATGGCTATGGATACGGCTATGGTTATGGCTATGGTTATGGCTATTATTCAGATGATAATGTAAAATCATAATTGGTGAAATCTGTTAGCCCAATTAATGGAATAGAGTATAAGGTCCCCAATAGACTGGATGATGTTTCTAATATAGAAAACTTCAGAGTCAAAAATGGTGAAAAATCGGTTGTTACAATTCAGGGATTGGGATTTGTAGGTGCTGCAATGGCAATGGTTGTCGCTAATGCATTTAAGGAATATGCGGTAATAGGTGTTGATGTAGCTGATGAGAAAAATTACTGGAAAATTGCAAGTCTGAATGAAGGAGTCTTTCCAATTATAGCAGATGATCCTAAAATTGAAGAGTATTATACATCAAGTAGAGTTAAGGGTAATTTTCTTGCAACATATGATTCGTATGCCTATAAGATAGCTGATGTAATTATTGTAGATATCAACTTAGATGTTCAGAAGAAATCAGATAATCAAAATAAATTATTGGATTTTGATGTTGATTTGAGTGCCTTTAAAAAAGCCATTCAAATTATAGGTCAAAATTGCAGAGAAGATGCTTTGGTGCTTGTTGAGACTACAGTTCCTGTAGGAACTTGTAAACACATTGTCGAACCTATTTTAAAGGAAGAATTAACTAAAAGAGGAATGAATTCCAATAGATTGAAAATTGGACATTCCTATGAAAGGGTTATGCCTGGACCAAAATATATTGAATCCATTCAAAATTTTTATCGAGTGTTTTCTGGGATAAACGAGGAAAGTGCTGATGCCACAGAGGAGTTTCTAAGGTCCGTTATTCGTACTGATGAATATCCATTGACAAAACTTGGAAATACAAATTCTACTGAATTGGCAAAAGTTTTAGAGAATTCTTTTAGAGCTATGAATATTGCCTTTATCTCAGAATGGACTTCATTGGCAGAAGAAGCCGAAGTCAATTTGTTTGATGTTGTAAATGCAATAAGGATGAGACCAACTCATAAAAATATAATGTTACCCGGCCTTGGAGTTGGTGGTTATTGTTTGACCAAGGATCCACTTCTAGCAAGTTGGTCTAAAGTCAATGTAATTAAATCGAAGAATGGCTTAGAACAAAGCGAAGCTAGCGTTAGAATCAATGATCAATTGCCTTTGCATGCTTTTAAGTCGCTTAAGAAATTTATGAAGGATGATCTCAATGGTAAGAATATTCTTTTGCTTGGTGTTTCCTATTTGAATGATGTTGGAGATAGTCGTTATACACCTGTAGAAACATTATATAATTTATTGAAAAGTGCTGGAGCTAGAATTAGTTTGCATGATCCATTTATTTCTTATTGGGAAGAAGAAGAAATTGCCATTAATAATGATTTAAAAGTAACATTTGAATCGAATTACGATGTGATTGTCATTTCTACAGGCCATAAAATATATAGGGACAATGAATTATTGTTTGATTCAATTATAAAAGGCAATGCCTTATTGTATGATACAATTGGAGTTTTTACCAATGAATTCATTGAAAGAATAAGATCAAATAACAAATCAATTAAAGTAATCGGAAGAGGAGATTTATAAATATGAAAAAAGTACTATTGCTTGGAGGCGCTGGATTTATTGGATTTCATATCGCAAAAAAAATGCTTGAAGATGGAGGGTATCAACTTCATATCGCGGATAATTTATTCAGAAGTGGAGGAGAGAAGGATGACGCATTCTCAACTCTTGAAAAAAATGAAAATATCAAGTTCTTTAAAGGAGACTTCACAAATCCTAGGAGTTTTGATCAATTAGAAGATAATTACGACTACGTATATATGTTAGCTTCTATGGTAGGTGTAGATTATGTTAACACAATTCCTCATGAAATAATTAGAGTGAATACAGCCCTGATATATAATACGCTTGAATGGTTGAAAGAGGCGTCTGTAGGTAGGGTTTTATTTACCTCTACGAGTGAGTGTTACGCTGGAGCTATAGAAGCATTTGGCTATGATGTGCCTACTCCTGAGGAAGTGCCATTAACAATAGAAGACATTAGACATCCAAGATTTACTTATGCGGTAACAAAAATGTTGGGAGAAAGTGGTTTTATTCAATATGGTAAGTTTAACAACTTCGATACTATTATTGTTAGATATCACAATGTTTTTGGTCCAAGGATGGGATTTAAGCATGTAATTCCTCATTTAGTGCAACGCTTTCTGAATAATGAAAACCCATTTAAAGTATATGGGCATGATCAGACAAGATCATTTAACTTTATTGATGATGCGGTAAAGGGAACCATACTAGCTGCAGAAAAGGGTGTAGCGGGTGAAATATATCATATCGGAGAGGAAGATGAAATCACCATCGAAAAACTAGTAAAGACCATTGGTAAATATTTTAATTTCGAAGGAGAGTATGAAAATGCTCCTACATTCCCAGGATCAGTTGCACGTAGATGTCCGGATATTTCAAAGGCTAAGAATGACTTAGGTTATACTCCAGATACTGGTTGGGAAAATGGATTAGAAAGAACCTTAGATTGGTATAAAGAATATGTTAGTAGTGGAGCCGCCATGCATGAATCATTCTATGACAATAAAAAAAATAAAGAATGAGTGATGTAATACCATTAAGTGTTCCCGTTCTTGAAGGGAATGAATGGAAATATGTCAAAGATTGTTTAGATTCTGGTTGGATTTCATCTGCAGGAGCTTATGTCAACAAGTTTGAAGAACAATTAGCTGAGTATACAGGAGCGAAATATGCTGTAGCTACTGTAAATGGAACTGCAGCCATACATTTGGCTTTAAAGATTGTTGGAGTAACTTATGGTGAATGTGTAATAATGCCATCATTGACATTCGTAGCAACAGCCAATGCAATATCTTACACCGGTGCAGAACCTATATTCATTGATTCAAATAAAGATGATTGGCAGATAGATTCGAAGCTTTTGGAAAAGTATTTGAAAGAAGAATGTTATATGAAGGATGGTAGCTGTTTTCGAATAAGAGATAATAAAAGAATTGCAGCGATAATGCCGGTCCACGTTCAAGGTAACATTGGAGATATTGATCGCATTGTTTCATTAGGAGATGAGTACAATATAACTTTAGTCGAAGATAGTGCTGAAGCTTTAGGAAGCTTTAAGGGAGAAGTATCCGCAGGAAGATTTGCCAAAATTGGTTGTTTTTCGTTTAATGGAAATAAAATTATTAGCTGTGGTGGCGGTGGTATGATTATTACGGATGATGAAGAAATTGCAAAATCTGCCAAACACTTGTCTACAACGGCTAAAACCGATCCCATGACCTATCATCATGATGAAGTAGGATATAATTACCGATTGGTTAATGTTTTGGCTGCTTTGGGCGTAGCTCAGATGGAAAATATTGACAAATACGTTGAAAGAAAAAAATACATAGGAGATTATTATAGAAAGCACTTATCTGGAATAGGCGACATTGGTTTTCAAAAAATTGATCAGGAAATATCATTTAATAATTGGCTTTTTACTATCAGTACCTCCAAACAAAATGAACTGCTTAATTACTTGAATTCAGTAGGTATAATTTGTCGTCCATTTTGGATGCCAATGCACCTATTACCCATGTATCAGAAATTCGAATTCTATACAATAGATAGCAACGCAGAAAAAATTCATGAGACTAGTTTAGCAATTCCATGCAGCGTCAATTTGACTGATAATCAACTAGCACGGATTGTACAAGAAATACATAATTTCTTTAGTGAATAGCAAATTTTATTTGCAATCTTTTTGAATTATTAAGTTAAGTTTGAAGCGACTTTTATTGCTAGAGAAATGACAATACCTGAACTCATTTTGATAGGTGGTGGTGGACACTGTCATGCTTGTATCGATGTGATTGAACAAGAAGGTAAATTTAAAATTGCAGGCATTGTTGATATTCCTCAAAATGTAGGGCTTAATATTATGGGTTACCCTATAATAGGAACTGATGAGGATTTAAAATCGATAAGTGAGAAGTACGATCATTTCTTTATTACAATTGGATCAATAAGAAGTATAGCTCTTCGATCTAAATTGTACCATCAGATAAAATCTTTAAATAAGAATTTGCCAACAGTTGTTTCACCTCTAGCCTATGTATCTAAACATGCCAGAATTGGAGAAGGAACAATCGTAATGCATCAGGCCATAATCAATGCAAATGCGACTGTAGGAGAAAATAATATAATCAACTCCAAGGTATTAATAGAACATGATGCTAAAATTGGAAGGAATAACCATATTTCTACTTCATCAGTAATTAATGGAAGTGCTCAAGTTGGAGATAATTGTTATGTCGGGAGTAACTCTTCAATTAATAATGGTGTAAAAGTAACTGATGGTGTAATTTTAGGTTCTTCTTCAACAGTAATTAAAGACCTAGGAACTAAGGGTACATTTGTTGGTGTTCCAGTAAGAAAAATAAAACCATGAGCAAGGTATTTATTATAGCAGAAGCAGGAGTAAATCACAATGGTAGTTTGGATTTGGCCAAAGAGATGATTGATAAAGCTGCATTAGCTGGTGCAGATGCAGTGAAGTTTCAAACTTTTAAAACAGAAAATTTAGTAACAAAAAGTGCAAGAAAGGCAGACTATCAAATAGATAATACTCAATCAGAAGAGTCACAATATGATATGCTTAAAAAATTAGAATTGGATTTAAACGCTCATCATGCCTTGATGGATAGAGCATCGGAAAAGGGCATTCAATTCTTATCAACTCCATTTGACTTGGAAAGTGCAAATAGCTTGCTCGAATTAGGCTTGCCAATTTTCAAAATTCCTAGCGGTGAATTAACCAATTTGCCTTTACTGAGGTTAATAGGAAGTTTTAATAAAGAGATTATTCTTTCGACAGGTATGGCAAATTTGAAAGAAGTATCTGAAGCACTAGCAGCTTTGATCAAAGCAGGAACAGCCAAAGAAAATATTACCATTTTGCATTGCAATACTGATTATCCTACAGATATGAGGGATGTTAATTTAAAAGCGATGTTAACGATAGAAAATGAGCTTGGTGTCAATATTGGCTATTCCGATCATACATTAGGAATTGAAGTGCCAATTTCAGCAGTTTCTTTAGGTGCACAAATTATTGAGAAGCATTTTACCTTAGATAGAAATATGGATGGTCCGGATCATGCAGCAAGTCTCACACCGGAAGAGCTGAAAAATATGATTCAATCCATAAGGAATATTGAAAAGGCACTTGGTGATGGCATTAAAAAGCCAACCTCAAGTGAATTAAAAAATAAAGAAATAGCACGAAAGAGTATATTCTACGTAAGAAGTTTAAGAAAAGGACAATCTATAAGGGCAGAAGATTTGACCACTAAAAGGCCAGGAGATGGATTATCACCTATGAATTGGGATAATTGTATTGGAAAAATTTTAGTGAAAGATGTAGAACAAGGTGACTATGTGCAAATTGGAGATTTAGAATAATGCAATGGAAAGAAATATTATAAAAGATAATAGTACAGTGTTGGATGCTTTTGATGCTTTGAATAGTATTCATGTCAAAAAACATCAGACCTTGTTTGTTATTGATAAATCTGAAAAACTTGTTGGAGTTTTGACTGATGGGGACATTCGAAGAGGACTATTAAAAGGATTGAGTGTCAATGACCCATTACTCACTTTTGTAAATAAATCATACAAATATTTAAGTGAAGGAGAGGTGCCATCTGAAAAGCCAGAATTATTTTCTTCGGATCAGATTATTTTGGTTCCAGTAATAGACAAAGAAAAAAAATTACTAAGCATACTTGATCTTACGGCAACTTCTAAATTTCTTCCTATAGATGCTGTGATCATGGCAGGAGGGAAAGGAAAGAGACTTCGGCCTTTGACAGAAAATTTACCTAAGCCATTATTAAAGGTAGGAGATACACCAATCTTGGAGAGAAATGTTAATAGACTCAGTGATTTTGGAATTAAAAAATTAACGATTAGTGTCAATTATTTAGGGGACTTAATTAGAGATTATTTCAAAGATGGAAGTAGTAAAGGCATTGATATTTCGTATGTAGAAGAAATGAAATTCTTAGGAACGATGGGTTCAGTATCACTAATAGATAAGTTTCACAACGAAAATATATTGGTGATGAATTCGGACTTATTGACCAATATAGATTTTGAAGATTTTTATGCTACGTTCAAAAATACAAATGCAGATATGCTGATTGCAAGTATTCCTTATGAAGTTAGTGTTCCCTATGCAGTATTAGAAAATGATGGAGATAAAATAATTTCTTTGAAAGAGAAACCAATTTATACGTATTATTCCAACGCAGGAATATACCTAATAAAGAAGTCAGCACTATCCTTAATACCTAAAGAAGAGAAGTATGATGCTACTGACTTAATACAACAATTAATTGATGATGGTAAGAAGGTTAAATCTTATCCTTTAAGAGGATATTGGTTAGATATTGGTAAACATGCTGATTATGAAAAAGCGCAATCGGATGTATTGCACATTAAGTTCTAAGCACTGACTAAATGAATAATCAGATTTTAGAAGAAACATTAATCTTTATACCTGCTAGGGGTGGGTCTAAGCGATTAAAGGGGAAGAATATCAAGAATTTAGAAGGTATACCATTAATAGCTTATTCAATAAGGTTTGCAAAACAATTTGCATCCTTAGATCAAATTTGCATATCCTCCGATGACAAAAATATTATTGCAGTTGCTGAAAAAGAAGGTATGCAAGTACCTTTTATAAGACCAGATCATCTAGCTAGCGATACAGCGAGTTCTGAAGATGCTATACTTCATGCATTAGAATTTTATAGAAAGAAGGGCAGGGTATTTAAGTATGTTTTATTGCTTCAACCGACTTCACCATTGCGACATGAAAACCATCTAATAAAGACTTTGGCTGAAATGCAAAAAGGGGTGGATGCAGTGATTTCTGTAGAAGAGAAAAAAAAGAATCACTATCTGGTATTAAAGAGAGAAGATAATAGTGGAAACTTGGTTGAACTCGTTGATGATAATCAAAGGTCTTTTGAAACTAGTGAAAAGATATATGAAATCAATGGTTCTATATATTTACTGCGAGTAGAAAGTTTGTTTAAGTATGGCACTGTTTCAAAAATGAAAAATATAAAGAAGGTGATAATGTCATCCTATTATTCAGTGGATATCGATACCATTGAAGATTGGAATTATTGTGAATATATTATTCAAAACAATTTATTACAAGAACCATGAATATTGGGTTTATTTCTACCTCAAGGGCTGATTTTGGGATTTACAGACCATTGATTGATCGAATAATTGAGACAGAGGGTTTAAATTATTTGTTATTTATTGGTGGTATGCATACCACCAATAGGTTCGGAAATTCTTGGAAACTTATTGAAGGCTATGGGTATGAGATTGCAGAAAGATTATCGCCTTTGGATGATAATGACAATCAAGAAGGAATTGCTAAATCTATGGGTGAAACCTTGATTAGCTATGGCAGAATTTGGGACAAATATAAAAGTCAATTAGACTTAATTATCGTATTGGGAGATCGTTTTGAGATGTTTGCTGCTGTAGCAAGTGTAATTCCTTTCAATATACCAATTGCTCATTTGCATGGTGGTGAGGAGACCAAAGGAGCAATTGATAATAAATTTAGAGATGCAATTAGTGTATTGTCGGATATTCATTTTACTTCTACTGAGAATCACTGTAAGAAAGTCAAAAATTTGACTGCATCAGAACAAGTATACAATGTTGGCTCCATGGGTATTGAAGCTGCTTTAAGTGTTGATTTAATTGAAGAGAATGAATTTGAGCAAAAGTTTAAGGTAAGTATCAGTGAAGGCTTCATTCTTACTACCTACCATCCAGAAACCATAGCTTTAAATAATGAGGAGAAAATTGAAGAATTGATCCAAGCCCTTAAAGAGATTCCGGTTAAAGTATTGTGTACGCTTCCAAATGCAGATACAGAAGGAACAGTGATTAGAAATAAATTTATTCAATATGAAAGAGAGTTTCCAGAAAAGATAGTTTGTTTTGAGAATTTAGGACAATTGGGCTATTATTCGGCAATGGCATATTGCAAAATGATGATTGGAAACACTTCAAGTGGGATCATAGAGTCAGCTGCGTTTAATAAAATGGTAATAGATGTTGGTAATAGACAAGAAGGAAGAGAAAGAGGGAGAAATGTCATCAATGTTCCAAATAAAAGAGAAGAAATTATAAATGCCTATCGCCAATTCAATCCAAAAAAATCGGCTAGTTTTGATCATCCATTTGGAAAGGGAAATACTTCGTTCGAAATACTTGAAATTCTTAGTCAATTAACGAAGTAAATGTTGATAATATTCTAAATAATATCGATTGGAGAATATAGTAGTTTTTGGTGCAGGCAGAATGGGAATACGCCATGTACAGGGAGTAATAAATTTAGAATTTGTTGAGAAAGTCACAATTGTTGATATATTACCCAATGCTCTTGAACAATCACAAGAAGTATTATCTAAGGAAGAAAATTTCTACAAATGTCACTTTATACTATTAGCAGATCTTGCGCATGAAGTAAAATATGAAGTAGGTATAATAGCTTCTACTGCAGGTAATCGATTAGAACAGTTTAATCGATTGATGGATCTTGGTTGTAAATATGTTTTACTTGAGAAACCATTAGGGCAAAGCTTAAAAGAAGTTGAAACTTTGATTGAAAAAGTAGAAGCATCGGAAGCAATTTGTAGTGTCAACTTTGGAAGGAGATTATTTGATGATTATAAATCACTGAAGAATGACTTTCAAAATATACCCCAATTGAAAGGACCAAAAACAATTAGTTTAAATACTGGATCAATTGGTATTGGAGCCAATGGAATACATTATCTAGATATACTATTTTTTCTGTTGGATGCAGATAGAGCTACAATTAAAAGTGCAGAGATCGATACACAACTTATTGAAAGTCCAAGAGGGATAGATTTCTGTGATTTTGGAGGATGGGCAGTAATAGAATATTGGAGGAATGAGGAGATGAGAGCTAGACTATTGGTGTCTATTTCTTCTCAAAGTACCACTTTTGGAAGCTGGGAGTTTATTGCTCCGCATGCAAGAATACATTTTAGTGAAGGAGACCGTAAAAGAATCAATGTTTATAGAAAAGAAGATTCTAATTTGCCAATGTATCGATATTTTGGAGATTATTCAGCAGCTGAAGAATCGAAAATTGAATTTCCAACCTTAAGTGAAATTACCAGTAAATGGTTAATTGGTTTAAGGCAAGGCAAGCATCTTTTACCATCAATTTCCGAATCGAAAAAAGTACATCAATTGATGTTTGACTGGCTGAGCTACAGCAAAAGTCACCAAGAAAATTTCCCCATTACTTAAATCATAATTTTTATGGAAACATCATTGGTTTGGTTAGTAGGAGCAGGGAATATGGCAATTGACTATATTAAGGTGCTTCAAGCACTAAATAAAGAAATTATTGTTATTGGACGTGGTGAAGAGAACTGCAAACATATTGAAGCAACTTTCGGAATTAATGCCATTCCAGGAGGGATTACCGATTTTCTGAATACTAATCCGGAATTGCCATCAAAAGTTATAGTAGCTGTTAATATGAGTCAGCTTCAAACTACAACAATAGCCTTGTTAGATTATGGCGTAAAAGATATTTTAGTCGAAAAACCTGGTGTAGCGAATCATGATGAGTTGGATGATTTGTGCTCTTTGGCAGAACAAAAAGAAGCGAATATTCTGCTGGCTTATAATCGCAGGTTTTATGCTTCAGTAATCAAGGCCATGGAAATTATCGAAGAGGATGGAGGACTAAGCTCGTTCAATTTTGAATTTACGGAATGGTCTCACATTGTAAAAGATTTAAAGAAAGATCCAGTAGAACACCAGAATTGGTTTTTGGGAAATAGCACACATATTGTCGATATTGCTTTTTTTATTGGTGGGAAACCAATACAAATGCAAGCATATACCGCAGGGCAAAACGAATTGCCATGGCATAAGGCAAGTGCAGTTTTTTCAGGTGCTGGAATTACAGAGAAACAAGCATTGTTTTCATATGCTGCGAATTGGCAAGCACCCGGAAGATGGAGTATGGAATTTTTGACCAAAAAGCATCGATTGATATTTAGACCTATAGAAAAATTGCAAATACAAAGGATTGGAAGTGTAAAACAAGAGGAATTGGAGGGAGTGGATTACACTCTTGATAATCAATTTAAACCTGGATTGTTTTTGCAGACAAAAGCCTTTCTTGAGAATGATTTTGATCGATTCTGTAATCTTTCAGAGCAGAAGGAAATGATAAAAGAAATTTACCTTAATATGAGTAATTATATTTAGCAAAATTTCGATTCAATTTAGCATGCAATGAAGCTCTCTGCTTTAGACATTAAGAATATTTTCTTTGAATTAGAGAAAGACAAAACGTTTTTATCCTTTAAACTTCGAGGAATTTCTCTTTACTTCATTTTGAGGTTTCAATTGGAAATGCACATAAGAACAAGCAAGAGTTCTCAATTCTCCAACAAACCAAATAATATAGTAATTCGTGGAATAAGAAAAATAAACAGAATTTTATTTGGCCCACCAAAATTAGAAAGCATAACTCACCTATTTGATTCACCAGATTCTCTCCTAGAGTCTCCATTTTTATTTGTTGGGACTTGTGCATTGCGCAATGAGGAAGGGTCTAATGTGGATTTATATGATATAATTAAACATTACTACAAAAAGAATCTAGCCATCAATTTTATCCAACCAGAGTATAAAAGAAGGCCTTTCCCTAAAAAAAGCAAGTATTACCATACATTCGTTAAATTAGAAGAAAGTAGCAATTACCTATCAGATGATGAAAAATCTATATTATCAGACTTTGTAGATTATCTGAGTAGTAAAATAGGTGTTGACTTGAGTTCAAAAAAATCGAGTTATTTATCGAGTGCTAGTATCACCCTATCGAGGGCTAAAAATCTGGAAGAATTAATTGTAAAAAGTAAACCAAAGTTTGTTTTTGCAAGGTCAGTATATACCGAACCATGGGTTCCTATTGCTTGCAAAGCCTCCAATACACAATTAATTGAAGTGCAACATGGAGCATTGGGTATACATTGTCTTTATTACCAAACTTCTTTAGGAGAAAAAGATTTGAAAATGGGTCATATATTAATGCCATCTTATATTCTTACAATCGGTGAAGAGTGGAAAAAAATCTTAATTGACCAGAGGTCCTACTTTGACATTAATAATGTTTTTAATATTGGAACAAGTAACATTGGTCAAATTTCAAAGTTGCAGAACAACAAAAAGAAAAGAGTACTTTTTCTTTTGCAGGGGAGAAGATTTAATGGACTTTTTACAATCACGAATTTTTTGCTTCAATTTCTTCAAAAATATGCATCCGAAATTATCAAGAAGGACGTTGAGATTGTTGTCAGACCCCACCCAGTTGATAAGGCCGAAGCTGAATTATTCTTGGAAGAATATGGGGACTATATTCATATAGAAGACCCACATAGTATTAGTTCAATGGATTCAATAAAAAAATCAAATTTTATAATGAGTGCTACATCCATGTGCCTATATGAGGCGCTTGCTTTAGGAATCACAGCAATTTCATTAAAACCTTATACTGGAGTTATAGCTACAACAAGAGGGATTGAATTTATTGATTCGATTGAAGAATTATTTGATTTGGTAATTAATTCAAATGGTAATATTGATTCGTTTCGATATTTAGATGAATTTGATTATAAACCACTTGATTATTTTTACGAACAGATTGAAGCTTTGAATTAGAGACAACTTATTTTATGTATTTCTAATCCTTAAAATTTAAATAGCAATATCATTTTAATGCCAAGGTGGCAAATGCTGTATGCTTAAAAGATTATTTACCAACAGCTTTCTGTATGCAATGGGTCCCCAAATTCCCAAAATTGCCAATTTATTGGTATTACCTGTAATTACGCAGTTTCTTTCGCCTACAGATTATGGAATTTATGGAACGTTATTAGCGTATACTGGCCTATTAGCTGGTTTGAGGATGATGGGTTTCGATGTTTTGCTAATCAATAGTTTTTTTAAAAAATCAGCTTGGAAAAACTATTGGAAAAGATATTTGGGAGGATTGTACGCATACAATTTTGCTTTTGCATGGGTTTATGGATTTCTCTTGTACACATTTATGCCAAAAGAAGTAGGTGAAAACACTTTTATCGTTTTAGCATTAATTATTATTCCATCCACATTTTTTAGCGTTATCAATAAATTCGGAGGTCGTTATTTTCAATTAAAACAGAAACCCCAATACATAGCTATCGTAACCATAATTGTAGGTTCTATAACTGTGCTAATGAACCTCTATACAATTGCTTACCTTAAATTAGGTTATATGGGTTGGTTTATATCTACAGCAATTGGAGAATCAATTTCCTTTATATGTTACTCAATACCAATTGTTAAGAATTTGGGGATACGTCCTAAGATTACATTAAATAGAAACTTTTGGAAGAAAAGCATTCGTGTTGCTTTGCCAACAGTTCCCCATAATTACTCGACTTATTTACTAAACTCTTCAGATCGTTTGGTAATGGACCAACTTAAAACTCCAATTGATCAGATTGGCATTTATAATCTCGCATACATATTTGGAGGATATATGGAGTTTTTTGGTAATGCTGTGGGAATGGCAGTTGGACCTATAATTGCTGGATTATTTAATAAAAAAACCAAGCAGGCTGAAAATCAAATAAAATCTTTAATATTCTTTTTGCAAACTACCTTTTTAGCAATATGCTTTGTCGTATCACTTTGGGTAAAAGAACTTTTTAACCTCTTAATAAGGAATGACAATTTAAGCATTGCATATCCATTAAGTATTATTATAATTATGGGATATGCTTATCGTCCACTTTACTGGGCTTCTGTAAATAAACTTATGTTTTATGAACATACCAATAAATTGTGGAGAATTTCATTTATCGCAGGATTGATCAATGTTGGGTTAAACCTAATATTCATCCCAATTTATGGCATTTATGCAGCTGCTATTACAACTTTAATCTCTTTGATATATCTAGGATTGTCACCTTATTTTATTAAGGAATATCAGGCCATGCAAAATGCCAAAATTTATCCAGTAATTTGGATGATTCTAATCGTAATTTTTACGGGTATTGCCTTTTATCTGAAAGATATTAATCCAGGAATTAAGGTGATTTGCAGCCTTTTGGTTATTGCCGTTCTGTTTATGGCATTCAAAAGGGAAAAACGTACATTAAGTCAAATTGTTTCTTAAAAATGTAAAGTCAGTTTTTTATCAAATCTTTTTGATAAAATAGTCGTAAATATGAGTTAGTTTGCTTTGGCTATTGCAAGATTGTATGATACGAATAAATAATATTAATAAATGGTCACAATCATAAATTATGATGCTGGGAACATAAAATCCATCCAAAATATGTTAAAAAGAATTGGAGTGGATTCTGTTATTACCGATGATTCTGTTGAAATTGATAGTGCAGAAAAATTAATTCTTCCAGGTGTGGGGCATTTTGGTCATGGCATGAGAAATTTGCACCAATCGGGCTTAGTTGAAACTTTAAATAAGAGAGTATTGCAGGACAAAATCCCAATTTTGGGAATTTGCTTAGGAGCTCAATTATTAGGTCAAGGTAGTGAAGAAGCTTCAGAAAAAGGACTGGGATGGCTAGAAATGGAAGTTGTAAAATTTGATTCTACCAGAATGGATGATCAATTAAAAATTCCACATATGGGATGGAATGAGTTAAGCATGAAGAAAGAATCAGCTCTTACAGATGGATTAGAGGCAAGTTCAAGATTTTACTTTGTGCATTCTTATCATATGAAATCAACTGTAAAACAAGATGTTCTAGCTACAGTAGAGTATGGATATGAATTTGATGCTGCGGTAGAAAAAGATAATATATATGGAGCTCAATTTCATCCAGAGAAAAGCCACAAATTTGGAATGAAAATATTGGAAAATTTTGCAAAGTTGTAATCTGTGAGAAGAGTAAGAGTTATTCCTGTTTTGACAATCGACAATGAAAAATTGGTAAAGACAATTAAATTTAAAAAACCTAATTATATTGGTGATCCTGTAAACGCCGTTAAAATTTTTAACGAAAAGGAAGTCGACGAAATTGTATTATTAGATATAACTGCGACCAAAGAGAATAGAGAACCGAATTATGATAAGATAGAGGAAATATGTAGTGAAGCTTTTATGCCTTTTGCTTATGGAGGGGGAATTAAAAAGATAGAACATATCGATAAACTTTTCAAATTGGGTATTGAAAAAGTCGTGTTAAATACTATTCTGGCGACGGATCCACAATTGGCGAGAAAGGCAGCGGACAAATATGGAGAGCAAAGTATTGTTGCTTCCATAGATGTTAAAAAAAATATTTTAGGTAAATACAAGGTTTATACGAAGTCTGGACAAGGTAAAATCAAACAGTCATTAGATCAATACATTCAAAATGTAATAAATGCAGGAGTCGGTGAATTGATCTTAACTTCGATTGATAATGATGGTACTTATAGAGATTATGATTTTGAATTGATTCAGAAAGTGTCTTCATTAACTCCAATACCTTTAGTTGCTTGTGGAGGTGCATCAGATATTTATAGTTTCAAAAAAGCGATAGAAAAAGGTGCATCGGCAGTTGCTGCTGGAAGTCAATTTGTTTACCGTGGAGAAACTAAGGGAATTCTAATTAATTATCCCAATCAGGAAGAACTTAGAGATAAAGTATTTCAATAATTTATGTCAACTTTTCAGGTGATTTAATTAATTAATATTGCTGAAATTTGTCGATATGGACAATTACCAGAGGTGTACTAAGACTGTAATGGACAACATTGCAGATCCAGATATAACATTTGACGAAAATGGAGTTTCCAATTATTGGTATGAATTTCATGAAAAGGCAAAAAAAGGACTTATACATGGTACAGAGGGAAAACAAAAGTGGGAGTCAATTGTAAACGAGATAAAGAAATCTAGTAAAAACAAGAAATACGATTGTATAATTGGAGTTAGTGGAGGGGTTGACAGTACTTATATAGCTTATCTTGTTAAACAAGCGAATTTAAAGCCTCTTGTTGTTCACTTTGATAATGGATGGAATTCCGAGATTGCTGTACAAAATATTTCTAAAATAATAGATTATTTAGATGCGGATCTTTATAGCTTGGTCGTAAATTGGGAGGAATTTAGGGATCTTCAAAGAGCCTATATAAAAGCTGGAGTAGTAGATATTGAAGTCTTAACAGATCATGCAATTGTTGCCACACTATATAAACTGGCAGCTAAGCATAAATTGAAACATGTAATTAGTGGGAATAATATCGAAACAGAATGCCTTCTACCTAAATCGTGGATTTTCAATAAAGTTGACCCAATTAATATTCAGGATATTCATTCCAAATATGGAGAAGTGAAATTGAAAACCTATCCTTTGTTCTCCATATTAAAAAAGAAATACTATCAAAATTACAAGCAACTAGAATACATTCGACCTATTAATTTAGCACCATATAATAAGGTCAAAGTCAAAGAAATTATTAAGAATGAAATTGGATGGGTAGATTATGGCGGCAAACACCATGAATCTGTTTTTACCAAGTTTTATCAGAATTACATCTTACCTACAAAATTTAAGATCGATAAACGAAAAGCGCATTTAACAAATCTAATTTGCTCCAATCAGATTACTAGAGATGAAGCATTAAAAGAATTAGAATTGCCATTATACGATGAAAAACAATTAAAACAGGATTATGAGTATGTAGTTAAAAAGTTAGGGTTTAGTTTCGAAGAATTTGATAAAATCATGAAGGAGCCACCCAATAGTCATTTTAATTATGCATTCGAAGGTCCAATAGAAAAACACTATCCATTCTTGAAGCCATTGAAAAATGTCTATAGTAAGATTCGATAAACTTGGATAAGAAGAAAATTCTTTTGATTTCTCCTCAATCTTGGGGACACATTAAAGTTTCAAAGCATCATTATGCAATTGAATTAGCAAAAAGGGGATATGAGGTAAGTTACTTACCACCTCCGACTGCTAGATTCAAAAATCTCTATATCCAAAGAGAAAAAATTGATAATGGACTGCATATAATTAAGCATAGCTTGTTCTTTCCTTTTATTTTCCAAAAGTATAGTACTGCCTTATTTAATCTTTTACTCAAATTTCACGTATATCGATTAAGAAACATTATTGGCAACGTAGATATTGTTTGGAGTTTTACTGATTTATACCCTGATCTAAGGATATTCAATGGGAAGAAAATAATTTATCACCAAGTGGATAATATAACTGAATCAAATAATTATACTAAACCTGGAAAATTTGCTGACTTGGTTATCGGTGTGACAGATTCTATTCTAGATAGATTTAATCATGAAAGCAAACACTTGGTTAATCATGGATTATCTGCCTATTTTCTTAAAGAGGAATACTTTAAATGGAGTAATACCACAGAAGGAATTAATGTATGCTATTGTGGCAATCTGACAGCACCATCCGTAGATTATAAATTGCTTATTGAACTTATATCCAATAATAAAGAAGTTAATTTCCATTTTATCGGACCTTACGAAAATGCTATTTCGGAGCACTTTATAGATTTAATTGATCAATTAAAGTCTGCTGAAAATGTAAAATTATATGGTAAAGTGCATCCGAATGAATTGTCAGAATTGTATCAGATTATGGATGCCTTCATATTATGTTATGATAGATTTTCCAAATTTGCACAAGGCAGAAATAGATCATCCAATAGCCATAAGATATTAGAATATTTAAGCACAGGTAGAGTCGTTATTTCGACAAATATGAGTACTTATAATGATAAACCTGGACTCTTAGAGATGTTGGATACAGATTCAAATGAAGGATTCCAATCTCTTTTTTCTGAAGTTATCACCAATATTGAAAAATATAATTCTAAAGAAAACATGGAGAAACGTATCAATTATGCTAGATCAAATACCTACGAGAACAGAATCGCACAAATTGAAAGACTGCTTATTGATATAGAGAAGTAGAAAAACAAATTATAACAATTAAGTTTGTGAGACTAAATTGAATCATTAAAAAAGAATGATAAGACTATGAAGAATCCAGTTATTTTGGGAGTATCGGGAAGTTTGAGAAATGCTAGAAGAGGTCTTGGAGGATATGATCTTATTCAAGATTTAAATAGTATTTCTTCTAAAGAAGAATTGAATAAATATTTGTACCAAGAAGCACAAACTCATCTGAAAAATTTTGAAAAGGCTGGAAGAACAGAATCCTTGCCATTTGATGAAATGTACAGAAACCTAAAAAAGGAAAAAGGTAACAAGGGGTTAAGTAACTCAGAAGTTGCACTGGCTGCAGCCTTATGGTCAGCAAAAGAGATAGGTGTTGAGATAGATTATGTTTCCTTAAGCGAATTTTATACCGAATCTGGGGTTAAGGATTTAAGCAAATTGAAGCAAAAAATCAAAGATGCAGATGGTATAATTGTTTCCACACCAGTATACTTTGGTGATCGAGGATCTTTGGTACAAACACTAATTAATGAGATTAGAAGAGATGCGGACTTATTGGCATCTGTTAAGAATAAAATATTCGCTGGCGTAGCCGTAGGTGCAAAAAGGAATGGAGGACAGGAGACTGCCTTAATATACCAATTGATGGATATGATGAATGTTGGTATGCTAGGAGTTGGAAACGACTCTGAAACGACTTCACAATATGGAGGAACAGGATTAGCAGGAGATATTGGTACTATGCCGCAAGATCAGTATGGATTAGATACTGCAATGGGAACAGGTAGGAGAGTAGCAAGAACAGTGAAAATGATTTCATTAGGAGAAGGGAAGAAGCTGAAAAATAATCCAAGAGTATTATTTTGGGTACTTCAAGATGCCAACGATAAAGCAATTGATTTTGTAAAGAATCTCCCAAGGGAATTCTATGAAGGAGTAGAAGCTGAAATTATTAATGTCTCGGAGAAGAACATCATGCGATGTATAGCATGTGATGTTTGTCCAACACATATTGATCTAGACGAAGAGTATCGTTGTATCATTAAAAGCAAAAAAGATGATTTAAGTGATATTCATGAGAGTTTACTTGACTACGATGCAATTATTCCTGTAATCTACAGCAATAAGAATGCTTCTAACATTAAATCAAATTATCAGAAATTCTTGGAACGAACTCGATATCTCAGAAGAGGAGATTATGTGTTTAGCGATATTGTTGTAGCACCTCTAATCATTGAAGAGATAGGCACGAATGATAATATGCATATTCGAGTTACAACTTCTATGATAAGGCATCATACTTTAATGTATGCACCTATTTCAATTCATACTTTAAATGAGGAAGCTTTAAATCAAAATGCTTTAGAGGAAAATTTGACCGATCTTTTATCTACTATCAGAATGGTGTCCAGAGGTAGATTAGTTTCTTATTCAGAAGAAGTGAATCATTTAAAATATAATCCTGTTGGTTATGTCTTAAGTGCTGTAAAGGATAGAGAAGATGAAAAGATGTTTGCGCGCGAAAAAATGATCGAGAATAGAATTGATAGAGTCAAAAAAATTAAGAGTGAAAGAATTGAATGAACCCCTAATTGAGGATCTTTTAATTAGTATCAATACACTTCCTTTAAAAAAACCTTATAAATTATCATTCGTTACGCTTGATAGATTTCAATCAATTCAAGTTAAACTGCGTTTCAGTAATCATAAAGAAACTATTGCAGAAGTAGTACCATTATTGGGTTATAATGATGAATCTGAAGAAGAAATTTACGATAGTATAATTGCTTGGAAAGATGAATTAGTCGGTAAGAAAGTTTCTAAAGCAAGGGAATTTGTGTCGTCTTTTATTTCGCAAAAACCGTTTACTACTTCAGCAATATTGACTGCGATAGATCTTATGAGTTATAGTGTTAATCCTGATACTCATCATTCTATTAAATATGTTGTTCCAAGCTCTACTACCGAAACCGATGAATTGAAATCGCTTTTATTGAATTCCAGGGACAGCATAAAAGTGAAATTGACTCAAGATGTAGATGCGGATATAAATGGATTATTAGCAGTTAAAAAGGAAGTTCTTGGGTTTCACTCTAATATTCGGTTTGATGCAAATCAGGCTTACGATTTTGAAGCTGCAAGAAAATTTTGTGAATTACTCCAATTCACCAAACTGGATCTGAAAACGCAATATATCGAACAACCATTCCCTGTTGGAAAAGAAAATTGGATTGGAGAACTGAGAAAACAATTTAAAAGCATTGCTTTTATGTTAGATGAGTCTATCGTAACAATAAATGACTTGGATTTGGCTACTACCAATGATGTAGAATATATTAAACTTAAATTATTTAAGCAGGGTGGTATTAAAGAACTTTTAGAGATAGCAAATGAAGCCAATAGAAAGGGCATAAAAGTAATTCTTGGTAATGGAGTTGCCACTTCAATTTCCAATGAGATTGAAAACGAAATTTATATGAAGAATAAAGCCTTATTTGTTGCTCCTCTAGAGTCTAATGGATTTAAAAAGTTAATCTAACAGAACAAACACTAAAAGAGTAAATTCGCATTCAAATTCAATTAATGGATTCAATAAAAGTTGTTGTAACTGCTTGTGGATGCCCAGGTGCATCTACCTTTATTCACTGGCTCAAGCATAAGGTTAATGAAAGGGAAATTTATATCATTGGAACTGATATGTCACCAGAACCAATCGGTAGATTCATATCAGATAAATTTGTTCAAGTACCTTCTGCCGAAGAAGATGAATTTATTCCTCAAGTAAAAGAATTAATAATTAAAGAAAAACCAGATATTTTTTTCTGCGTTTCTTCTTATGAAGTAGGCAAAATTTCTCTACACAAAGATGAATTAGAAGCTTTGGGAACTAAAGTGATTGTTTCAGATCACGAGGTAATAAATGTAGCTTCCAATAAATTTAGTCTTTATGAAGCGTTAAAAGATGAAACGGGTATAAGTCTGCCAAGATATTATTGCCCAAAAAGTTTGGAAGAATTTATGGACGATGCCAAATTGCTTGGTTATCCAGAAAAAAGAGTTTGTTTCAAGCCTCACTTCTCTAAGGGCAGTAGAGGATTTAGAATTATAGACGATAACATCTCAAGGAAAGACCTACTATTAAACTACAAACCGGAATCTACTTTCATGTCCATGAACGAATTTTATTCAATCTTTAAAGACGAGAAGGAGTTTCCTGAATTTTTGTTGATGGAAGTAGTCGAAGGTGAGGAAATTGATGCTATGACACTTTCTATGGATGGTGATGTACTATTGACTACGGTGAAAACAAGAGAGTCAGCGAGAGCAGGTGTTATCACCTCTGGAGAACTGGTTGTTCGACCTGCTATAGTGGAAAGCTGTAATAAGATTATTGAAAAACTTCCATTAGATTATAATGCCTGTATTCAGTTTATTGGTGAGTATTTGATTGAAATCAACACAAGGGTATCGACATTCATATATCAAGATGATATGATAGAACCCTATCTGTCTATTAAACTTGCTTTGGGAGAATTTTCCAAGGAAGATGTGGCAAATTATCAACAAAAGGTCGACTATGGTAGAAGGATGATAAGATACATGGATCAAGTTTTTTTTAAATAAACATTTGACAACCTTAGTTTAACAATGGAAAATATATTAATACTTTCACCACATACTGATGATGCAGAACTTGGGTGTGGTGGAACAATTTCAAAATTTCAAAGAGAAGGCAAGAACATTCTTTGGTTAGCATTTTCAACTGCTTCTGAGTCCCTACCCTCACATTTGGCTCCAGATACCCTAAAGAATGAATTTACAGGTGTGGCAAGACATCTTGGATTGAAAGAGAACCAATTTCGGACTTACGATTATAAGGTCCGGAAATTAAAAGAAAGTAGACAGGAGATTTTAGAGGAATTAGTTAAGGTAGGCAAAGAGTTTAATCCCGACTTGGTGATTGGTCCCTCTTTAAATGATTACCATCAGGACCATCAAGTAATTTCTAACGAAATGATACGAGCATTTAAGACGAAAGCAAGCATATTGTGTTATGAATTACCTTGGAATCATATTGAATTCAAAACTCAATTTTTTGTACAATTAAATGAAGATGATATTCGCATGAAACAAGAAATGTTAACCTTCTATGAATCTCAAGTTGTTGTAAATAGGCATTATTTCACGGAAGACTTTGTTAGGGGGATTGCTTGCACAAGAGGAACGCAAATTAATACTAAGTACGCAGAAGCATTTGAAGTGATACGTTGGCGATTATAGTACATTTTATTTGAGCATCTAAATATAATTTCACAATGACCTTTAAGGATAAAGTTAATATTTGGCGTAGACTTTTGGCAATTGATCCAATGCTGGCGTTTCAAATTATTTGGAGAAGAAATACTAGAAATAGTTGGCTGAAAAAGAAATATATTTTAGGAAATATTAAACAAGTAAAGTTTGGATTTGATTTCGGCCTTTCGAAAATGGTAAGCTTTATGTATACTGGTAGTTATGAGGTAGATACATACATAACACTAAAGAATTTACTGAAGAAAGGAGATACATTTATTGATGTAGGAGCAAATATTGGTTACATAACCGCTTTGGGAATGGGAATTGTAGAAGAAAGTGGTGAAGTACATTCGTTTGAGCCAATTCAAAGGTATTTTAAAAAACTTTCTGAATTGAAGGAATTGAATCCAACTTACAATTTATATACGGTAAATTCAGCCATTAGTGAAAATGCAGGAAGCGCTACAATTACAGTCAATAGCTCCGATAACATTGGTAATAATTCTATGATTAGTGATTCTATGCAAAAAGAGAATCAAGGAGAAGAAGAAACGATTAGTACAATTAATCTTTCTGATTATTTAGAAGGGAACAATTTAAATCCTAATTTAATTAAGATTGACACGGAAGGTTATGAACTGATTGTATTGAAGAGTTTGGTTCGTTATTACCAGGAAAATGATAAGGGAAATAAACCTGCAATTTTGTGTGAAATAACACCTAATGCTTATAAATTGATGGATAAGTCTATCGAAGATTTAGAAGATATCATTGAATCACTAGGTTTAAGTGCATTTTCAACTACAAACCTAGAAAATCCAATCGATCTAAAACAAATTAGTGAGCGGGTAGACGTGGTATTTAAAACGGATTAATTCGCGATGAAAGTCTCTATTATCATCCCAACAATTAATCGATATGATGATTTAGAAAATAGCATTGATTATTTATTGAATCAAAATTTTCAGGATTATGAAATAATCATCATTGATCAATCAAATGATAATAATGTAGAATTAATAACGAAGCTTAGATCAAAGGCAAATATCCATTACTTATATCATAAAGGACTAAATTCAGCATCTGCGGCTAGAAACATTGGGATAAAGAAAAGTTCAGGAGAAATATTATTATTTGTGGATGATGATGTTGTAATAGAAGATAGAAATTTCATTTATAAACATTACCGACATTATCAAGACGATTCAATTCCCGGAGTATTTGGGTGTCCTCTTGAGCTTAATCCAGTTCAACATAAAAGATATTTAAAGCATTGGATGAGTACCTTAAATCCAAAAATCGCTTGGCTTTACTTTCCCAGCAACTATGGATGCAGTTCATTTATTGCTGTTGGAAGATCTAATAACCTATCTGTAAGAAGGACAATTGCCATTGATGTAAAAGGCATGAATGAAAATTATCAGAAAGGTGCACATAGAGAAGAGGGTGACTTTTGTTTGAGGGTTCATAAAAAATATGGCGAATTCCTTTTTGATCCACAAGCTTCTTTGAAACACATAGGAAATAAAGATGGCGGGATACGCTCTTGGAATGATAATGATTATGTAAAAGCAGAACATAATATGGTAGGAGCCATATACTTCGATATGAGGGTTGTTAACTTCTTCAATTGGCCTCATTATTTGATTGCTACCTTACATTATTTATTTATGAATAAAACCATACTTACTAGACCCTCCCTTTATCTATTAACTTTACGAAGAATACTTAAATCACTAACAGTAGCGATTAAACTATTAATTAAAGGACCAAGTTATTTGAATTAGTCCTTTATCATTATTAAAACGAATGGTAGATAACATTCTTTTGATTTCAGAACATTATGCTCCAAAGGTTGGTGGTACAGTGACTTATGTTAATAAAGTGGCTAGGCATTTGGCTAATTCCAAAAGAAAAGTCTATCTAATGGTGCCAGGAGTATATAATGAGAAAAAAACGACTATAGATGAGATTGATGAAAACCTTAAAATTCTTTCTGTAAGTGTTGCAGCATCTAGCAAATTAGAATTTACAAATAAGGAAAGAGATGGGTTCTGTGCTTATATTAAGAATCATGTTAATGAAGTGATTGACCAATATGACATTGACATCGTTCATTTGTTATATGGATTATTTGTCGCAGATGTAATTAACACTGATGCATTGCGAGCAAAAGGCGTTAAAGTTTTTCATACCATTCATAATATTCCTCCAGAAGAATGTTCTCTTTCCTGGAGGGGGGATAATTGGATATATCAACTAAAAGATAAGTTAAGAAAGATCGGAGTAAAGGCAATCAATAAAAAGAGAATTACAAATAATGCCTTCGATAAATATATAGTACCATCGATTAATGTGAAGCAATTATTGGCAGAATATATTAATTCTAATGATATTGTAGTGATAGACCACGGGGTGGATCCAAAAGAATTTAAGCAAACCAGGCACACCAAAGAACAAAAAGGTAAAATTGAAATAGTAACAGTAGGTGGGTTCGTGCCTCATAAAAATCAGCATTTGGTACCAAGACTTGCAAGGTATTTAGCTGATAATGGTATTGAATTTCAATGGACATTAGCCGGTCCTGTAAGAAATAAAAGGTATTTTAAATTCGTAGAAAATCAAGTACTGAAATTTGGGGTAAATTCTCATATAGAAATTAAAAATCACATTAATGATCCAGACTTAAAAAAACTTTACCAAGATTCGGATTTATATATTCACTTATCATCTGAAGAAGGCTTTTGTATGACAGTTCTTGATGCCATATGCAATGGTGTTCCAGTAATTAGCACTGCGGTTGGTGCGATTCCTCAAATGATGGAAAAAATAAATGGGACATTAATTGACCTTAACCTTAAAAGTACAAAAAAGGTATTGGTGCATTATTGCAAAATACTTCCAGAGCTGAAGTTTGAAAATCAAGAACATAATGAGTTTGTAGAGGCCTACTCTTGGGATCGTTCAATCGATAAACTGCTAAACACATATAATGGTTGATGATAATTTAATTGGTCATGGAATATTTGATTATTTAGTAGTATTCGGGCTAATTCTTTATGGAATATATGCAGGGATCACAAAGCCAAGTAGGATTTTATATATTTTTCCTGCATGCCTAAGTTTTTTCTTTTTTATCGAAGTTGGGCCAAGATTAACCGCAGATAAATTAGTTCCCTTTCTTTTTATTTTATCTGTTATATTTTCTAAGGGAATAGGTTATTTTAAGATAAACAACTCCGTTGCTAGGCATTGGTCATTTAAAATAACTTTATTAATAAGTATTTCATTTCTAATAGGACTTATTTACCAAAATTTTTATTCTACAGTACTCTCAACACCATTCTTAAAAACAAGATTATATATTCAAGTAATTGGATATTTTAACATTGTACTTATTTTATTGATTGCTAAGATAGAATGCTCTAAACCAGGCGGAAAACGAAAATTATTAGTATCATTTGTAGTAACAACTACTATCCTCTGTTTATATGGAGGCTACCAATATTTTGCACATTTAAATGGTTGGGCATATAGGGGAATTGTATATAGTGATGCTAAAACAGGATTGGGATCATTTTCAGATGCAGAAAATATCATATTTAGAGTAAATTCTTTTGCTAATGAACCTAAAAGGTTAACTTATTTCTTAGTGATTGGCATTTTAATATTGTTCAATTATCGGGATAGATTTATTAAAAAGATTGGAATTCTATTGTTTTACGGAATATTAGCATTACATCTTGTTATCCTTTGGTTAACCTATTCTACATCAATATATATATCATTAGCCATATTTCTTGGTATAATTTCTATTTATGCCACCCTAGTTTCAGCCAATAAAAGACTCACTACAAGGCTTATAGGCGTTTCAATAGTACTTGGTGTGGGGTTTTACTATCAAGAAGCATATGTCTCTAGTTTATATGAAATAAGAGTAAAGAAGCAATTTGATACTGAGGAGATTAGGGCAGAGGTAAGAGGACAGGAGTTTATAGCAAACCAACCTTTAAAATTCATAGTAGGAATAGGTCCGGGAAACTATAATTTTGCTTTGGCATACTATTATCCTTATGGTGCTGGAATATCTGTTGAAGGCTTTCTAATCCCCTTTAATTCTGCCATGATGACTTATGTGTACGATTTTGGTATTATTGGATTTTACTTATTGATGATACCATTATTTAGAATTATTGCTAATCGCAAAAGATCTAATAGTCCATTCGCTGTATATATAGTCTTTTTATACTGCACATCGATTACTTTAAACCCTAGCGCATCATTATTTTATTTTATTGGGGCATTTGAGGGACAAGACTTGCTAGGAAATGAGAGTTAAGTTATTTTTTCGCAAGCATTCGGAAGATAAATTCAGTATTGAAAGGGTATATTCAACCCTAATTACAAATTCTTCTAATGGGGTAGAGTGGATTGTAAAAGAAGTACCATTTGAAAGTAGAGGGATTCTTAAAAGACTTATGAATATATTATTCGTATTACTAAATAGAAGCCCTAATGAGATTATTCATATTACAGGTGATATTCATTATACTTTATTGTTAACTCCCAAGAAGAATAGTGTTCTTACAATACATGATATCAGTCCAATTAAAATTAACAAAGGAGTTAAATTTTACTTACTCAAATATTTATGGTTTGTATTTCCAATTAGGAGAGCTTCTAAAATAATTACCGTTTCAAAATTTAGTCAGAGTGAAATCTGTAATAATTTCAATTTAAAGAAGGAAAACTGTGAGGTTATTTATAATCCAGTTCACCCATTATTCATAAGGAATGAAAAAACACATTTAAATCCGGTACCTAAAATTTTACAAGTTGGTACGAAAGCGAACAAAAATATTGAGAGGTTAGCCTTAGCGTTAGAAGGTATCAGCTCAGAATTAATAATTGTTGGCCCACTGGATACTGAACTGAAAAATACACTTCAAAAACTTGAAATAAAGTATGAAAATCACATAGCAGTCTCTAACCAAGAATTAGTTAAATTGTATCATGATAGCGATTTAGTCAGTTTTGTGTCAACCTATGAAGGATTTGGTTTACCAATTATTGAAGCGCAGGCAGTAGGTAGAGTGGTGCTTACTTCAAATTGCTCTTCTATGCCTGAAATTGCAGGAGAAGGGGCACTTTTTGTTAACCCTTATTCAGTTCAAGAAATCAGGGAGGGAATTACTAAAATTCTTAATGACAATGACATGAGGGCTAGAATTATTCAAAAAGGATATGAGAATGTTGAAAGGTTTAAATTCACGCATATTCTGGACAAATATTTAGATCTGTATAAAGAATTATTCTCTTGAAAACCAAGGTGCTAATATTTATTGATTGGTATTATCCTGCATTCAAAGGTGGAGGGCCAATAAAGTCTATCGACTTAATTATTAAAGCATTAGCAGATCAAAATGAGTTTACAATAATTACTTCGAATAAAGATGCAGATGGTAAAGAACTCAATTTAAAAAGCAATCACCTTTACGAAAGAGATTACTACAGAATAATTTATTTGAGTTCTGAGCATGAAAATGCAAAACAACTGAGAAAATTATACCATGAGATACAGCCGGATATCATTTATTATAACAGTCTTTTCTCTTTGAATTATACTTTGATTCCTTATTTGTTATTCAAAGGTTATGAAAACATTCAAAATATACTTGCACCAAGGGGTATGCTTGGAGAAGGCGCACTATCTATAAAGCCTATTAAAAAGAAGGTATTCTTATTATTATCTCGTTTCCTGTTTTTTAAATCATCTCTAGTTTGGCATGCTTCAACACCGGAAGAAAAAGCTGAAATTATTTGCGCATACCCAAAGGCTAAAGTTCATGTAGCACAAAATATTTCAGGAGCCATAAGTAGTCGATCCATAAACGAAAACTTTAAGAACGAGAACCAATTAGATATCATATTTATATCTAGAATATCTGAAAAAAAGAACCTGCTTTTTTTGCTCAAAATATTCAAAAATTTAAAAGCACTTAGCAATGCCACATTTAGAATATTTGGTCCCATAGAAGATCAATCATATTGGAAGGAATGCAAGACATTAATTGATCAAGATCAGCGCATTGATTATAAGGGCACTCTTAACCCAGATGAAATTGTGAAAAACTTACAACAAAATCATTTGTACGTTTTGCCAAGTTTAAATGAAAACTATGGGCATTCAATTGTTGAGTCTATTAATTCTGGAGTTCCAGTATTAATTAGTGATCAGACACCATGGAAAAATATTAAAGATGAGGGGATTGGTAATGATATATCTCTAACGAATGAAAAAAAATGGGAAGATAGCATTATTCGATTTTATCAAATGAATATGAATGATTATTCAGATTGCGTAGATGCTTGTTATAACTATTCAAAAAGGCACTTTTTTAAGCAAGAAATAATAGATCGGAATCGACTCCTTTTTAAAGGAAAATTCTAAAATCAATTCGATAATTTAGCCGCTTAAATTCTCATAGATGTACATACTAGGAATAAATGCTTACCATGGAGATTCGTCTGCATGTATCTTAAAAGATGGTAAGATTATAGCTGCTACTGAAGAAGAAAGATTCAGAAGAATTAAACATTGGGCAGGATTCCCTTCAGAAGCAATAAAATTCTGTTTAAATGAGGCTGGAGTTGACATTAGAGATGTTGACTTCTTCACAATTTCAAGAAATCCATCTTCGAATTTGCATAAAAAGATATTACACTCCTTTAAAAACCTAGTCTCAATTAAAACATTAAAGGATCGATTAGCTAATTCTAAAAAAGTTGGAAGTGTGAAGTCTGAATTGGCTAAGGTCTTCGATATTTCTGAGAGCGAAATTAAGGGGGAAGTTAGAAATGTGGAACACCATAGAAGTCATTTAGCTAGTACATTTTTTGCTTCACCATTTGAAGAGTCAGCTATACTTTCCATCGATGGTTTTGGAGACTTTACATCAACGATGATTGCCAAAGGAAAAGGAAATAAAATAGAGGTAATTGATTCAGTCTTATATCCTCATTCATGTGGTATTTTTTATACCGCTATGACTCAATATCTTGGTTTTCCAAATTATGGAGATGAATATAAAGTAATGGGATTGGCACCGTATGGAGAACCTAAATACCTAGAACAGTTACGACAAGTAATAATTTTTAAAGAGAATGGCTTATTTGAGTTAGATACAAAATACTTCAAACACGCCAAAGAAGGTGTGAGCATGAGTTGGGAAGGTGGAAATCCTACTATGGAATCAGTTTTTTCAAGCGAATTGGAGAATCTTTTGGGCCCTTCACGTAGCAAGGGGGATGATTTGATGCAAAAGCATAAAGATATCGCTTCGTCAGTTCAGAAGATTACAGAAGAATTAATTTTTCACATTCTAAACCATTTGCAGTCCAGAACTGGGATTAAGAATATTTGTATTGCAGGTGGTGTGGCTCAAAATTCAGTTGCAAATGGCAAAGTGCTTGATCAAACTACCTTTGATCAAGTATATATTCCTTCAGCTGGACATGACGCAGGTACGGCTTTAGGTTCAGCCTTATGGTTATATAACCAAGAACTTGGTAATAATCGTTTACCCGCAATCTATGATGCATATACCGGTTATATTGCAAAGGATAAGGAAATAGAAGATTGTTTAAACAAGAATGAAGTTTCTTATAAGCGATATGAAGAAGAAGAATTGTTGGATATTGTATCAGATGCAATTGTTGATGGTAATGTAGTAGGATGGTATCATGGACGAGCTGAATTTGGACCTAGGGCATTAGGTCATCGTTCAATTTTAGTTGATCCTAGAAGAGAAGATGCTAAAGAGTTGCTTAATTCTAAAATAAAAAGAAGAGAAAGCTTTAGACCATTTGCACCTTCAATATTAGAAGATCATGTTGAAATTTACTTTGAAAGAGTAGATAAGGTTCCATTTATGGAAAAAGTTTATCCTATAAAAGAAGATAAACATAAGGTTATTCCTGCTGTAACCCATGTCGATGGAACTGGAAGATTACAAACAGTAGAAAAAGGCAATAGATATTATGATCTAATTGAAAGATTTAGACAAAAAACAAATGTTCCTGTATTACTTAATACTTCTTTTAATGAGAATGAACCTATCGTTAATAATCCTTCAGAAGCATTAGATTGTTATTTGAGAACTAAAATGGATATGCTTGTTCTTGAAAATTATGTTGTAAGACGAGAAAAATAAACGACAAAATATTTATTAGAAGTACTACTATTTACAATGTTAATATTCAGGCTAGGTGAGAGGATATTTATCTATGAAATTTAAAAAGGACAAATGAAAAAAACACTTTTAGTAACCGGCTCTTCAGGCCTAATTGGATCAGCAGTAGTTGAAAATTTGTATCAGGATTTTGATATCGTTTACGGTATAGATAACAACATGAGAGCATCTTTTTTTGGAGAATCTGGTGACACTCGTTGGAATCAAAATAGATTAGAAAGAAGTTATTCAAATTTCCAACATGTAGAATTAGATATTAGAGATCGGAAAGCAGTAATGGATTTTATGGATAAAGCAAAGCCGCATTTAATCGTTCATGCTGCAGCTCAACCAAGTCATGATTTAGCTGCTTCAAGACCTTTTGATGATTTTGATACAAATGCTGTTGGTACCTTGAATTTATTAGAGGCTACGAGGACACATTGTCCGAAATCTGTATTCGCTCATATGTCTACTAATAAGGTATATGGGGATGCTCCGAATTTAATAGATATGAAGGAATTAGATTCTAGATATGACTATAATGATACCTCTTATATGGGTGGGATTGCCGAAGATTTTACGATTGATCAATCCAAACATTCATTGTTTGGAGCGTCAAAAGTTGCTGCAGATATCATGGTTCAAGAATATGGAAGATATTTTGATATGTATACTTGCTGCTTGCGAGGCGGATGTTTGACGGGGCCTCAACACTCAGGAGTAGAATTACATGGATTTTTAAGTTACTTGATTAAATGTAACTTGGAAGGTAAACAATATAATATATTTGGTTATAAGGGTAAGCAAGTTAGAGATAATATTCACTCTTTTGATGTTGCTCAATTTATCAAATTCTTCTTTGAAAATCCCAAATCTGGTGTTGTATACAATTTAGGAGGAGGAAGAGCCAATTCAGTATCAATTTTAGAGGCATTCGATAGAATTGCTAATGTTTCTGGTATCCCAATGAAATACGAATATGTTGATAAAAACAGAGAAGGAGACCATATATGTTATATCAGTGATTTATCCAAGATCAAATCAGATTACCCACAATGGGGCATCACCAAGAACTTAGATGATATATTTGGAGAAATTCATAATGCATGGCAGGAAAGAGAAGCATTAAAGTAGCCATTGTCAATAGGTTTTTTCCGCCGAATCATTCCATAACTGGCGAATCTGCTTTTGAGTTAGCTAATTACCTT
>JGI12316J15310_10000031_pt34 | contig 37862 bp, 32 predicted proteins | sample MarCyaLeptolynsp_FD_15310 | JGI IMG/M metagenome (IMG submission 15310)
CTGAATTTCAGGTGTACAGGATATAACAATTAAAACGCTTAGTATAATTGGAATAAATAATTTAATCACTGGATCCTCCAGCTTAGAGCAATATCAGCTTGATAATAAAAGATTGGTAATCTACCATCGGCAAGAATTATATTATTCGGTGATATCCAATCTATACCCATATCAATCATCCAGCATTGGTCCCATAGATTAATTGAGTAAGCTATCCCGGTACCAAATGTTGTACCCATACCCATTCTACTTAGTTCATCAGAATTATTAGCTAAACCTAAATTAATCTGGGACTTAAGATATGGTACCAAATCATAACTATTACAGTCAAGAGAAAGGTAATTATATCTTATTGTTGGCGATATAGACAAGATAGATTCATAGTATGGTTGAGATAGCGGATAATCATCCAGGGGTTCCAGGTTAATATAATCAGCATGCACACCGAACCATAACCAGCATACAGAACGATTCTCAAATTCAACATGATAGCCCAGAGAATTTTTATTTCTGTCAGCTGATTCGCCAGCAAGAGCGTTGTAATTAACTCCTGTACCTAAATAGTATTGGGCTTCAATCGGGTGATAAAAAAATAATGCTAATAAAAAAATATACAGTTGTTTCATATACCTTAATCTTGAATACTATTTGTCAAGCTGGATTATACAATTTAGGTAATATTGCTTGCAGAGTGAAATAATCCATATACCACTTTATTCTTGTTCTATATTAGATTATATTTGGTGCTAATCTTAAACTTCTAGATTGAAATAGCATGTACTTCTTGCTTACCACTATTGCTTTTCTAATTTTTAATTCTTATTGCATATCAGCGCAAGAATATGTAACCTCTTATCCAATTAAAGGTAAGGGAGTTAAATCTCTACTGAAGCATTATAAGCTGTCGGCTGATAGTCAGAGCATCAGTGAATTTCTCAGATTGAATAATATATCGGCAAAAAAAATTGTCTTGTATACAGGACATCGTTATTTACTACCAATTCGCATTTTTGAGTTTAATGGCAATAATATAAGAACTACTGTTGGTATTGATAATTATCAAACAGCTTTATCAATACAGCACTATAATGATGAACTTACTGAATCTGGTATTAAGAAAAAGGATTTCAGGACCGGAAAGGAATTGTGGGTACCTGTTGTTCATTTTATCACTTCAGAGGGAGAGCAACCCGGGCTTATTAAAATTAAGGATGGTAGGAAAACAACTAAAAGTGATATTGTCTCTTATCCGATTTTTGGAGAGCAGTTTTCAGCAGTAAAACTGGAAGGTAGCCAGCTTGAAGGTACCACTTTCTATCTCGTGAGTGGGCACGGCGGTCCTGATCCTGGTGCGATAGGAACTCACAATGGGCATATACTTCATGAAGATGAATATGCCTATGATGTTATTCTTAGGCTTGGCCGGAAACTAATTGAATATGGAGCTGATGTCGAATTTATAATTCAGGATCCGAATGATGGTATAAGAAACGAGATTTATCTTTGGAATTCCCATGATGAGACATGTCAGGGAGAGGCAATCCCTTTGAATCAGATTGAGAGGTTGCACCAGAGAGTAAATAGGATTAATCATTTATACGATAAAAATGAGGAAGGAAATAGTAACCATCATTTCATTTCTATTCATGTTGATAGCCGCATTCGAAAAGATTCTCAGATTGATATTTTTTTCTATCATGCGGATGGATCTGTTAAAGGAGAAAGAATCGCCGATGCTCTTCGTGATAAACTTGAGGAGAAATATCAGGCCGCTCAGCCTGGTAGAGGCTACAAAGGCTCTGTAAGAAGTCGTGGGTTATATGTCATAAGAAAATCCAAACCTGTAACTACCTTTATTGAACTGGGAAATATACAGAATGCTCGAGATCAGAAAAGGATATTACAACCAGATAACAGACAGGCTATTGCTAATTGGTTAGCAGAAGGAATCATTGAGTATTTCAGTCAATAGCCCTTTTTTGTGATTTCATTACTCATTACTAGCTATGCAGTTGAGTAAAAATTATGCTATAAAACATTAACCCTGTGAATTGAGATTTTGATTAATATCTTACTTTTCTTGTACTTATGACCGATAGTATTATTGATGAGATGAGTGAAGATTGAGAATAAAATATGATTAATCATGCCAATGAGTTGACATACGTACTACAAATTGGATAAATACTTTTATCTTTGCTATATTCCATGTCAGTTTTCTATCAAAATATGGCGAGTTATTGAAAACTAGCAATCCGAATAGACCTATCGTTGAAGTTAGGGGATTACATAAGAAATTTGGTGTAACAGAGGTTTTAAAAGGTATTGACCTTGATATCTTTGAAAATAACCTTGTATCAGTAATTGGCTCCTCCGGTTGTGGTAAAACAACACTGCTAAGATGTTTGAATTGCCTAGAGACCTTTGACCAAGGTAGGATGAGGGTTAATGATGTTACTATTGATCTGGACTCGATCAATGAACAAGTCAAAAATGCAAGTAACAGAGAACAAAGAATTAAGGAGATTTTTGAAAAGAAATCTCATGAACTTCGGTCTCATATTGGCATGTTATTCCAAAGTCTTCATCTCTTCCCGCATATGAAAGTAGCTGAAAATGTTGCTAAAGCTTTGATGATAGTCAAAAATATTAGTAAGGATGAAGCAATGGCTGTTGCTGCTAATAATCTTGAGAAAGTTGGGATGGATTTCTATATGGATCGAATGCCCCATGAATTAAGCGGCGGGCAAGCCCAAAGAGTTGCGATTGCTAGAGCATTAGCCATGAATCCAAAAGTTATGCTATATGATGAACCTACTTCGGCACTTGATCCTGAACTGGTAGAAGAAGTAATGGAGGTTATGGCTAAACTGAATGAGGAAGGTATGACACAAATAGTAGTGACTCATTCAATGAATTTCGCTAAAAGTGCTTCAGATTTAGTGATCTTCATGGATTCGGGTAGAATAGCCGAAATGGGTACACCGGATGAGTTCTTTGGAGCTCCCAAGCATGAGAGAACCAAGGAATTTCTTAGAATATTCAAGGACTGAATATCTTTCTAACCAATGTGGACACATCACTTGATCAAAAGTAGACTAATAACCCTCTCTATATTCTTAATTGCCCCGCTAATCTTGTTTTCACAAAGTGAAGAAAAGGTTATACGTTGGGCTGCTGATGCTGAAAGCGGTGCTCCTTATGTATTTCAGGACCCAGCTAATCCTACTCGAATAATTGGATTTGAAGCCGATATTGTTCGTGCAATAGGAAGAGCTGTCGGATACGAGACAAAATTCGTACAGAATTCATGGGATGGTCTTATTCCGGGTATTAATCGCGGTGATTATGATATTGCTATCAATGGCTTAGAAATCACTGGGGACAGATCAAAGCAGGTTAATTTCTCCGAAGTCTACTATATCACTTATGAACAGATAATAGTACGAAATGGTACTACAGACATCAATAAAATCTCTGATCTATTTGGTAAGCGAGTTGGCACTCTAAGGGGTTCCCTTGCAGAAAGGATACTCAATGATCATGAAGATATTGTTGTAGCTTCTTATCCTTCCGAAGTAGCTTCTTTTGAAGATCTAAAACACCAAAAGATTGATGCTGTATTAATTGACGAACCTGTTGCTAAATACTATGCTGCGTGGAGGGACGAATTTGAGCTTGTTGGTGGCCCCATCGGTGAGGTGAATTATGGTATAGTAGTAAAGGACGATCAATACTTTCTAGATTCGGTTATTAACAAAGGGCTTCAGAAAATTATTGCTACTGGTGAGTTCCGACAGATTATGGAAAGTTGGGACCTATGGAATCCAGTTCTGGGTGAAGCCCTGGGTGATAATAGTTTAGCAAATGATCCGCATGAGAATTATAAGAGATTTATATCTTTTAATAGTCAGGAGAAAGATTTTGACTATCTAAAGAATCTCTATCTCAATATTGGCTTGCCTCTATATGCCGAAGCTGCGTTAAAAACTCTTGAGTTAACAATTTTTGCTATGATTCTGGCAATTATATTGGGATTACTTCTGGCCATTATGCGTGTCTACGGCCCGACCCCTATCAAGTTTTTGTCAGTATTATATATCGAAATCATTAGAGGTACTCCATTACTTGTACAGCTTTTCTTGATCTATTATGGTCTGCCGGAATTAGGTATCAAATTAAACCCAATTATGGCAGGGATTATTGGATTAGGTATTAACTATGCTGCATATGAGGCTGAAAATTACAGAGCCGGCCTGAATTCTGTACCTTCCGGACAGATGGAAGCAGCTTTGTCGCTAGGAATGACAAGACCCCAGGCTCTTCGCTACGTAATACTACCACAAGCTATCAGACTTGTAATTCCACCAATGACAAACGACTTCATTTCTTTGTTAAAAGATTCTTCACTTGTATCTATTATTACTATAGTTGAGCTCACCAATCAGTATTCAAAACTTGCCTCAACATATTACGACTATATTGGCTTTGGCTTAATGGTAGCTGGTGTTTATCTTATTATTGGTTTACCTTTTGTTTGGCTATCAAGATATGCCGAAAGGAAGTTTTCCGTTAGTAAGAAAAACAAATTCAAGTGATTTAGATATGAAAAACCACTCCTCTCACGAGATCCTTAAATCTACTTCAAATTATATTAACCGAGAATTAAGTTTACTTGAGTTCCAGGATCGAGTACTTGAAGAAGCAAGAGATAAGAGGCATCCGCTACTTGAGCGACTAAAATTTATATCTATTTTCTCTTCGAACTTAGATGAATTCTTTATGATTAGAGTTGCGGGTCTGAAGAGTCAGGTTGTGGCTGGTGTTTCTGATCTTTCTTACGATGGACTGACTCCTTCAGAACAATTGGTTCGGATTCGGGAAAGATTATTACCTCTTTATGAAAAGCAGTCAGACATTTTCAACCAAGAAATTGTTCCTGAGTTAGAAGAAAATAATATTGTTATTCATAGGTTTGATACTCTTACCAAAAGAGATAAAGCATATTTCAAACGCTATTTCATCGAGAAGATATTCCCTATCCTAACACCATTGAATCTAGGCCCTGCTCATCCATTTCCTAGATTGATTGAAAGAAGTCTTAATCTGGCATATATGATTGAAGATAGGCACGATCAAAAACACGAACAGAGAATTGCTTTTCTTCAGATACCCAAATCATTACCACGTTTTCTTCCACTTAATCGGAAAACAGGTTATCATTTTGTTTTGATAGAGCAAGTCATAAAGGCCTATTCAGACTTGCTATTTCCTGGTATGAATATTAAGGTTGCCAATACCTTCCGTGTAACCAGAGATGCTGATATCGAGATTGCTGAAGACGAAGCAGAAGATCTGTTATCAGAAATAGAAGAACAGATAAAATCACGTAGATGGGGGCGAGCAGCTGTAAAACTGGAAGTCTCCGGATCAATGCCAGATGTGCTTGTTAGTCTTTTGAAAGAATATCTGGAGCTTACAAAGGATGATGTCTATACCATGAACAGGCCACTGAATATGCCTGATTTCATGTCATTTCTTAAGCTGGATATACCTCACTTAAAGGATAGACCTTTCACTGCTCGTATATTACCTGAAATTGAGTCAAAGCCTAGTAGTATTTTTGATGCTATACAGGCAGGTGACCTTATGATGCATCATCCATTTGATTCGTTTTCAAATTCAACTGTGAAGTTTATGGATCAGGCAGCAAATGATGAAAATGTTGTTGCTATCAAGATAACTTTATATCGAACCGGTGGAGATTCACCTATTATTGCTGCCCTTCAAAAAGCAGCAGAAAATGGTAAACAGGTTACTGCATTTGTTGAACTGAAAGCAAGGTTTGATGAGGAAAATAATATCATATGGGCTCGTGAGCTAGAACAAGCTGGGGTTCATGTGGTATATGGTATACTAGGACTCAAAACTCATTGTAAGATAGCAATGGTAGTACGCAAGGAGCAGGATAAGCTTAAGACATATTTACATCTGAGTACAGGAAACTATAACCAAACAACTGCCAGACTTTATACCGATACAGCTATACTTACTTCCAGAGATGAGTATTCCCTCGATGCAGTACATCTTTTTAACTATCTGACTGGACATTCGATGTATCATGGCTGGAAAGAATTTGTTATTGCTCCTCTCCAGCTAAGGAATCGAACCATTGATCTTATAGAAAGAGAAGCTGAGCTTCATTCTGATGAAACTCCTGGTCTGATAATCGCGAAATTTAATTCACTTGCTCACCGAGGCGTAATACAGGCACTTTATAAGGCTTCGAACAAAGGTGTCAAGATTATTCTTATCATCAGAGGAATATGCTGTCTTATACCAGGCAAAGAGGGTGTTTCGGAGAATATCGAAGTTTATTCAATTTTAGGTAGATTTTTAGAACATACGCGTATCTTTTATTTCAAGAATGGCGGAAATGAAGAGATTTATATGTCTAGTGCTGATTGGATGACTCGTAATCTTGAAAAGCGAGTAGAATTGATGTTTCCAATAAAGGACGATAAAAATAAAGAAGCAGCAAAGGAAATTCTTGAAGCTTATATGAAGGATAATGTCAAATCATGGAAGTTGAGATCTGATAAAACTTACTCTCAACCTTCACTTGAAGAGGGTGAAGCAGAATTTATTGCTCAAGATTTTCTTATGAATAAGTATACATCCAATCGGATCAAAAACTAATATGGGCGGCAAAATAGCCACCCATATTACATCATTATAAAATTCAACCAATCTATCTTTTCTTCATGTGAGCTCGAGGATCAAAATCTTTAATCACAAGATAACTCTTGCCAATATACCTTTTACCCTTTGCCTGTTTCTCAGTCGGTACGGGGTTCTTAGGATCAATTGACTTGGAACCACTTGCAGTTACTCTTGAGGGCTCAATACCACTGGAAATGAAAAAATCTTGTAAGGCTTTAGATCTTTGTTCCGTTAAACTAAGAGCATCTTTCTGTGAAAGCTCAGCATCCGGATAAGATTTGATCTCGACTGATACTGATGGATTGTTTATTAGTGATTCTACCATATCATTGATAAATATATCTGCACCATATCTCAGTTTGGATTTCCTTAGTTCAAAAGGTGCTACAGGCATAGGTATTTGAATACCTTTTTTAAGAGGTTTGACTAGAAAATCACGAGATACTTCAAGATATTTATCGGTATCAGGTACTTTAATTTTAAAGATTTCCTTAAAAAAACCTTTTTTACTGATCTCAATTTTATACTCTTTACCAGCTTTCAGGCCAGTAAGATAGTAGCTACCATTTTCTACAGCCATTGATCTGGTAGCACCTACTCGTTTCCCATTTGAATCATATAACTTCATATTAATGGTGAGTGGCTCTTTGTTCACTTCATTGAAGACACTACCAGTTAGCGAAACAACTGTTCCAAAAGCACCGCCAGCAAATAAGTTTATAGAGTATATAGAAAACCCGCAAGCGATGATTAGCAATAAGACAGTGATTTTTTTGTTAAGCATTTGATAATCAAAGATTTGTTATGACTTAGTTAGGAATCTGACTGTACCATCAGCACACCCAAGTATAATTACAGAGGCATCACTTATCAGGTCTACCGACCATATCTCAACTCCAGCATCAAACTCCATTAACTTCTTACCAGAATCCGAATCCCAGAGTTTAACTTTCCCGTCTAACGAGGCAGTTACTATTGTTTTATTATCTTCTGCAAACGAAACATCTTGAACTAATTCAGTATGGGCTTTAATAGTTCTTTCAAGTTGTCCTGAAGGCATAGACCATACTTTGACTGTTCCATCTTGATCCGAACTAACAAGCTTGCTGGAGTCAAAGTTAAAAAGTACTGTTAACACTGGCGCTTCATGGCCAAGAAGCATTTTAATTGGTTCTTTTGTTGTTATATCAGTACTCCAGATATAAATAGCTTTGTCATCAGAACATGATGCAAGGTACTTACCATCATAACTATAGGCTACGTTATTAGTAGGTTCAGTATGAGCTCTGAGAGTTTTCACTTCAGTACCAAGTTCTATATCCCAGAGTTTAACTGTTTTATCAAAAGAAGTAGAAGCTACAAAAGTAGAATTATCATCCTGAGAAAAATACACTCCTATAACCTGATCGGTGTGCCCTCTCAATACCTTTTTCTGCTCCCCAGTAGAAACATCCCAAATCCTAACAGTATAATCATTTGAACCAGATGCCAACAACTTATCATTACCAGAAAAAGATAAATTATTGACAGAACCCAGGTGTCCGGTCATTGTCTTTATTTCTTTCTTCTGCGGTATCGACCAAATCTTAATCGACTCATCAAGACTACATGTTGCAACTTTAGAATCATCCTCGTTTACAAAGACACCGAGAACCTCATCATCATGCTTTCCGACAACTGTCATTTTATAGTTATTCTGAGCAAACATAGCGCCAGGTAACGCTATTGCTAGAAACAGAATAAGTATTAACCTTATGTTTTTCAATGTATGTGAATCTCCAGATGTTGTTTCTATCGCAAAACTAAGAAAGATATACCAATAGTTTGGTTTAAATCTCATTGCTTATAATATTTCTTAATTGCTCTTTGATATCTAATAATACGGACTTTATTTCTAAGAGTTCTGAGGCCGCGAAATCTCTCTGCTGAGCAGCATCAACTTCCTTGGACAAACTATCAATATCTTTATTACTTTCCCGCTGTTGATCATTATTTATTAGTAACGATACTTCATTTGTAGAAGTATTTTTATTACCAGTAGATTTATCAGAGTCTGTATATGACAAATTGGTATCAAGTGGCTGAGGGGAAATATCTTTTAATACTTCATTAACAGCCTTTCTTCCAGTAGCCAGAATATCTTTTGTTTCTTTTACACTTGTCAGTTTATCTCTTAACAGGATCTTGATTGCTTTAAGTACATCAATATCTTTATCACTATAGACTCTAACACCACTACTGTTTTTCTTGGGTTTTAATACCGGAAAAGTTTTCTCCCAATGCCTGAGGATATGCTGCTCCTCGCCTAGCATCTTACTAATCTCTCCAATAGAGTAATAAAGCTTCTTCATTATGTTGTTGATACCAATAGTATTTACAGTATACCAATTTACTTATTTCCTGATTCTATTCAAAGTTATGAAAAAGAAATTCTGAACAAACTTTCTGATAAATAAACCAAAGCTCTATATTTGTTTAAGTCATACTCCATTGTTATATTTAAGATTGTGAGATTATGCAAAAATCAAATGGTTAAGTAAGTTGGAAACATACATTGTAAATCCTGTTCAGGTGAGGATGAAAGAGTCCTCAAAAGGTTCTATATATCAGTCTATAGTAGCAATGGGTATCCGATCCCGGCAGGTTAATGATTATATCAAAGATGAGTTAACAAACAGAATGGCTGATATAATACCTTCTGCAACTGATGAGGCGGAAGAAGTTAATTACGATCAGATCAATATCTCTAAAGAATTTGAAAAATTGCCTAAGCCTACATTTATAGCCATGAGAGAGATCTTTGATGGTAAGTTAACTTATAGAATGGCTGATAGCACAGGGGAATAATTATTTACTTTTCCCTTCGTATATTACCTTAATAGCATTATCTAGAGATATTTGTTGAGCCAAATTGACGATATGGTCTACATTAGTGTTAGTAATAATCTGTGATACCTCACTAATATCTACAATCCTTCCATAGATTAGCCAGTCTTTAGAATTTGCTTGCATGCGATTAGTAATGTCTTCTGATTCCATTACTAATTGGGTTTCTATCTGTGTTTGAGCATTTGTAAGCTCTTTGTCTGTAATATGGGTAGCAAGTTGTTCAATAAGCTTGTTTAGTTCTGTAGTCGCTTTTCTAACTTTATTAGGATTGAGAGTTAAATAGATCTGTAAAACAGCATGATGTCCATATACATTTATCGTAGAATAGACATGATAAGTTAAGCCTAGTTTCTCTCGAAGTCTCCAAAATAATTTAGAGCTATTCCCCTCGCCTAGTATATAGTTTAAAAGTGATAAGCGAATTCTTGATTCAAATCCAATCCGACCAAGAGGAAAAGACCATAACAAATGGCTGGTGGTTCCATCAATTTGCTTAACCCTATTGGATAACTTTGCATCGGGTACTATAAGACCGTAGTTACTAGTAAGTCCACTTTGATCAATACTTGACTCATTACCAGCTGATTGCCTGATAATATTCAGCAATCTCTTACTATACCCCTCCTTTCCTGAATAAGAAAAGACAGTGGGACCACCGAGATAATGAATATCATGAAAATGAATAAGGTTATGTCTTGAAATATTTTTTATTGATGAAAGAGTACCTGTAATAGGATGCATGTAGGTAGTTCCTTCAAATAGCAGTTTATCAGCTTCTTCAAAAACTAATTCTTCAAAGTCGTCTTCATAAGAAAGAATTTCCTCCCCAATAATAAGCTTCTCTTTTTCAATATCTTTATTACTCAATGCAGGCTGAAAAATAGTTTTAACAAATAGATTAGCCGCCTTTAGAAAATTTTTCTCTAAACCCCTTATATAATAATGGGTTAAATCTTTTGTGGTAAACGCATTTATTTCAATGCCTAATGCTTCAAGCTTACGTGTTAGTTTTAAAGGACCAGTCCCTTTAAATCCCTTAAACATCATGTGCTCAAGAAAATGAGCTGTACCAATAGGATATTTTACAGACTCTTTCGAAGATCCAGCGGGGAAGGTAATCCCGAAAGCAAAAATCTTCTTATCAGGAATCCCCTCATAAATCAAGACATTGTTGCCAATTGAAAAAGTAGTAAGCATCTGATGCAATTTGAAAGAGTTAACTGTTCTTGGTAGGATATTATAATAAGTGAAGCATAAAACTTATTTTTGAATTCTATGCTATTGCAAATTAAACTAATTCTGATTTGATGTTTAAACAACTGCCAGACAAATTCTCATATCCAGTCCTTGAAAAAGAAATCTTAGATTTTTGGACTCGAGAGAACATATTTGAAAGGACTTTGACCAAAAGGAAAGGGTCTAAAAATTATAATTTCTACGAAGGCCCCCCAACAGTTAATGGCCGACCTGGAATTCATCATGTTATGGCTCGTACTGTTAAAGACGTACTTTGCCGCTATAAAACTATGCAGGGCTACTACGTAAGAAGACAGGCAGGATGGGATACCCATGGTCTTCCAGTTGAAATACAGGTGGAAAAAGAACTGGGTCTAAAAGACAAATCTGAAGTTGAAAATTTTGGGTTAGCTAAATTTAATGAAGCTTGCAGAGAGTTTGTCTATAGAAATATAGATCAGGAAGAAGGATGGAAAACACTGACCGAAAGAATGGGATATTGGGTCAATATGGATGACCCTTATATAACATGTACCAATGATTATATAGAATCTGTCTGGTGGGCCCTTGATCAATATTTCAAGAAAGGTTTGATATATCGTGGTTTCAAAGTTGTTCCCCAATCCCCTACTATCGAAACCCCTCTTTCCAGCCATGAGCTATCATTAGGATATAAAGAGGTTCGTGATCCAAATTGCTATATAAAACTGAAGGTCAAATCAGATAATGGTCCTCTTGCTGGAGCCGAGCTAATGGTATGGACAACTACTCCCTGGACATTGTTTTCCAATGTTGCCTTGGCTGTAGGTCCGGATATAGACTATTGCGTGGTTATCAATACCAGAAAGCTGAAAAATCAAGCCCCTGAAGAAATGAAGCTGGTTATTGCTGAATCAAGACTCAATGTGCTTGATGGCGAGTATGAAATCCTCAGCAAAATAAAAGGACAAGATATTATTGGAACTGAGTATGAACAGATATTCAACTATCTTGATCTAAAAAAATCGGAATATCCTAATGCACTCACTGTTGTTAGCGCTGACTTTGTTACTACAAGTGACGGTACAGGTATTGTACATATAGCCCCTGCTTTTGGTGAAGATGATTATCAAATGTCTAAGAAATACAATCTGCCATTTGTTCAGCCTGTAACGCCAAACGGGCATTTGACTGAAGAACTTGGAGAATTTGCTGGAAGAGCAATCAAAACTTTTAAGTATGATGACCATGTAGAGGAGGGTGTAGACAAAGACGTAATCATAGCTCTGAAGGTAGCTAATAAGATTTACAAATCGTCGAATGATTATCTCCATAATTATCCTCACTGTTGGAGAACGGGTAATCCGATTATGTACTACGCTCGTGAATCGTGGTTCATAAGCTCTTCAGATTACAAACAAGAAATGCTGGATGCTAATGATAAGATAAATTGGCAACCAAAAGAGATTGGTACCGGTAGGTTTGGTAACTGGCTTGAGGAAGTTAAAGACTGGAATCTATCTAGAGATAGGTATTGGGGCACTCCATTACCACTTTGGGTAAATGAAAATGATAAGGAAGATATTATTTCAATTGGTTCGGTTGAGGAATTAAAGAAGGGCTTTTATGTTAGTGAAGATGGTAGTGAACAGTTATTTGCCGATGCACTTGCGGAACAAAAAGTAGAACTTGACCTTCACAGACAGGTAGTTGATAATATAATTTTTAAGATTGATGGTAAAATATACCGTAGAATACATGAAGTAATTGATGTTTGGTTTGACTCTGGATCAATGCCATTCGCCCAAATGCATTATCCATTCGAGAACAAAGAATTATTCGAGCAATCATTTCCAGCTGATTTTATAGCTGAAGGCATCGATCAGACAAGAGGATGGTTTTATACTCTGCATAATATTGGCACAGCTCTCTTTGGAACACCTGCTTTTAAGAATATCATTGTGAATGAGCTGATTCTTGACAAAACAGGTGTAAAAATGTCTAAAAGGCTTGGTAACACAGTAGATCCGTTTGAAGTAATGGACAATCTGGGTGCTGATGCAGTACGCTGGTATATGATTGTAAATAATCCTCCTTGGAAAACAACCCTTTTTAATACTGAAGAGATAGCCAAAACTGTTATTTCAGATTTTTTCCGTTCTCTAACGAACACATATAATTTCTTTGCCATGTATGCTGAAATCGATGGAATTACTGGACAAGAGGAAAAAATTGCTTTTACAGATAGACCTGAAATTGATAGATGGATACTGTCTAAAACAAATTCTCTAATACGTGAATTCTCTTCTCAGATGGATAGTTATGAAATCACTAAGGCCCATAGAGCTATTCAGGACTTTGCAGTAAATGACCTCTCGAATTGGTATATAAGAAGAAACAGACGCCGTTTTTGGAAAGGGCAAATAGATGAAGATAAATTATCAGCATATCAAACACTGCACGAAGTGCTTCTAGTGCTTGTCAAGTTAATGTCTAGTACTGCTCCATTCCTTTCAGAATACCTATACCAAAGACTGAAAAACGATTCCGATGATTTTTCAGTTCATGCAGCTAACTTACCTGTTTATAATGCTGAAAATCATGACGAAGTACTTGAAGCAAGAATGAATTTGGCACAACGAATTGTATTCTTAACACGCTCTCTCAGAGAAAAATCTGAGATAAAAACAAGACAACCTTTGCGTAGAGTTTTGGTACCAGTTGGGAGCCCTCAGGAGAGAAGAGATATTGAGTCAATTGCTGCTATAGTTAAAGAAGAAGTTAACATTAAAAGTATTGAATTTTTGAGTGAGACTACGGCAGATATAGTTAAGAGAAAAGCCAAACCAATCTTTCCAGTCCTTGGTAAGATATTTGGAAAAGACACTAATAGAATTGCCAATCTGATTAAAGATTTATCGTCAGTTCAGATAGATCAACTGGGTCAAGAACAGCGATTAATTCTAACAGTTGGAAATGAAGAGATTGAATTAAAACCAGAATATATGGATATCTACTCAGAGGATATTGAAGGGTGGCTAGTATCAACTGATAGAGATATTACTGTTGCACTTGACACCTCATTGAGTCCTGAATTAATTAGTGAAGGTATTGCAAGAGAGCTGGTCAGCAAAGTACAGTCAGCTAGAAAAGAAAAGGGATTTGAGATTGTAGATAGGGTTACGCTTGACCTCAATGGTTCAGATGACTTACTCAGAAAATTAACTGGTCAAGAAGACTATGTTAAGAATGAAATTTTGGCTAAAGACATAAGAAACACCGATGACAACGACCTACCTTTTACAGTTGATACTGATTATGGTCAGATAGCTTTTGATGTTAAAAAAATCAGTTGATTGTGAGGCTTGAAATACTTATCTTTCTTATTATCAAATTTTGAATTAAACGAATATATATACCCAACAGAAGATGGCAGCAAATACCGAAGAAAAACAAGTTCCAGTCGATCCTAACGTTAGATATTCTGATGAGGATCTTGCTTTGTTCAATGACAATATACTTGAAGCAAAAAACGAGACACTTGAAGAACTCAGCATGCTAAAAGAAAGACTTGAAGACTTGACTTCTGAAAGTGCGCAGGAAGAGAGTACTGTTTACTCAATGCATATGGGTGAACAAGGTAGCGAAGCAATTGAACAAGAAAAGATTTACGCACAAATTCAGCGTATCAATGAGTATTTAAAAAAGCTGGATGAAGCCCTTGACAGAGTAAAAGATAAAACTTATGGTATCTGTAGAGTATGTGGCTGCTTAATTGCCAAAGAAAGACTGATTACCGTGCCAATTACTACATTATCTGCCTCTTATAAGATTCATCAGCATTGCCCTGAAGATGGTATCGACAAGATCGAACCAAAAAGTTAAGATTTCAATGACAAATAGGAAATCCATTCTCCCCTATTATATTATAGCCTTGTCACTGATATTACTTGATCAGGTTACAAAGGTTTATTTCAAAGGGTTTAATTTATTCGGAATAACTCATGAAGGGTATAGAAGATATGAATCGAATACAATTATTCCTGACATACTGAATTTCACATTTGTTGAAAACCCTGGTATGGCTTTTGGTATTGAATTTGGTGAAGGCAAAATTTTCCTGTCCTTATTTTCAGTTATTGCTTCCATAATTTTGGCAATTTTAATCTATAGGATGAAAGAGAGCCATGCCGGTATTGTAACTGGATTTACACTGATCTTTGCTGGTGCAACCGGTAATCTTATTGATCGTGTATTTTATGGGGTATTCTTTAATGAAGGGCCACTATTTTTTGGTAAAGTAGTAGATTTCATACAAGTAAATATTCCTGATATGTTCGGATATGAGTATTTTCCTGTATTTAATATTGCTGACTCATGTGTCACCATAGGTGTAGTCTTGCTATTTATTTTCCAAAAACACTTACCTGAATTATCTCTTAAAAGAACCACTAATAAATCAGATTTTACAGTAAGTAATGTCGAAAGTGATTCTGCATGATCATTGGCTGGTTTGATTACCATTACAGAGGAGTACTACCATCCATTATCCTGAAAAAATCGAGACCGTTATTGAGATTTCGGTTCCAAGGATAAAAACACCTGAGAGAATCGATAAATATCTTGCGAAGCAAATCCATAATGCTACAAGATCCAAAATACTTAAGTCAATAGCGGCTAATGGTGTACTAGTTAATGGCAACCCAGTCAAAGCCAGCTATAAAGTAGTTTCTGGTGATCAAATATCATGTAAATTCTATAAATTCCCACCCATTGAACTTTATCCGCAAGACATACCTCTTGATATTATCTATGAAGATGAATGGTTATTAGTAGTAAACAAACCTGCAGGTATGGTTGTTCATCCTGGTGTTGGTAATAGGTATGATACTCTTGTTAACGCACTCCTTTGGCACCTTGGTCACAGACAAACACTTGAAGACAATAAAAATGATAGTTCTCAAGAAGATAATGAAGATGCTGTATTCCAATCTACTTCGGTTTTTGTAAATGACAAACCATCGGCTGGTCTTGTTCATCGAATAGATAAGGATACATCTGGTCTAATCATAGTAGCTAAATACTCTAAGATTCATGCTGAATTACAGCTGCAATTTAAAGACAGAACTGTATCGCGTGAATATCATACATTGTGTTGGGGTAATTTTTCGGAAGAACATTTTCTGATTGAGAGCAATATTGATCGTGATCCGAGAAATAGACAACGTTATTCAGTTTCTGAGATAACTGGTAAACATGCATTAACCGAAGTCTGGGTAAAAGAGAGTTTCGGTATTGCATCATATCTTAAAATAAAGCTACATACCGGCAGAACCCATCAGATAAGAGTCCATCTTTCATCAAGGAACAGACCTATCATAGCCGATGAAATGTATGGAGGAATGACACAAATTCCTAATAAGCATTATCCAAAACATAGAAGACTTGCTAATGAAATATTCGCATTAGCAGATCGACAATTACTACATGCGAAAAAAATCACTTTTTTTCACCCCAGAATTAAGCAGCAGATGGAATTTGAAGTGGATATGCCCAAGGATATATCTGCAGTCTTAGGTATATTGCGTAATTATGATACAAAAACTAATTAATTTTGTTATGTAAGTACATAACAGGAGATACTCAATGAAAATTATATCAACTATAGCATTCTTTTTGATAAATGTTCTAGCTGCAAACTCTGCCCTTGAACATCTGATCTACAATTCAATCGAAGGTGGTGATGGGCAAGATAGAATTATTGATATGGTATCATTCAATGATACATTATATATTGTTTCTCACACCGACTCGAAGGATTTATACGTAAGTGAAAATGCCTTAGGCAAGGAACACAAATTCTTACAGGACATATACATAAGAAAGTATCTTGTAGATTATGACGAACTATCCTTATTGGAAGCTACTTATTATGGTACAGAAGATGAAGATACTGTCACAGATTTGGAAGTTGATACCGATGGGAACATAATCATTTCTGGATATACTGCTTCTCCTAACTTTGAGACTATTAACGGCCTGCAAAACCAGAATATACAAGGTGTTTATGGCTTTATCACTAAAATGAATCCTGACTTGTCAGAGGTTACTTACGCTACAAGATTTGGCGGGCTGGGTGATGATAAAATTTTGACTATTTATGTCAATCTAGATGGGTCAATTTACTTTGGTGGTGAAACAACTACTGATAATTTACCGACGAACTCTCTTGCTGAGCAACCAGATTATAAGGGTGCCAAAGAAGGTTTTTATGGTAAACTCAATAAATCTGGAAGTGTTATTGATGAATTATCTTACATGGGTGGTGCCAATGATGATTATGTCAAGGATTTAATCGTAGAAAAAGGAGACTTATATGTGCTAGCTGCTGTCTCGTCTTCAGGCATCAGAACTTATCCAAGAGGTGGATTCGGACAATGGCAAAGTGAGCCCTATGATGAAAGCCATGATGGTGGTTTTGATATAATGGTTGCCAAGTTCGTTAGCGGTACCGATCCGGAATTCATAACCTACTTTGGTGGTAGTAAAGATGAAATACCTACCAATATTTGGACAATTAATGGAGCTCCATATTTTGGTGGTACTACTAGTTCTGCAGTTTCTGATGGTCTGGACCTTACAAATAATGCAGCAAACTCTGATTTGATTGGTGGTGAGTCAGACTTCTTTTTGGCTATGCTCAAACCAATTGAATCTACTGGATCCGGGAATTGGAAAAGATCTTTTCAAGAAATTGGTTTTGCTACAACAATAGGTTCGAAAGGAGATGATATAGCTACTTCATTACTTTTCGATCAAAATAGGTTTGCATTTATAATAACTGGCCAGACAGACTCGAAAACATATCCCTCAAGCCAGGGTGAAAAAGGCTATGGCGGTATTGATGGTGTTGTGAGTTATGTCTCGACAAATGGTTCTGAAGTTCTTGAAGAATTTCTGATTGGTGACAAAGGTAATGAAGTTGCAGTTGGTATTACCAATATTAGGAATTCCTTCTTCATAGCCAGTAATACTGATCAGGGAGAGGATATTGAAAAATCTTGGAATGGTTTGAAAGCTGTATCAACAGGAACAGATGATGAAATTATTTCCAGATTTGCTGTTGAGCAAGTTGAGATTGGAAGTCCGGACAAAGGTGAGGAGCTGTGTATGTCTGGTAGCCTCAATATCAATTTTAATAGAATAAATGATCCTAATAATATCCCGGCAAGAATCACGATACAGAAGAAAGATAATCCTGAGAAAAGATTCGTATTTACCGATAACCAGATCCAAAATGATTATTTGGGAATACCTTATGATGAATATGACTTCTCTGGCGGTGAATATACTATCAAGGTTGCATTACAAAATGGCGTTATTGATTACATAGATCCGGGAATAGTATTAACTCCTAGCCCTGCTATTGATGATACAGAGATTATGGGGTTATCTGATGATAATGAAATTTGCGAGGGCAACTCTCTTAGTTTTGTAGTCACTGACAACGGTTATGGCGAAAGCTACAAATGGTTCAAAGACAACTTAGTAATACCGGATCAAACAGGTAGTACTCTTGATATTGCTTCAATAACTCCAGCCGATGAAGGTATCTATAAATATGAGATATCTGGCTTGTGTAGTCCTGTAGCTAAGTCTGAAAATTTTGAGATTATTGTAACTGATAATGTTAAAAATGTTACTACAATTGAAGACATCAATATCCTTGAAGGTGTACAAATCAATGTAGCAGCTATTTCTGAAGGCGAAGATCTTGAATATGAATGGTTTAAAAATGATGAGAAGATTATTGGTAAAGAGGATAAAGAACTGATCTACGAGGAAGCAACGACAAATTTATCAGGAACCTATAAAGCACGTATATACAATGATTGTTCTGAAGAATTTACTAATGAGTTCATAATTGATGTACAACCAAGTTCTATCAATGAAGTTGATGCGGTAAACTCTTTGTTTACCGATGGTAATGGTAATGTATATCTGAAAATAGCTTCTAATTATGAGTTAGATGAATTACCTACACTCTATGATATACAAGGTAAAGTAGTTAAGAGTTCAATCAGACTCGACAATTACACTTACATTTTCGAGAAAATCAATCAATCAGGCATTTATCTGGTTTACATTAAGACAGCGCAGGGTGTTTCTGCACAAAAGATTAGTATAATCAATGAATAAGATAACTCCTGTAATAGTACCCATCTCGCCTATTTTTGAAAACAGATGGTCGCCTCGTTCTTTTGATCCAAATCGTGAAATATTGGAAGAAGATATTATTAAGATATTTGAGGCGGCCAGATGGACTCCATCATGCTTCAATGAACAGCCTTGGAGGTTCATAGTTTGTAACCGATTGACTGATGCTGATTCTTGGGAAAGAGCTCTTCAGTGTCTTGGGGAATGGAATCAAGGCTGGGCTAAAAACTGTCAAGTTTTGACAATTATTTGCCATGATACAATCTTTGAAAGAAATGCTAAGAATAACAAGTGGAGCGCCTATGATACAGGCGCAGCTGCAGTTACCATAGCCTATCAGGCTATAGAAATGGGAATACACTCTCATCAAATGGGTGGTTTTGATGAGCAAAAAACAGTCGATTTATTTCAAATTCCTGATAGATATAAACCGATAAGTGTTATTGCTTTAGGATTTCAAGGAGATCTGGAATCACTTGATGAGGACTACAAGAAATCTGAAACTGATGCCCGGAAAAGAAAAGAACCTAAAGGCAATATCTTCAATGGAAAATGGGATAAACCGCTTTATTAGAAAAAACAAATTTTCCTATTTAAACAGCGACCATCATCTTTTTTTGCATTGAAACAACCAGTGAGTTAAATATCTCTTCATCTGCTTGATTAAGTATAGCTTCTTTTTGGGTTTTTAGTATATTCTCAATACTATCCAATGCAGCTTTTTTCTTACTGCCAAACACCTCTCCAACAAGATTACCTGCTTTGACTAGGAATAAAAGATAATACATTTTAGTATCTAGATTACCCTCTTCGAAAACCAACTTATGTAACAAATAACGGGTTACATTTTCTGGTTCAGGATTCTCAGTAGGAAACATCTCTTTCTTAATAAAAAGTACTTTCTTAGTTGTTTTGGATAAGATATTCTGACTTGTTAGTCGGTCCACTACTTCTTCTAATGGTTGAAAATCTTGGAGAGCCAGTTTTTTAATAGCCATATCAATATCAAGTACATTATCAAGCATATTATACGCTTTCGATAAATGACTTAAATCCGGCTGCTGAACCTTAGTAATCTTACTATTTTCAAATTGGATGTGATTTCCAATTGCTAAATCCAAAATAATAGCGGAAGCAACACATACAGGAAAACTTGGAGAAGCGTTCAGAACTAATGTTCCTTTATCATCATCCATTCCTAAAAGGACGATTTCTTCAGATATAGTAAGAGACATAAAGACCTTAAGAATTACTTTTATAATTATGCAATTTATACTATTGTTTACTAACTATATAGGTAATTATACCTATATAGAGAATCCAAATATTGATTTTAGACCTGATAATATCATGTTAATACCTATCGCTCCTACAAAGAAGCCATTAAGCCTGATTAATATCTCCATATTCTTATCAAATGCTATCCGCAGATTTGGTTTATGCAATGCCTTCCGAACTAACTTAAGAATGAGAATGACAGCTATACTTAGCATTACTCCAAAGGAAACCATGCCAATGCCTGCGGCAACTGTGAACTGCTTAGCAATTAGGAGTGTCATTGAAATTGTTCCTGCTCCAACCATAAAAGGAAGAGCAATTTCTGAAGCTAAATCATCTAGATTTCCTTTCAAAGTTAGCATTGCTTTTTGTCCTTTGACTATATACATATAGGCAAAAGAAAAAAGTACTATACCGCCAAAAATCCTGAATGAATCAAATTCAATTTTCAGTACATCTGTAAAAAGAGCTTCTCCGAGAAACAGAAACAACAAAAGTATTGCTGTAGAAATAGCACCAGCTTTTACTATTACATTGCGAAAGTCCCTATCACTAAGTTCTTTCATGACAGGGTTCAGATATAAGAAAAGTGCAAATGGATTGATCATTATTATTAACGAGAAAACAGCTGAAAACAATACTCTTCTCCTTGTTTCTGTATATCAGGATTATTTGTTAGTTTAAATAATGAAATTAAAGATAAAAAAACCTAGGTTTCAAGACAGTAAGTTTTTCTCACTGTCGACCCTTGGAGCTTTACTGTTTGCCATGTCTCTATGGGTTTATACTTCACTGAACGATATCTATTCGACTAGAATAGACATTCCTTTAGAAATCGAATTACCAGATAGTAGATCGCCAGAAACACCTTTGCCTTCCACTGTAACTATTTTTGCTAAAGGAACAGGTTGGCATTTATTTAATCTAATATACTTTAATCAGAAAAAAGTTTGTAGTATAGATCTGACCAGTGAGCCAATTTCTAGTCAGAACTACGAAATACCACGCAGTACAATACTCAAATCTTTAAGGAATATTGTCAATATAGTTACGGAAGACGTATTTCCTGACAACATAGCTATTATAACAGGTCCATCTACTGAAAAGAGGATACCTATCCGTAATCGATTGTTAATTGTACCTGATGAAAATTTTATAACAGCCACTAGAACTGTTTTTTCTCCTGACTCTATTATTATAACTGGCAACGATAAAGTCTTGAGAGACATTGCATTTTGGCCTACCGAACGGAGAGTTTTCGACGGAATAAACAAACCAATTTCCGCTACCGTAAGTCTTAAAGACAGTCTCTCAACAATTATTAATCTAAGCTCTTCAATTACTAGAGCACAAATAGAAATCCAGCAATTAGCAGAAATAACCATTCGCGATATACCGATAAACTATTCAGGCAATAATCTACTCAAAAACGAAAAGCTCTCTGCTAATAAAGTGGATATCACACTTAGAGGAGGGGTTAGAGAGCTGGTAAATCTATCTTTTGAAGATATCTCAGCCTACATTAACCTTGAAGGAACAGAAGATAGGCATATCATTAGACCAAATATTATTTTACCAGAACAATTTGAACTGCTAAACATTTCTCCACGATATATTTACCGATATCAATACGAGAATAACTTAGCTGGTTTCCAATAATATTGTTGATCTAAATTATGCTATTCATTTTAGTAGACTCCTTGCAATTACGAGTCTCTGTATCTCACTTGTACCTTCATATAGTTCAGTGATTTTTGCATCACGATAATATCTTTCCGCATTGAAATCTTCGGTAAAACCATAACCACCATGTATCTGAATACCTTTATTAGCACAGAACATAGCTGTTTCAGAAGCATCGAGTTTTGCCATAGCTGCTTCGGCCGAATAATTTAAGCTTTGATCTTTCATAGTTGATGCTCTCCAAGTTAAAAGCCATGCTGCATCATATCTTGTCTTCATGTCAGCTAGCATCCACTGAATGGCCTGAAAACGAGAAATAGGCTGATCAAATTGCTGACGCTCTTGCGAGTACTTAGTTGCATCTTCCAAAGCTGCACGAGCAATTCCAAGAGCTTGACTGGCTATCCCCAATCTACCTCCATCAAGAGTGACCATTGAGATCTTAAAACCTTGATTAACCTCACCCAATAAAGCTGATTCAGGTAATTCAACATTATCAAGTACAATCTCTGCTGTTGACGAAGACCTTATGCCTAATTTCTGTTCAAGCTTACCTACAGATACTCCAGGTGTATCAGCAGGTACTATAAACGTACTAACACCTCTCGTTTTCTTGCTGGGATCAGTTGAGGCTATAAGCACATATACACCAGCCTCTTTACCATTAGTAGCCCATAGTTTAGCACCATTAAGAATCCACTTATCGCCTTCTTTCACAGCAGTTGTTTTAGTGGCACCAGCATCAGACCCAGCACCTGCTTCAGAAAGTGAAAAAGCACCTATTGTTTCACCAGATAGCATCTGAGGCAACCATGTTTGCTTCTGTTCTTCAGTTCCAAATCTATAAATAGGGTCACAAGCCAAAGAAGAATGGGCAGAAATAATGACACCAGTAGAAGCACAATATCTTGATATTTCTTCAATAGCAAGCATATAGGATACATAATCCATACCAGCACCACCATACTCCGTAGGGAATGCAATACCCATGAGTCCAAGATCACCTGCTTCCTTGATGATATCAGTTGGGAATCTATGGTTTCTTTCATTATCTGATGCCACAGGAGCTATTTGTTCCTGCGCAAATTTAGAAACCATATCCTTTAACATTACTTGTTCTTCAGATAGAAGATGCTGCATTTTAAAACCTAGATTATTATTATGATTCTATTACATTTTTTCGGGAGCAGATATACCTAGTATAGCCAACCCATTCTTTAAAACTGTTCTAGTTGCTTCAGCCAGTGAGAGTCTGGCAATAGCAAGTTCTTCTTCTTGTCCAATTATCCGGCAGTCGTGATAGAATGAGTGGAACTTTCCAGCAACATCTCTGAGATAATCTGCAACAATATGTGGCTCGGCTTTAGAAGCAGAGCTTTCAACTACATATTCAAATTTTGCTATTTCTCTGATCAAATTAATCTCAGAAGGATGCTCTAGACAAGAAAACTTTATTGAATTAACATCAGTAGTATCAAGATGAAGACCTTTTTCCTTTAGCTGTGTAAATATACTACATATTCTAGCATGCGCATACTGTAGATAAAATACCGGGTTCTTATCACTTTGCTCTTTAGCTAAAGCGATATCAAACTCAAGATGTGTCCCACCGCTTCTCATCAAAAGAAAGAATCTTGTAACTTCTGGTCCAACTTCCTGAATGATTTCATCAAGAGTATAAGATTGTCCAGAACGCTTCGACATCTTAACCTGTTGGCCTTCTTGCGTTAAGGTAACAAATTGGTGAATCACTACGATTATCTTATCAGTATCATATCCAAGGTTTGATACGGCTGACATTACATCAGGAATTGTAGCGATATGATCTGAACCAAAAACATCAACAATAATATCAAACCCTCTTTCAAACTTTTCGATGTGATAAGCAATATCTGGAAGTCTGTAAGTAGGTTCACCTGTCTTCTTAACAATTACCCTATCCTGATCCTGCCCCATCTCACTCAGTCTTAGCCACACAGCATCATCTTTATCATAGGCAAGCTCTTTCTGGCGAAGAGTATCAATAACAGCTTCTATCTTCCCCTCTTTATAGAGGCTATCTTCATTATAGAAAACATCCTGCTCAATACCAAGAGAAGTCAGAGTTTTCTTTATCCCCTTAAAATTCCACTTCTCACCTATTTCTCTAAATCTTTCTAGATCTTCTACAGAAAGATCATCAAGTGACTTAAAACTATCTACAAAAGAATTACCATGATTTTCAATGATCTCATTCGCAATATCTTTTATGTAAGAACCATGGTAACCGTCTTCAGGAAAAGGAAAATCAGGATCATGGACTAATTGTGCATATCTTGAGTAAATGGACTTACCCAGATTATTCATCTGGTTACCAGCATTATTAAAATAGTACTCTTTAGTTACGCTATAACCATTCCATTCATAAAGATTTGCAATTGAGTCTCCCATAGCCGCATTTCTACCATGACCCATATGCAACGGACCCGTAGGGTTGGCACTAACGTATTCTACATTTACTGTTTTCCCTTTGCCTATTTCATTTCGTCCATATCCTTCTGCCTTATCCAGCACTCTTTTTAAGAGATCATGAAAATGCTTATTACTTAACTTATAATTAATAAATCCTGGTCCAGCAATAGTGACATCGAGTATATTATAAAGCGATAAATCATGCTCGTTCATTCTTTCAACTACCCGCCTGGCAAGTTCTTGGGGGGATGTCTTTACTATCCTGGCATTCTTCATTGCTAAATTAGTGGAGATATCACCATTAACTAGATTTTTAGGCTCTTCAAAGGAGGCCGAAAAATCAAAACCAAGCTCTTTAATCACTAAGTCCGTGATTTCTTTATAATCTTTCACGGTTATGCCTCACCCATTTTGACCATAAATGTTTAAGACATCAAGGTAATCAATTGTATTCATTTCACCTTCGTCATCAACTTTGAAAAAATTAGCATCTCCCCAAAGTTTTTCAAGCTTATAATAATCTCTGATTTTGTCAAGCATAATATGAACAACAACATCAAAGAAATCAATAATTATCCACTCCATGCCTTCTAAACCTTCTGTCTTAGGCATTCGTAACTTATACTCTTTAACATTCTTCATTATGTTATCATATATTGCTCTTGATTGAGATATATTACTACAAGAAGCAATTACAAAATAATCAGTTGGTGCGGACTCAATATCGTGCAAATCCAAAACCAATACATTGCTTGCCATCTTATCATCAGATAGCTGTGCTGTAAGTATAGCTAGTTTTTGAGTATCTGTATAGATAGGACTTACATCCTTATTTTTTTGTTCGTTTTTGCTCAAATCACATGAGTTGGTTTGTGCTTAATCAATGTGTACAAAATTATAAAAACTATATCGAACCTAGGCTGACATGAAGTATATCTAATACAAATTATAATGCAGCCCAAGTATCAATATCAGTTATAATTCTTGATTGTACCTTATAAAGTTTTCTAAATTCATCAATTGAGTTATCGAGGTTTTCTCTTAGCTTCCGCCCTGACTTATCATTATCCTTTGATGACTTTATAGTTATTACTCTACGATATCTATCATTTATCTTCTCAATAGTTGGAGTAATAGCTGGTGAATACTGAACTAATCCCGGGATTGAATTCAGACAAGCACTTAAATTATGCGCTTCATTGGCTACTATACTTCTGGTCTTATGACTGAGTTCCAACCTACTGATTCTTCTAAATGGTGGCAAACCTGCATCATTTCTTTGTTCAACTTCATTCCGAAAAAAAGCTAAGTAATCCATTTCAATTGCCTTCTGAATAGCAAATTCTCTCGGATTATATGTTTGTACAAAAACCTTCCCTTTATTCCCTTTTCTTCTGCCTGCTCGGCCCCCTACCTGAACTAATAACTGGAATAACTTCTCAGAACCCCTAAAATCAGGTATATATAACTGCATATCTGCACTTACTACCCCAACCAATGTTACCCGAGCTATATCAATTCCCTTTGCTACCATCTGAGTCCCAATTAAAATATCTATTTCCCCTGCCGCAAATGCAGAAAGAATTTTTTCATGACTACCTCTCTTTACAGTAGAGTCACTGTCAAGCCGACCTACTCTGGCTGGTCTTCCTTCCGAGATAAGCCACTTTCTGATATCCTCTTCAATTAGCTGGGTACCAGTACCAAGTAATTCAACATCATCTGCTCCACATTCTTTACATTTCTTACCAAGGGAACGCTCACTATAGCCACACATATGACATCTTAACATAGCTGGTCCATAATGCAATGTTAGAGAGATACTACAATGAGGACAGGTGTTAATATTACCACAATTAACACATTCTTGAATATTGGAATAGCCTCTTTTGTTTTGAAATAGAATAACTCCCTCTCCCTTGTCTACTCGGTCCAATATTGCTTCGGCTAACTCTCTGGAAAGTTGTCCAAACTCTAAGCCCTTCTTTCTTGATTCTACCATATCAATTAATTCAAATTCAGGTACCTGGACACCATCAATTCTCCCTTCAAGCCTGACAAGTTTATATTTACCAGATTGAGCATTGTGCATTGATTCAACAGATGGTGTAGCAGAGCCTAATATTATAGGTATTCTGAGCAAGTTAGCATAATAAACTGCAGTGTCTCTTGCTTGATATCTTGGTTCGGGGCTCTCTTGTTTATAACTAGATTCATGCTCCTCGTCAATAATTAGTAATCCTAGATTTGATACCGGAGCAAATAAAGCTGATCTTGGACCAATAACAAGATCCACATTACCATTAGAGATTCTTTGCCATGCCAAAAACCGCTCTCTTTCTGACAGTCTACTATGAATAATCTCTACTTTGTTACCAAAGACAGCATTGAAACGAGCAAGCATCTGAGGAGTCAAAGATATTTCAGGCAGTAATAAAATGGCCTGCCTTCCCTGACTAATTGTCTTCTTGATAGCTCTAATGTAAAGAAGTGTTTTGCCTGATCCCGTATCACCAAATAATAGGATAGGTTTCTTGTTGCCGGATTCTATCTCCTCATTGATTTCTTCCCAGGTATCTTGCTGCTGTATACTCAATTCTAATTCACTTTCATCTCTATAATTGGTCTTGTTCTGAAGTCTATTATCAAAGGTGTCAAATGATTCGGTTATCCTCAGAACAGCTTTTTTTTCGAGAGACCGAATTACTTTCAAATCCCACATTCCATCCCTGGAAAGAGATTTATGCGAAACTTCAAGAATTCCATTATTAGCATAATGTTCTAAGTGCTTTACTGTTTCAAATTGTCTTTTTGATCTCTTCAACTGTTTAGAATATGTACTATCACCATGAAGTAGCTCTTCAATAACATGATGATTGAGTGAAATACTTCTATCTGGTCTGGCTTTCTTACTCAGGGATCCATATTCTATCTTGATTAGACCACTACTCTCCATTTTTAGAAGCAATTCACCAAGACCAGCAATGCGTAAGTTCTTAGCAAGTCTTGACATAGTAGTACTTCCCGGATTTGATCTGAGATAACTAATTATTCTTTTCTCAGTACTTTTCGCCAGCTGACTGCCTAAGACTAGATTTAGTTTCGAAGTTTCTGAAACTGATACATTATCAAGAATCTTAATCTTAACCCTATCCTTATCACTTAGCCCCTTTGGAGAGAACATTTCAAGAACAGAACCAATGGTAGACATATAATAATCTGCTATCCATTTGGCTAGGATAAGCCTTGTTTCTGATATAATAGCAATATCATCTAATACCGCTGCTATCTCCTTGATTTCAAATAATTCAGTTCCCGTAAGCTCAATTTCATCATCAATACAATAACCAATTTCTAACCCTTTTCTAAAAGGACATAACACTCTCTTCCCAACTAATCTTTCACTTCCAGTCCATTTATAGGTAAAAACTGATCTAAGATTTAGATTGAATGCTATATGTACGAAACGAGAAATAATTCTGACTCTAACAAATAAGTATGAAGTTTATTATAGATTAAGAACAAGAAAGCCCGCCTAAAGCGGGCTTTCAGAACTCAATATTAATCTCAATATTATATTGCCGTAGCAATCACTAATGAAACTACAGCCATAAGCTTAATCAAGATATTTATAGACGGGCCCGACGTATCCTTAAACGGATCGCCAACGGTATCACCGGTAACAGCTGCTTTATGAGCATCCGACCCCTTGTAATATGTCTTACCCTCTACATCAACACCCTCTTCAAACATTTTTTTAGCATTGTCCCAAGCTCCACCAGCATTCGACTGGAAGATAGCCATTAAAACACCGGATACTGTCACACCAGCCAAAAGTCCGCCAAGTGTTTGCGCACCAAATACAAAACCAACAAGAACAGGCGCAGCTACAGCCAAAATACCAGGCAGCATCATCTCTTTAATAGAAGCCTTAGTCGATATCTCTACACATTTTGCATATTCAGCCTTACCTTCCGAAGCTTCATAAACTGCGACATCATTTGCATTCCAGTTTTTCGGATCATCGCCTTTCTCACGCATAACTGCTAATGCATTTTTAAGAGCAGGTATTTCTGCAAACTGACGGCGTACTTCTTTAATCATTGACATAGCAGCACGGCCCACAGCATTCATAGCAAGAGCAGAGAAGACAAATGGTAACATGGCACCAACCAACAAGCCAGCCATTACATCAGGCTGAGAAATATCAATAGCTGTGATACCAGATTGCTGCATGTAGGCAGCAAATAAAGCAAGAGCAGTCAGTGCTGCTGAAGCGATTGCAAAGCCTTTACCAATGGCTGCAGTTGTGTTCCCTACAGCATCTAGCTTGTCAGTTCTTTGTCTTACATCTTTAGGCAGGGCAGCCATTTCAGCAATACCACCGGCATTATCAGAAATAGGACCATAAGCATCAACCGCCAACTGTATACCAGTTGTCGAAAGCATACCTACTGCTGCTATTGCGATACCATATAGTCCGGCAAATTCATACGAAACAATGATGGCAGCTGCTATAACAAGAATCGGAATAGCAGTAGACATCATTCCTACACCAAGACCAGCAATAATATTAGTAGCAGAACCAGTTACAGACTGCCTAACTATAGATTTAACTGGTCCTGTACCAGTACCAGTATAGTGCTCAGTTACTTTACCAACAATAACACCAGATGCCAAACCAGCAATAGTAGCCCAAAATACACCCATGGCAGAGTAGTCTGTTCCGGCAAATGTCCATGTTTCAGGCAGCATCCAGTTAATAATGAAGTAAGATAGTACCAACATTAGCCCTGCAGCTCCGAATTCACCAATATTTAGAGCCGTCTGTGGATTACCACCCTCTTTTACTCTAACGAAAAAAGTACCGAATATCGAAACAACAATACCAACAGCAGCTAATATCAAAGGTAGAAGCACTGCTGACAGAGGACCAAACTCTGTCATAGCAAATTCACTTACTCCGAAAAACGCTGCTCCCAATACCATAGTACCTATTATCGAGCCTACATATGATTCAAATAAATCAGCACCCATACCAGCAACATCACCAACGTTGTCACCAACATTATCAGCAATTGTCGCAGGATTAAGTGGGTGATCTTCAGGTATACCAGCTTCAACTTTACCTACAAGGTCAGCTCCCACATCAGCAGCCTTAGTGTAAATACCGCCACCTACACGAGCAAAAAGAGCAATCGAAGAAGCACCAAAAGAGAATCCGGTTACTACTGTGATTACACGATTTAGACCAGCAGCCGTATCAACCCCAAACATCTCACTATAGAAGATAAATAACAATGAAAGGCCCAAAACACCCAGACCAACTACTCCCATACCCATTACAGAGCCACCAGTGAAAGCAACTTCAAGTGCTTTCCCCAAGCCTGTGATAGCAGCATTAGTTGTTCTTACATTGGCTTTGGTCGCAACCTTCATCCCAATGAAACCAGCCAGAGCTGAACAGACAGCCCCAATTACAAAAGAAAGAGCCACAAGAGAAGAAGAATCAGCACTATCACTATCCTTAACAAATAGCAAGACTGCTACTATCACTACGAATATAGATAGTACCTTATATTCAGCTCGTAAGAAAGCCATAGCTCCATCGGCTATGTATCTGGCTATATTTGCCATTCTGTCGTTACCTTCACTTTGCTTCCCTACCCAAGAGGATCGTACATACGTGAAGATCAGGGCTAACACCCCGGCTATTGGAATCGACCAAATCAATGCGTTCATTATTTACGCTTAACCTTGATTATTTAACAATTTAATTATTCACAACTATTGTAGTGTTTTAAAAACAAAGGCCGAACATAAGATTCGATGATATTTTCATTCGCCTTCAAACACAAACCGAAAATTACCTATTTCATACTTAACCGCAAAAACAGAATTAGCTATGTTTTGTTTATTCCAACTGTAAGTAGATCACTTAGGTTAGTCAGAACTGCCCGGATTTGATGAAGAGTCTTCGCTTCTATCGTGGGGCTCGGTTTTAATATCAGTATACTTGAATAGTGCATTGTCCGAAACTGTCTTGATATGAAGATCCCTCTGAGGAAAAGGTATCCGAATACCTTTCTCAATAAATTTCTGAGCAATTGCAAATCTAAGATCACTCTTGAGAATCTCAACTCTAAAAATATTTTCCGTCCAAAAATGAAGACTAAAATCCAAAGAAGAGCTACCAAAATTATCAAACCAGACAAAAGGAGCCGGGTCATTAGAAATTTGAGGATTTTCTCTGACAACTTCTAAAAGACTTTCTTCAACATATCTCGGATCAGTTCCATATGCAACCCCCACAGTTACATCGAATCTTGTTTTGATATTATCAAAACTCCAATTCGTCACATTATCAACAATAAACTTACTATTAGGGATTATCAGTATCTTGTCATCTCTGGTCTTGACTTTTGAAGTTCGGATACCTATCTCCTGTACACGGCCTACAACACCATCTATCTCAACAACATCTGTTACATGTACAGTACCTTCAAATAAAATTATAAAGCCTGAAATCAGATCATTAAAAGTTTGTTGCAAACCCAGCCCTACACCAACCAAAAGAGCTGTGGAACCAGCCAGTAAGAAAGTAATATCTACACCAAAAACATCCAAAATACTTGAAACAGTTACAAGTACTAACAAGTATTTCAGGATCTGATAGATTGCACTCTTAGTACCAATATCAAATCGGACAAGCTTGGTTGGGCTTCGTAAGAATTTTTTCAGGCCAAAAAGTATACTCCACAGTATACCTATCAAGAAAATTACTTTTAGCAGATCGCCCAATGTAAAATTCACATTAAGAAACACATTAGACAGTTTCTCTAAAAATTGTTCCATTATCAATAGGTAATTTGTTTCTGCAGCCGTCAGGCAAAGATAAGTGATTTATCACTATAGTAATTTAGGCAGCAGGTAATTCAATCAAAAAGCTAGTCCCAACTCCGGGGGCCGATTCCCTTATTGTCAGTTTACCGCTATGATACTGCTCAACTATTCTCTTTGCAAGTGAAAGTCCCAACCCCCAACCTCTTTTCTTAGTTGTAAAACCCGGGCTAAAAACCTGTTTTCTCATATTAGCACTCATCCCTTTTCCAGTATCCTTAACAACAATGAAGATTTTGTTGTTATTTCTATAAGCGCTAAAGGTAATTGTACCTTGCTTTGCCTCAATTGCTTCTGCAGCATTCTTAATGAGATTTTCAAATACCCATGAAAACAGTTCAATATTGATTTTAGTATACAAAGGCTTTTCGTCATACTTCCTGATGATTGAGACTTTCCTACCAAGATGCGGTAATCTTTTGTCAAAATAGTATGCAGTTGTCTCTATCAATTCTTTAATATTCTCTTTTTTCAATTCTGGTTCAGATCCAATTTTCGAAAACCTGGTTGCTATTGTATTCAACCTGTTGATATCCTTTTGCATCTCAGAAAGAGCTTCTTGAATTTGAGCCGGATCATCGATCGAATATTTCAGAATTTCAATCCAGGCTAGCAAAGATGACAGAGGAGTGCCAAGTTGATGAGCAGCTTCTTTCGACATACCAACCCAAACTTTTTGCTCCTCATTATTCTTAAAATTGGAAAATGTGAAAAAACCTATCACTATCAGGAAAGAAATTATCAGAATAGCTACAATTGGGAAATATGAAATCTTATCAATATATGGGGAATGGCTATAGTAAAACTTATTGAGCAGCTTGCCAGATTCATCTCTGAACTCTATGGGTTCATATGTTGAACCAAATTCTGCTACCAGTTCCTTCATGAAACTTCTCTGCTCCTCTATAGAATAATCAGAGGGAATAGTAATATTCTTACTGAAATCCCCGAAGGGGTAAATAGGCTGGTCCTGAGCATCGGTCATCAGAAAAGGTAATGTCATATTTTGCTCAATTTCTTCAAGCATAAAATAGACCTGATTAGGATCAGTTTCCGGATCCAATAGCTGTTCATAAATCTCCAGATAAAGCCCCAAGAGATTCTTCTCCCTCTCTAAAAGCTCATCAACAAGATTCTGGGTAAATATAATTACCCCAATTATGAGCCCCAGCGACAAAACGCCAAAGATAATTCTGGACCATATCTTAAACTGATATGAAGTATTAAACTGCTTTTCTCTTTTTCCTGCTTTAATCACTTGCCTGGAAAGCCTGTGTTTTGTTTTTTTTTCTTATCTTGGTAATTGTAACATAGTGCGTTAACTGGTCATGCCTATGTTTCCGTATATTGATAAGTCAATAAACGTAAGGCAAATGGCTCAGCCACGCTAGGCCAAATATAACCAGTACCTGCCAATTATACTGTACATATGCTGCCGGGGGGATGCATGTACGACATAGACGGTAATGACAACGATATAGTCATTGAAAGAGTTAAAGCAGAAAATTCGGATAAGCCGAAAAAGAAATCTGCGCCCAAATCGAAGCCGAAATCCAAGAAAAAGACTACTACACGGAAAAAAGGCAAAGCTAAGTCCGCACCTTTATCGAAGAAAGAATCAACCTTTGCTATTCATGCAAGAATAGCCGGAGTTCTGCTTTCATTCATAGTTTTCTTTGTACTTCTAGCGCTGATCAGCTATTCCCGATCTGACCAGATGAATATCAACTTCCCTATTTCTGAGATCTTTGGGATGTTTTCTGAAGATAGTGTTATTAAGGCAAAAGCAGAAGTAACTGAGAATTGGCTAGGGCTTGTGGGAGCCAAGATTGCTGATTTCATTTATAATTCCCTATTTGGCTTCATAGGCCTGTTTGGTGTACTCATTATGTTTCTCCCGGCAAGAGATCTGATTACAGATTGCTGGATAAGGGAAAAGACATTCCATAGATTATTATCATTTACAATATTTGCTGTAGTGTTTTCTATCGCTATTGGCTCATGGAACCTAATATTTCAGGATATGGGAACTGAATGGGCTGGAGCGATAGGCTATTTTTCTGCCAAGTCAATATCAAGCCTAATTGGCAATGCCGGAATTTTAATCGTCTCCAATCTTGCACTAGTTGCTCTGGTTCTTATGAGTCTGGATCTTGATTGGAATAAGATTATTCATCGCACAAGTAGAATGACCGAAGTTGCAGTACATAAGACTTCTTCGACTATTGGCAATAGAGTCAAGGAATCTGCTGCTAACTTGGTGACCAGAATTGCCGAGAAGAAAGAAACTAGTAATTCTAGTGAAGATACTGATATAATTGATGATGAAGAGCTAGAAATAGATAAATCTGAAGCTGATGAATCTGAAATTGATACTCATGGAGAAATTAGTTTTCAGCCCAAGCCTACTTCAGATATCAAGATTAAAAATACACCGGCTTTTACTGCTCAGACTGAAAAGCCACAACTAGATTCCTCGGAAGTAATCAATAAGCTATTTGAAGATGATCTGGACATTATACCGAACAGTAACAGTGATGATAATCAATCTGAGAATACAAATGATAGTGATTTAATAGACAACCAATCCTATGAAACTCCATTAGAGCAGACACAACCAATTGTTCCGGAAATCAATTCAAATGATATTGAAGGCCTTACTGATGAATTAGAAGATTTTATTGCAGAATTACCTGAAATGGGTACTGCTCAGGAGGCAAGTACCCAACTTGCTCCCGGTAATGATGAACCTAAAACAGAATCTACCCCTCACAAAGATCCTCTGAAAGTCACTGTTCTAGAAAAAGAAAAGCCGGAATATGATGAACCCATCTCTACGGCAATACACGATAAAGTGATCAATTACCGCTTTCCTGGTCTTGACATTCTAAATAAAGATGTTGGGATTAATAGAGTTGATGATGAAGAACTAAAAATGAATGCCCGCATTCTTGAGGAAAAACTAGAAACCTTTCGGATTACTATAAAAAATCTTGAGGTGACACCAGGCCCGGTTGTTACACAATATGAATTTGTCCCGGGTGATGGTATCAAAGTATCAAGAATAGAGGGATTAAGCGATGACCTAGCTATGGCTCTTAAAGCCCGTGGAATTAGGATCATTGCTCCTATACCTGGTAAAGGCACTGTTGGAGTTGAAATACCAAATAACAACCCATCTCTTGTTACTTTCTCTTCGGTAATAGCTACTAAAGCTTTCAAAGAATGTACTTATAACTTACCTGTAGTTCTTGGTAAAGATATATCGGGTGAGATCTATATTATGGATCTGGCTAAGATGCCTCATCTTCTGATTGCTGGTTCTACCGGTAGTGGTAAGTCAGTAGGGGTCAATGCTCTGATAGCCTCACTACTTTATAAGAAACACCCTAGCGAACTGAAATTTGTAATTGTTGACCCTAAAAAAGTTGAGATGTCGCAATATGCTGCTCTGAAAAACCATTATATGGCAGCTAGTCCTGATGTGAGGGATACTATTGTTACGGACTCTGATGATGCAAAGTTGATCCTGAATTCAACAGTAGAAGAAATGGAGAATCGCTATACGATTCTTGCCAATGTCGGACAGCGAAATATACTTGACTATAACAGAAAAGTACGTGAGGGCAAATACAAAGATCGAAAAGACATGGTACATCGTGAGATGCCATATATTGTTGTTATTATTGATGAGCTGGCCGATCTGATGATGACAGCCGGTAAAGATATTGAGTCCCCTATTGTAAGGCTGGCTCAAAAGGCAAGAGCTGTTGGTATCCACCTGGTACTAGCTACCCAACGCCCTTCGGTAGATGTGATTACTGGCCTGATCAAAGCAAACTTTCCGGCAAGAATATCTTATCTGGTTGCATCGAAAATTGACAGCCGTACTATTCTTGATGGACCTGGTGCCGATAAATTACTTGGCAATGGTGATATGCTGGTACTACCCGCCGGCAAGCCGAAGCCTGATCGTGTACAAAACTCGTATATCTCTACCGATGAGATAGAAAAACTATGCGAGCATATTGAAAGCCAGAAAGGCTATTCTATGCCTTATATGCTACCAAGTGTAGCAGAAGAGCATGATGGACCGGGCCATATTGATCCCAATGATCGTGATCCGCTTTTCATGGAAGCTGCACAATTATTGATTTCTGCGGGAAAAGCAAGCACAAGTATGTTCCAGCGTCAAATGCGCATTGGATATGCAAGAGCAGGCCGTATGATGGATGAGCTTGAAGCTGCCGGTGTAGTGGGGCCGCCTAATGGCTCCAAGCCTCGCGATGTACTCATTAGTAGCCTGGATGAAATTCATTAAATAGGTAACCATAATGATTTTCAATATATGGCGCATAATTATCGGGACAGTATATGCTGTGTTTATCTATGCATTGGTGATGGGTGCTGTAGCTGTTTTTACATACTTTGCAGACTACCAGCCCGAACTTGTGGGTAACTACTACTCTGATGAGTCAATGATCAGGCACTATCTTGGAGAAAGCTGGATCTATCTGGCCAGAGGCAAACACTGGCTAGGTGAGCGCGAAATCTGGGTAGAAACAATCTGCCTGCTTGTAGGAATTGTAGGTGCACTTCTCGGAAGATGGCCACTTACAAGAAGAAAAGATTAAGTATCCCCAAGCTCAACACATTTTCCTGATCTTCATCTCACTAAGCTACACAGCTATATCTAATTGTATCAAATACTTAAATCAAGCCATCTCACTCCCTTCAAGAGGCTTATTAGGGTATAAATTTTTGACTGCTGTCGCTTATAGCAACTATTGAACTTGCAGTGATGCCTCGTGGGCATCGGCGGTAAATATGGTAACTCAGGTTACACTACTTTAAAGTTAATCAGAAGAAAAATTCGTTTTTCAAAGAACAGAAAAACTAGTTATGAAGACATAAGGAACAAAATAATAACAGCTAGTGCTAATATTCCTCATAAATTTGTAAAAATGAACAGATTTATATCTATACTAACTAGTACAGCTTTATATTATAATATTCCTAAATACTCTCTTGCTTGTAAAGAAGTTTGATAGAGTAATGTTGGATCTTTATCTAACAACCATCTTATTCCATTTTTATCAACATCATCTATCAGCTCAGATATATTCTTATTAAGAAATCCTTTGATGTAATCTACTTCAATTGTTGGTGGCAGTTCACTCAGTACGAGAAAATCGGTCTCCCTATCTTTAGCCATTAGACTAAAGCGCGTTCTAATATCTCCATCAGTATCTTTAGGATAGTTTAATCCTTGATGAAGTTCTTTTATTACATACCCTAAATTGAAGTAAAAATCATCAGAATGTTTAGATTTCTGTAGATGTATAATGTAAATGAGATCATTATTTCTTTTGTAAAAAGAGTTTTGTCTTTTTTCAAAACCTAGTTCTATTAATAACTCTGATACTACTTTCTTAAAAGAATTTACATTCATACTTAATACACGTCTAAAACTGTTTTCCAACCAGGTCCATAAATACTTTCAACTTCTTGTAAGTATCGATCAAGCTGCTTATGGCCCGCATTTATTTGTCGAGGATTATTTGGCTTCAACTCATAAATAATTTTTTTTTCAAAATCAATGAAATCAATTCGTTTGCCACTTGGCAATCTAAATTCCTTAATTCTGATATTTTTTAGAACATCAGCTGATTTGTACGCTTTATGTATTTCCTGTCCGAGCTTCAAGCTGGACTTAGTATAAGTACTTCCCCCCGTAGCAACATCTTCAGCGATATTGGTAGCTGTTTTAGAAGTCGCAAGAGCTCTTTCTCTATTGTAAATCTTCGTAATTGCACTACCGCGCCACAGATTGAACATCATGTAGCCACCACCACTAAACTCCCGACGCGCTTCATAAGAGTATTGACTTCCTAATAAGAGCCAGTCATCAAAACTCCTTTCTTCCTGCTCTGATAGCATCATCGTGGTTATATTAGGATCACCAAACTGGGTCTGCTGTTTCTTCAGTTCATATTCACTTAGCTCTGATTCAGCAGTATGGTCATTAACTGAAAGAGCATCCGTCGAAGACTGACCTGACTGCCAACCATTATTACCATATTCAGGTAGAGAGGTAGCATCGGAAGCAAAGGTTGAACCCTGCATTTGACTTATTGTTGACTGTATGCCTCTTAAACTTTCCAGTCCTATACTTGGGGGCTGAGGTCTTTCAATTCCAATATGACTTAGATCTTCTCCCTCCAGATAATAGCCTTCACTGTCTCTTTTAACTGCGTCTGCACCACTTAAAACTGGCTGCGGTCGTTAATGACGACCTGCTATCGGTGAAGAGGACTGGGAACTTGCAGCAATGACTTCAAGTCATTGGCTATCAAATGCATTGTAGGGATTGAACTTTCAGCTGTTGTTCGTGACGACTGATTGGGAAGGGAGGAGCGGTGGGGTTAATGGAAAGGATTAACTCTCTAGTCGTTTATGACGACTGACTCACACCATTGATCTATGGGGCTATATCTAACAAAAAA
>JGI12316J15310_10000042_pt56 | contig 37822 bp, 40 predicted proteins | sample MarCyaLeptolynsp_FD_15310 | JGI IMG/M metagenome (IMG submission 15310)
ACCTTCGAGGAGACCGGGCTCCTGCTGGCATGTCCCGGCGACATCGGGACGCCGGCCAAGGGCACTTGGGGTGAGTTCCGCACCCGCGGTCTTGTTCCTGACGCCAAGCAGCTTCGGCTCCTGGCACGCGCCATCACGCCGACAGAAAGCCCCATCCGGTTTCATGCACGTTTCTTTGCCGCGTACAACGCCCCTGTGACCGGCGACATCAAGGGCTCCGGCGAGTTGCTGGATCTCGCCTGGTACCCGCTGGAGCATGCCCGCACGCTTCCCGTCATTGATGTTACGGAGTTTGTTCTTCAGGAGATTTCAGAGCGGACTGCAAAGAACACCCTGGATGGACCTGTCGCGTTTTGGCGGTACCGCTCCGGCACACCGATCCTCTCCTATGAAGGCTGATTGATTGACGGACGCACAGACAGGCTCCGGCGCCGCCACGCACAATCTGACGGATGACGAACGCAGGCGTTCCATCCTTGCTGCCCTGGGCTGCATTGGCGCTGTTGGCATCGGGCTGGGCGCAACGCTGCCGCTCCTCGCGTTGCGCATGGATTCGATGGGTGCAACGGCAACCATGATCGGCCTTAACACCGCCATGGTGGGCCTGTCCCACCTGATCTTCACACCGCTCGTCCCGCGCATCCTGCGGCACATCAACATGATGCCATTCCTGCTGATCTGTGCCTTTGCAGCGTCAGCCGGCATCATCGGCTATGTGGTTTTTCCGGATATTTGGATCTGGTTCCCCCTGCGCTTTTTCACGTCCGCATCCCTGGCCGGTCTGTTCATTGTCAGCGAGATATGGATCAACCAGATTGCCGAGGACCGGACCCGGGGCCGCGTAATCGGGCTGTATGCAACCGTGTTTGCCGGGTCGTTTGCACTGGGTCCGGTCTTGTTGCTGCTGGTGGGAACGGACGGGTCCCTGCCCTTCTTCATCACGGCAGGCATGACGCTAGTTGCCATTCTGCCCCTGCAGCTTGCCCGCGGCCTGATGCCGAACATCCACGAAAAACCGTCCCAGAGTTTCCTGGCCTTCATTCTCGTGGCTCCGGCAGCAACCTTCGCAGCGCTCGCCTACGGCGCCATAGAGACCCAGGTGTTCAACCTGCTGCCTGTCTACTCCATCCGCACCGGCGCAACGGAAACGGTGGCGGCCCTGGTGCTTAGTGTCTTCGCAGCCGGAAACGTCGCCATGCAGGTTCCCATTGGATATCTCGCGGACCGGTTTGACCGCCGATACGTTCTCGCCGGATGTGCAGCCGTCGGCATGATCGGCCCCACCTTGCTGCCCTTCGCAGCCGGCCAGCCCTGGGTGCTGTACCCCATTCTGTTTGTGTACGGCGGCGTTGTGGTGGGCATGTATACGGTCGGACTTGCGCTCCTGGGCCAGAGATTTACCGGCGCTGACCTGGCCGCCGCTAACGCCGCGTTCGTCGTGATGTATTCGGCGGGCGCTCTGGTCGGCCCCATCGCGGGCGGTGCGGCGATGGATATCAGCGATCCGGACGGATTGACGGTCTCGCTGGCCTTCATTGCAGGAACCGGGCTGTTCCTGACCATATTGCGGCGGCGCGCTGCCGGGCCCGCTCTCCCACCGGAAGCCCGTGATATCTGAGGTTTTGGGCCGGTTTCGGCCCAACTAACTTGACAGAGGCCGAGGTATCATTAGGTTGCGCGCTTCGCCTACCTCTTTTGAGGAATTCGGGCCCCACTTTTCTTCTGCAGGACCTGGCCAATGGCTAAGCCAACAACGATCAAGATCAAGCTTCAGAGCACCGCGGACACCGGTTACTACTACGTGACCAAGAAGAACGCCCGCACCATGACCGACAAGATGGTGGTCCGGAAGTACGACCCCGTCGCGCGCAAGCACGTCGAGTTCAAGGAAGCAAAAATCAAATAGCGGCTTACATGTCGGCCACGCCCGACATGTGACGAAGCAAAAGCTAAATCACGCCGTCGCAATTCTTGCGGCGGCGTTTTTGCCTTTGTTTTCAGTAAACTAGGAAGGCTTTCTCAGAAAACGGGCGGTCGGGGACAGACCAAAATCCTCCCCGACCGGTAGGTCCACCGTAAGCGCCGGACCAGATGCGGCTGGTGCCCGGCAGAAGCCACGGTGACGGGCTGTGATCTGCTGGCACGGTTCTCAGGCTCAAAAGAGGCCTATTCAACCCCAGAACCAAGCCATCAGCAGACCTTATCCATCCAGATGATCTGGCGATGCGGCAGCCGGATCAGGACGGTAGCCCGGAACGGCGATCCCCTTACAAACAAGGTGATGCCCCCCGTTTTCAGCAGCCTTGCCGGAAGGGTCGGTAGAACGACGTTCTCCGGCATCAAGCCCGCAAATCCCCACTCGCAGGCTCGAAGCGCTACGCCAGCATCTCCCCCAAAAAGACACCAGCGCGAAAAAACTACCAGCCCCAACACAGTGCGCAAGCTTTTAATGAGAGATTCTGGCGGGAAAAGAACAGCAAATGCTTACTATTAACCATGTTTCCTCACCTAAATGCTTTGATATCCACAGATTTCTCCACATCGATAGGAAGCGCTCGCGCACCGAAGCAGGCCCTACCACTTGCGGCAGGCAGGTCTTGAGTAGAATGTCTTGGAAGGAAGCCTTACGCGGCTTCCGAGACAACGCGGTTTCGCCCTTCGCGCTTGGCACGATAGAGCGCCTGATCGGCCCGCTTGAGAAACTCGTCAACGCTCTCCTGCGGTCCCTGAAGGGCCGTTACGCCTATGGACGCTGTGATATCCAGGGAGCCTGACCCCACCTTGAACGGCTGGTCGGCAATTTCCCTGCGCAGCCGCTCTGCCACGGTGTTTGCAAAGGCAACATCCGTATCAGGCATGACGACGACAAACTCCTCACCGCCAAACCGGCAGGCAAGGTCAATACCGCGGACATTCCGCGCAAGACGGTCGCCGAACTCACGCAGCACATCGTCACCAACGTCATGACCATGGGTATCGTTCACAGACTTGAAGAAGTCGATGTCGAGGATCAGGAGGGAAATTTCCTTGCCCCGATCCGCCGCCCGCTGCACCAGCGTACCCAGATGGCTTTCCATGTAGCGGCGGTTGTAGAGGTTCGTCAGCGGGTCCGTGATGGCCATTTCCAGGCTGAGCTGCAGGTTCTGCCGCAACATGTCCTGATAGCGCTTGCGCTTGAGCTGCGTCCGCACACGCGCCGTCAGCTCATTACGGTCCACGGGCCGCATCAGATAGTCATTTACCCCCATGTCCAGCGCACGAACCAGACGGTTGGTATCCCCATTCTCGACGATGGCCAGAATGGGTGTGTTCCGGGTCCGCTCTTCCGAGCGCAGATGCGAACAGAACCGCAGACCGTCAGAGCGTTCGAGTGACAGGCTCACAACGACGAGGTCATAATCGTCACCATTGACGCGCACCAGGGCCTCCCGGGCGTCGCTCTCGATGGTGACACGATTGTGTTCCCGCAGACTATCAGCAATCCGCCGGGCCGAGGTTTCGCGGTCCTCGACCACCAGAACCCGTCCCATGGCGGCACCAGCACGCTGCAGCGCTTCGGTTTCATCCATAAGGCCAAGCTGGTTGCTGGTCGTTTCACGCATCCGCAGCTCATCAATCATGAGCTTCAGCCGCACAAGGCTGCGTACCCGCGCCATCAGCGCAATGTCATCGACGGGCTTGGTCAGAAAGTCATCAGCGCCGGCCTCAAGACCGGTTACGCGGTCTGCCGGCTGATCAAGAGCCGTCACCATGATGACCGGCACATGCTGGGTTTCCGGCATGGACTTAAGACGGCGGCAGACTTCAAAGCCATCCATCTCCGGCATCATCACATCAAGAAGAATAATGTCCGGCTTTTCAGTCGTGGCAGCATCCAGCGCTTCGCGGCCGTTGAACGCCGTCGATACATCGAAATACTCTGCAGTGAGTTTGGCTTCGAGCAGTTTGACATTCGCAGGGATGTCATCAACCACCAGGACACGTGCCGTCATGTGTATTTCTCCGGGGCTGTCGTGTCCTAGTTGAGGAACCGCTGAACTGTTTCCATGAACTGCGCCACTGAAATGGGTTTGGCGATGTACGCCTCACACCCACCCTGGCGGATTTTCTCTTCGTCGCCCTTCATGGCAAAGGCCGTGACAGCAACGACGGGAATCTGCTTGAGACTATCGTCTTCCTTGAGCCACTTGGTGACCTCAAGGCCGGAGACTTCCGGCAGCTGGATGTCCATCAGGATCAGATCGGGACGCTCGGACCGCGCAATTTCGAGTGCTTCCATGCCATCACGCGTCTGCAGCGTTTCATACCCGTGAGCATCGAGCAGGTCATGAAAGAGCTTCATGTTCAGCTCATTGTCTTCGACAATCAAAACGCGCTTCGACATTTCTGTCTCTCCCCTGCAGTCCGCCAGCTTTCGCTGCACAGCACCGCAAATGGCCGGATTTGGCCGCAAATCAGTCGGTTCCCGAAGGAACAGAATCTCGAATTCCAGGTTTGGACTTGCGGATTGCACCGCACACGCCCCTACAACTTTGCTGACTGTGGGCTAAAAGGTTTAAAGCACTGTTTAAGGAGGCCCGTGCCAGTGATGGAATCGGGCCGCAAAACAAGGAAAAATGCGGTTTTGAATAGTGAAGACGCCCAGATTCTTGCCCTGCACGTCCTGACCTTCCTGTTGGACGATGAGAAACGCATCGAGGGCTTTTTGCGCATGACCGGTATTGAGCCCCATGATTTGCGCCAATTGGCAGCATCAAATGAGGGGCAAGCTGCCATTCTGGACTATCTGTTGGGCAATGAGACCCTGTTGCTCACATTCACGGCCGAAGAAGGCTGCGACGATCAGGACCCGGCCCGCGCCCGCCAGTCACTTGGCGGACGTGCGATGACACAAGACTGGACCTCCGCATGACATCATCCTCCCCGCTTGACCCCTTCGTCACCAATCAGATAGCTGCCCTGTCGCTCAGCAAGGACCGGCCATTGATCGTGACCGACGCAGATGAAGTACTGTTTCAGTTCATGGCGGGGCTGGAGGCATTTCTTGAGCGGCAGGGATACGAGATTACTCTCAAGAGTTTTGCCATTACCGGCAATGTCCGCCACCGGGAGACCGGCACCGTCGTTGAACCTGCCGACATGAAGCAATTGCTTGGCGGATTCTTTGAGGAAGAGACCCATCGTCTGGACCCGGTAGAAGGCGCAGCTGACGCCCTCGCCCGCCTATCAGACGAAGCGGACATTGTGGTGCTCTCCAACGTACCCTTTGCTCAGCGCGACGCCCGCGCCAGATCGCTGACTGACAGCGGCATGCCCTATCCGCTGGTCGCCAATAGTGGTCTCAAGGGTCCAGCCATGGCATCGCTTGCCAATCTCGGTGGACGACCGGTGTTCTTCCTGGACGACATTCCCCACAATCTGCAATCGGTCCATGAGGCCGTCAGCGACGTACACCTTGTCCACTTCGTCGCAGACCCTCGCCTGCGCAAACTCGTGCCGTCACCCACAGCCGAGCACGTGAGCTCCGGCGACTGGGACCACACAGCGGAGCACATCCGCGACCGCATTCGTGCCCATGTGACGGCCTGAGGTGACGGGGCACAGACCATGCGCATCGGCATCGACCTGGGCGGCACCAAGACGGAAGCCATGCTTATGGCGCCCGACGGGCGCGACCTGAAACGGATACGCGTTCCAACACCCCGGCAGGGCTACGCCGCCAATCTGGACATGCTGGCATCTCTGGTCGAACAGCTGGACCAGTATGCTGAAACCACCTGTCCGGTTGGTATCGGCATTCCCGGTGCCATGTCACCACAAACCGCGCTCATCAAAAATGCCAACTCCACATGGTTGATTGGACACCCCTTCCTGTCAGACCTCGAAACACGGTTGGGGAAGCGCGTACGCCTCGCCAATGATGCGGATTGTTTTGCTCTGTCAGAAGCAAGCGATGGGGCCGGCACGGACTATCCAACTGTGTTCGGCGTTATTCTGGGAACAGGCGTTGGAGGCGGTTTCGTTGTCAACGGGCAGCTCCTCTCCGGGCCGAATGCTATCGCAGGAGAATGGGGACACACACCGCTGCCGTGGATCACACAGGATGAGCATCCCGGACCCAACTGCTATTGCGGGAGACAGGGATGCATCGAAACCTGGTGTTCAGGACCAGGCCTTGCCGCGGATCATGCACGCCAGACAAAAGCCAAGCTCACGCCGGAAGAAATCGTTGCCAGTGCCCGGACCGGTGACGCCGATGCCCAGGCGACACTTGACCGCCATGCGGACCGCCTCGCTCGCGCCCTGTCGACCCTCGTCAATATCCTTGATCCTCACGTCATCGTTCTGGGCGGTGGACTGAGCGACATGCCGCACCTGTACAGCACCCTTACCGCCAAACTACCCGCCTATGTCTTTTCAGATACCCTTGTCACGCCGGTACTCAAGAACAAGCATGGCGCATCAAGCGGTATCCGGGGCGCCGCATGGCTTTGGCCGGCCGATGCCGCCTCTGAGGTCAAGTGATGCCTGCCCTTTGCCGCGACTGCTTTGCTGCCAGCGATCCATCTGATCGGCGATGCTCCGCATGCGGCAAACCACGTCTCGCACGCCACGATGAGCTTCTGGATCTCTCCATCGCGCACATTGATTGTGACGCGTTTTATGCCGCAATCGAAAAACGTGACAATCCTGAGCTGCGCGACAAGCCATTGATCATCGGAGGTGGCAGACGCGGCGTTGTCTCTACAGCCTGCTACATCGCGCGGACCTATGGCGTCGGGTCAGCCATGCCCATGTTCAAGGCGCTGAAGGCCTGCCCGGATGCGGTCGTTGTGAAACCACAGATGGAAAAATACGCCGCTGCCGGGAAGGAAGTCCGGGCCTTGATGCGCGAAGTCACCCCTCTGGTCGAACCGATCTCGATCGATGAAGCCTTTCTGGATTTGACAGGCACCGAACGCCTTCATCGCATGAGTGCGGCAGAAACACTGATGCGGCTGGCTCAACGCATCGAGGACGAAATCGGAATTACGGTTTCTGTTGGCCTCAGTCACAACAAGTTCCTGGCCAAGCTCTCATCGGACTTTGACAAGCCGCGCGGTTTTTCAATCATCGGACGTGAAGAAACCCTCAGCACCCTGGCGGCACTTCCCGTTGGAAAGATATGGGGTGTCGGCAAAGCCATGCGCCGCAAGCTCGAGGCGAACGGCATTACCATGATCGCCGATCTGCAAACCGCGGACGAACGCGAACTGATGGCGACATACGGGCAGCTTGGTCTGCGGCTTGCCCGCCTCTCCAAAGGTGACGACACCAGAACCGTGAAGCCGGTGAGGGATACAAAGAGCGTCAGCGCGGAAACGACCTTCAACGAGGACATCACCGCCTATGATGATCTTGAACGCATCCTGTGGCGGTTGAGCGACAAGGTTGCCAGCCGGTGCAAGGCCTCCGATCTCGCCGGACATACGGTGGCCCTGAAGCTCAAATCCGCTGACTTCAAGACCCGAACACGTAACCTCACCCTGAGCGACCCCACCCAACTGGCGGACGTCATCTACCGCGCCGGCAGGAAACTGCTGAAGAAAGAAGCCGACGGAACAGCCTACCGCCTGATTGGAGTTGGTGTGTCGAGTCTCGTCACAGCCACGGGCGGCATACAGATGGCAGACCTGCTCGACCCAGACGCAAACCGCCGCGCCGCGGCCGAGCGCGCAGTTGACAAAGTCCGTGAGAAATACGGCAAAGGCATTATTGATCGCGGACGAGGCATCAAGCCTCAAAAGCAAGACCGCGAAGAACCGCGCTAGCAGTCCGGCTGAGGCAGCATTTCCAGCGAGACAAGGTCGGCGCCAATGACAAGGTCGCCGTAATCCATCACCAGACCGGTCGAGACACCGTTTTCATAGAAGCGGAACGCTACTTCATAGTCTGGAAGGCCACTGACATCGCCCGGATCGAAGTAACTGACCTGAACCGGCCAGTAGCCAAGATCAGCCAATGTTCCACCAGGTTCAGATTCATCAGTGTCCGGAATGCCCTGACCGGGCTTTCCGATAATCGTGGTGGTTTCGAAGTAATGCTCCGTATCCGACCCGTCAAACACCGGTGCACTGTGCACCTTGCGCCCGGCTTCAGCTGAAGCCATCAGCGCTTTCACCTGCTCGGTTGGAAACAGCACCGACGCAGGCAGTTTGATCTCGCCGGCTTCCGGCTTTGCCAGAAGAGCCAGGCCACCATCCTTGCTTCGCTCTGCAGTTCCCTCGATTTCCTCAACCGCCGTGCCGTTCATGAAATGGCTCATGGAAAAAGTGAAGTCGTTCCCATCACCGGATTCCCATGAGTTGACGCGAAAATCGCTGACAAAGCTCGTGCCCTGCTTGCTTCCCATCCGGTTGACGATGCGCTGGCTGGTAATGAAACCGTCGCAGGATGACCCCTGCCACTCAAGAACCAGGCGTCCCGACACAGATGAAATATCCGACCCTTCCGCACTACCCAGCATCTTCATGGAATAGACGGCACGGTGCGGCGCGAGACTGCTTGCAGCGGCGGTCAGGGTCGGCGCGAAAATAAATGCACAGGTGAATGTGGCAGCCGCTGCTGCGCGAACGCATGTCTTTTGCATATCAGTAACCTAACGCGTCTCAGGCGAAATTCCTAACCCGGCAGAAAGTGCCCACTTGCCGGGTTCGGCTGCAACTCTTGCCACACCACAGGGTGAAAGCAGTTGATCAAAACCCGAGGAAATCTGCGACAAATTTGATTAACAACAACAGGCATGACCCTTGCTCCTTCTCACCTGGCCTTTGAAGATGCCCGACAGTATTCGGGGTTCGGGCCGCGCAGTGAACAGGAGTGCACGAGCGATGTATCAGACACTTACACCGGACAAGGATGTTATCCCGCTTCCCGGTCTCAAAGACGTTGACGGCCCCCGGTCTGACCTGGGCCGCATTGGCCAACCGGCCTTCCAGATGCCTCGGGAAACCCGGGAGCTGATCGAACGCGCCCTCACATACGCGGCAGAAGCGCAGCGCACGATCACTGAGCAGCAGTCACGTATCGAACAGCTGGAAACCCTCTCCATTACGGATGAGTTGACCGGCCTTCTCAACCGGCGCGGTTTTACGGATGCCGTGTCTCGGGCTCTGGGCAATGCAAAGCGCCATGATGAACAGGGTCTGTTGGTTGCGATTGACCTTGATGGATTCAAGCCGATCAATGACACCTTTGGCCACGCAGCCGGCGACGCCATGCTGAAGCATGTTGCTGACTTTCTTTCCAAACGCGTCAGGACGACAGACTATCTCGCCCGCGTCGGCGGAGATGAGTTTGCAATCCTGATGGTCAATGGCGACCTGGCCCCGGCACGCCACAGAGCTATTCAGCTCAAAGCGGAACTCAATCAGGCAACCGCCATGATCAATCACAACCGGATGCCGATCAAAGCCAGTTTCGGTATCGCGCCCTACGACTCAAATGCATCACCGGAACAGGTCCTGCATATGGCTGATGTGGCGATGTACCACGACAAGCGGCGGCGTTCACCGGAACCCACACATCTAAGGTCTTTCCAGGCAGCAGAATAAACCGGCCTCAGAACTGTATTGCATCGCCTTCAGGCTGCTGTTGCGTGATGCAGTGTATGACGCCACCACCCCGCGCAATATCAAGCGCGGGTACCTGAACGCAGGCGCGTCCGGGAAATGCGTCCGCAATAATGCCCGCCGCGATATCATCCGCAGGGTCCTCAAAGGCCGGTACGATCACAGCGCCATTTGCAATGTAAAAATTGACGTAGGAAAGCGGCATAATCCGCCCATCGTCATGCCGCCGTTGCTGCGGCTGCGGCACGTCAATCACTTCAAGATCACGCCCGCCGGCATCTTTCATTTCCCCCAGCCTTAGCAGGTTGTCCTGCATGGCCGCGTGGTTCGCCTCCCCGGGCGCCGGCATGTTCAGCAACACACGTCCCCGGCCCGCGAAGCAGGCAATCATATCCACATGGCCGTCGGTTTCATCGCCTTCCAGCCCGTCACCGAGCCACAAGACCCGGCGCACACCCAGATACATGGCAAGCATCTCCGCCACCTCACGCGGCTGAAGCTCCGGATTTCTGTTGGCGTTGAGCAGGCACTGTTCCGTGGTCAGCAGGGTGCCGTAGCCATCCACACTGAAGCTACCGCCCTCCAGCACAAGCGGTGCTTCAAATGCCGTCATGCCAAGGCGCGAAAGGACTTCACCGCCCACCCGCGCATCCCGTTCCACATGGGCATATTTCGCGCCCCATCCATTGAACTGCCAGTGCACCCCGGCCACGCCAAGGGATGGGTCTTTGACAAAGGTCGGGCCGGTATCGCGCGCCCAGCTGTCATCGATTTCCAGCGCAACAACCTCAACGCCCGTCCCGCAGGAGAATTTTGCTTCCGCCGCATCATCGGGATGCGCAATCATTGTCACCGGCTCATACTGGGCGATTGTCCGGGCAACCTGTGCATACGCCACAATCGCCTGCGGCATGTAAGGGCCCCACAGGTCCCCGCGCCGCGGCCACTGCATCCAGCACCGCGCATGGGGCTCCCACTCCGCAGGCATGAACATCCCGTGGGCGACAGGCGAGTTTGCAAAGGGGTCAGTCATCTGGTCTCAACAACACTCATGTGCGCGCACTTTCTTAACCCGCGCACGCATGCGAAAAAGGCAATAGCAAAACGCGCCGCCCTGAAAGTGATTCAGGGGACGCCGGGCACAATCAGTACACACGATGAGGAGCCATCACAAATGGCAGGCAGAATTGACGCCAGGCTGAACGAACTGGGAATTGAAATCACCGCTCCGGCAGCCCCCGCCGCCAACTATGTGCCCTTTGTTGTGACCGGCAATCTGGTGTTCATCTCAGGTCAGGTGCCGGTTGATGCAACGGGCCTCCCATATCGCGGCAAGGTTGGTGACGACGTCAGCCAGGATGATGCGGTGAAGGCCGCTCGCCTGTGCGGCATCAACATACTGGCAGCCCTGAAACAGGCCTGTGATGGCGATCTGGACCGGGTGACCCGGTGTGTGAAGCTTGGCGGCTTCGTCAACGGTACCCCGGAATTCGACCAGCACCCGGCTGTCATCAACGGGTGTTCTGACCTGATGGTTGAGGTCTTCGGTGAAGCGGGCAAGCACGCGCGTTTTGCCCTCGGCGCCAGCAACCTCCCGTTCAGCGTTGCCGTCGAGATCGATGCCGTGTTTGAGATTGCCTGAGATGTCCCGCGACCTTTCCTGGCTGACCGCCACACCGGTGGCGCACCGGGGCCTGCACGGCCTTGAGGATGGCGTTGTGGAAAACCTCCCAAGCGCATTTGAGGCCGCCATTGCTGGAGGCTATGCCATTGAGTGTGACCTTCAGCTCTCTGCCGATGGCGAAGCCATGGTCTTCCATGACGCAACGCTGGATCGCCTGACCGAGGAAACGGGCAAGGTTTTCAGACGCACCGCTGCGGACCTGAAGAAGGTAGTCTTCAAGTCATCAACGGACCGCATGCAGACGCTCGGCGAGTTTCTTGATCAGGTCGGAGGTCAGGTCCTCCCGGTCATCGAACTCAAGATCAAGACCGGTGAAGAAGGTCCGCTTGAAAAGCGGACGGCTGAAGTTCTCAAGAGCTACAAGGGACCTGCTGCCGTCATGTCTTTCAACCCGCGCGGCATGGGCTGGTTTGCAGACAACGCCCCTGAGATCACTCGTGGACAGCTGTCATATGGATATCGTGACGGAGCGGCGCTTACCATGCCTGCCAGCCAGCGCTTTGCCCTAAGGCACTTGCTCTACAATATCAAAAGCCGACCGCACTTCATCGGCTTCGACATCAATGCCCTGCCCCAATGGTCCGTTGAGCTGCGCCGCAAGCTGGGGCTTCCCGTGCTCACCTGGACGGTCCGCACGGATGCACATCGCGACACAGCGGCTCTCCATGCAGATCAGATCATCTTTGAGACTTTCCGCCCCTCATACACGCCCTAACTTCCATCCAGACGAACGGACAGATAGACTGAGACCTCATGGGCGACGCCGAAAAAATCATCGCACGAACCGCAGAAAGCATGAGCAGCATTGATGCTGCTCAGTGGGATGCCTGCGCCAATCCCGGCGGCGACATCGCCTACAACCCCTTCCTGTCACACGCTTTTTTGATGGCTCTGGAAGAGTCAGGGTCCGCAACGGCTGAAACAGGCTGGAAGCCGTATCACGTGTTGGTTGAAGACGGACAAGGCAACGTCACCGGGTGTGCACCCGCGTACCTCAAGGGGCACTCCCAAGGAGAATATGTATTCGACTATGGCTGGGCCGATGCATGGGAACGCGCCGGTGGCCGCTACTACCCGAAGCTGCAGGTATCCGTGCCCTTCACCCCTGCCACCGGTCGGCGTCTACTGGCCCGCCCCGGCCCCGATGTGCAGCAGACCGAGGATCAGGTTGCAGCTGCCCTGGTTGAAATCACCAACCAGCTTGAACTGTCATCCTGCCACATGACATTTCTGCCCGAGGAGCAATGGAGCCACTTGGGCGACATCGGCTTTCTTCAACGCACCGACCAGCAGTTCCATTGGGAAGATGACGGTTACGGAGACTTTGACGGCTTTCTCACAGCCCTTGCCTCCCGCAAACGCAAGAACCTGAAAAAGGAACGCGCCAAGGCCGTCGAGAATGATATCCAGATCGAATGGATCACCGGCACCGATATCACCGAAGATCACTGGGATGCGTTCTTCACTTTCTACATGGACACGGGCAGCCGCAAATGGGGCACGCCCTATCTGACGCGCACCTGCTTCTCAATGCTGGGGGAAGTCGTACCGGACGACATCCTTCTCATCATGGCGAAGCGCAATGGCCGCTACATTGCCGGGGCCATGAACATGATCGGATCAGAGACACTTTTCGGGCGCTATTGGGGGTGTACGGAGCATCACGACTTCCTGCATTTTGAGGTCTGCTACTACCAGGCCATCGACTTTGCCCTGTCACACGGTCTCAAACGCGTAGAAGCTGGCGCTCAGGGAGCCCACAAGCTCGCCCGTGGGTATGTCCCGACACTGACCTACTCAGCCCACTACATTCCCAATGCCAGCTTCCGCGAAGCCGTGGATAACTACCTTGCCAGCGAACGCAGGCACATTGCCGCTGACGCGGACATGCTGCTGGACCATGCCCCTTTCAAGAAAACAGACCGTGATACCGGCCAGGACTAAGGAAATGCCCCATGAGCCTCACGACGCCCTATGACGAAAACAACATCTTCGCCAAGATCCTGCGTGGCGAGGCACCGGCCCACAAGGTCTATGAGGACGAGCACACCTTTGCTTTCATGGACATCATGCCGATGGCCGAAGGACATACACTGGTCATTCCCCGCGAACCCGCTGTGAACATGTTTGACCTCAGTGAAACCGCCGCCGAAGCCATGATCCGCACGACCCGCAAGGTGGCCCATGCTGTCCGCACAACCTTTGACCCTCACGGCGTTATCTGCGCCCAGTTCTCCGGCGCGCCTGCCGGTCAGACGGTGTTTCACATCCACTTCCATGTCATCCCGCGCTGGGAAGGCGTTGAGATGAACCTGCATGCCCGCACCATGCAGGAGGCCGACATTCTGGCGGATCATGCCAGTCGCATTACCAGCAATCTGGGGTAAGCTGGCGCCAACAACAACGAAAATGACGATCAGGGGGAAATTCACCATGCGCATGGTCCATGCCGCACTATTCGCGCTTGCCACAACACTCATCGCCGCACAGGCATCCGCAGAGCCCAAGGTGACGGAAGGCTGGTCTCTGGAACCCGTCACCGGCCCCTCCCCCTTTCACGGCATTCACGGCCTGACCGTGACGCCGGAAGGCCGCCTTCTCGCAGGCTCTGTGGTTGGCGCAACGCTTTATGAAATTGATCGCGACACCGGCGCCGTCACAATCGCCGAACCGGCTCCCAACGGCATGGCGGACGATGTTGAGCAAGGGCCCGACGGCACCGTCGCCTGGACAGCCTTTCTGCAGGGCAAGGTTTTTGCCCGCACACCCGACGGAGAGCTGCTGACGCTCGCAGAGGGCCTGCCCGGCACGAACTCTCTGGCCTGGAACAACGAAGGCCGCCTGTTCATGACACAAGTGTTTGCAGGCGACGCCCTGTGGGAACTGGACCCCAAGGGCAAGGAAGAACCGCGCCTGATCATGAAGGATATGGGTGGGCTGAACGGCTTCGACTTTGGGCCGGACGGACACCTGTATGGCCCCATCTGGTTCAAGAAACAGGTTGCCCGCGTCAATGTGGATGCCGGAACGCTTGAGGTCATTGCCGACGGGTTCCAGACACCTGCCGCCGTGAATTTCAACTCAAAGAACGAACTCTATGCCGTTGATACGCAGGCCGGTGAAGTTATCCGGGTGGATGTCGCTTCAGGCACCAAGACGATCGTTGCGCAGGTGAAGCCCGCCATCGACAACCTGGCGTTCGCGCCAGACGATACGCTCTACATCTCCAACATGGCTGACAACGCGATTATTGAAGTGGACGTCGAAACCGGCGAAAGCACCGCCCTCACTTCCGGCCCCCTGGCGGTGGCTGCAGATATTGCGCTCAGTGAAAACGGCAAGAAGATCTACGTCGCGGACGTCTTCGCCTTCCGTGCCATTGATGTGGAATCCGGTGAAGTGGAAGAGATCGCCCGCGTCTTTGCCCAGGAAATGGATTATCCCCTCAGCGTCGCGGCGAACCACGGTCGCATCGGTGCGGCCGGCCTCACAGCAGGTGCTGTGCAGCTGTTTGATATGACGGGCAAGTCGGTAGGCCTTCATCACGGCTTCACCACACCAACTGAAGCTTTGCCACTCGAAGACGGTGCAGTGCTTGTAACCGAGTATGCCCGCGGCGCCATCGTACGTGTCGGCCCGGAAAACTGGGACGAGCGCATTGACCTGTTCGAAGGTCTTGATGGGCCGGCCATGATGCTGCAAGGCCCCGACAGCACCATCTACGTATCCGAGACCGGCGCAGGCCGCATCGCCCGCCTCACAGACTCCGGCGGTATCGAAACGGTTGTCGATGGATTGGAAAACCCGGAAGGCTTCGATCTGCTGGAGGATGGCCGCCTTGTGATTGCAGAAGCCAAAGCCAGCCGCATCACGATTGCCGACCCGGCGACCGGCGACAAACAGGTCATTGCGGAGGGCCTCCCCTTCGGCATCATCCCGGCTGAAGGTCCTGAAGTCTTCATGCCGACCGGCATTGCCGTCGCACCGGACGGCAGCATCTACTTTTCGTCAGAGTATCTGGCCCAGGTTTTCCGCCTCAAACAGGCAAGATAAATGACCGCCCCCGGATCTGACCTCGGCTTCACCCACATTGCCCTTGTCTGCACGGATGCGGACAGGACAATCGACTTCTACACGCGCTATGGCGGCATGACGGTTATCCACGACCGCAACGATGCAGGCGCAAGGGTGTTCTGGCTATCTGACCTCCGGCGCGCATTTGCCGTGGTCTTCCTTGAGTCAAAACAGCCCGAAGCGCCCCTTGGCCCATTCGGGCATCTGGGCGTGTGTGTTGAAAGCCGTGAACGTGTTGACGAGCTTGTTGCCATGGCAAACACAGAAGGCAGAGCCGTGGAAGGGCCCACAGATACAGGACCACCTGTCGGCTATTGGGCTTTCATCAGGGATCCCGATGGTCATACGCTTGAAGTGAGCCATGGGCAGGCAGTCGAGTTTGCGGTCGAGGAGAGCCGCACCGGACAATCCTCCTGACACAATGCTGTCAGGAGGGGTCTGTCACTGTGTCACTCCACACACAAATGGAGAGACACATGGGACACACACCTCAGCACTTCACAGTCTGGGCGGAAATTCCGACAACCGACATCGACCGTTCAATTACGTTCTACAACGACGTTTTCGGCCTTGAACTCAAGCGCGATGACAGCGGCCCCAACCCCATGGCCATGTTCCCTACCGCTGACGGAACGGGTGTTGCAGGCCACATCTACCCGGGCACGCCCGCCAAGTCAGGCGAAGGACCGACCGCGCATTTTGCTGTCCCGGGCAAGCTTGAAGATGCCATGGAGCGCACAGGCAAAGCCGGTGGTAAAGTTGTCAGCGATCCAATCACCATTCCGGCGGGCCGGTTTGCCTATGCCATCGACCCCGACGGAAACTCCATTGGTCTGTTTGAGACCATCGGATAAAGCCGGGCGGACAAATCCATGCGCAGAGCCGATCGTCTTTTTCAGATCGTCCAGCATCTAAGAGGCGGTCGGCTCACCACCGCACGGCAATTGTCTGAACGTCTCGAGGTTTCCGAGCGCACAATCTATCGCGACATCGCCGACCTTATCGGTGCCGGAGTGCCAATCGATGGGGAAGCCGGCATCGGGTATCTCATGCGTGAAGGGTTCGACCTTCCACCGATGATGTTCTCGAAGGATGAGATTGTCGCGCTGGTGGCAGGCGCCAGACTCATACGCGCGTGGGGTGGAACCGAAATGGCCCGCGCTGCTCAGGAGGCCCTGGTCAAGATCGAATCCGTGCTCCCGCCATCGGCGCGCGACCATAGCCGACAGGTTCAGATCCACGCCTTTGCCCCGCCCCAGATCAATGATGACTACCGTCGGCGGCTGGATGAACTGGAGCGGGCAGTTGAGGCACGCACAAAGCTAGTCATCGACTACGAAGATGCAGCGGGTGAAACCACCAGGCGGACCATCCGTCCACTGGGGCTCTGGTACTGGGGCCGGGTCTGGACAATGGTCGGCTGGTGCGAACTGCGCAAAGACTTCCGCATGTTCCGGCTGGACCGGATAAACACCATGAAAGCCACGGACAGATTTGCCCACGAGCCGGACAAGTCCCTGACGGAGTTCTATCGGCAGATGGAGCTGGACGGCCACAGACAGCCCCAATAGTAGAAACAAAAAGGGCGCCTCCTGAGGAGACGCCCTTTCTGGTTGATGGTATCGAAGGCCTATTTGGCGGCCTTCGCCGGTGTTTTCTTGCCACCCTTCTTTTTGCTGGGCGGCGGCGCGGCGGCTTCCACTGCGAAGGACAACGCATCGTCCTTCACATCCACATGCACGACACCACCGCGTTTGAGTTTGCCGAAGAGCAACTCCTCAGCCAGCGGTTTCTTGACATGCTCCTGGATGATCCGACCAAGCGGTCGCGCGCCGAAGTTTTCATCAAAGCCGCGTTCACCCAGCCACTTGTTGGCGGCACGGGACAGCTCGATGGTCACGTTCCGGTCTGCCAGCTGGACTTCAAGCTGCAGCACAAACTTCTCAACCACACGGGCGATGATTTCTTCCGACAGACCGGCGAACGGAATGACTGCGTCCAGACGGTTGCGGAACTCCGGCGTGAAGAGCTTCTTGATCGCCTCTTCATCCTCGCCTTCCCGCTTGGTCCGGCCAAAGCCGATCGGCGGTTTCTGCATGTCGGAGGCACCGGCATTGGTGGTCATGATCAGGATCACATTACGGAAGTCGATCTTCTTGCCGTTGTGATCCGTCAGCTGACCATGATCCATGACCTGCAGCAGGATGTTGAACAGGTCCGGATGCGCCTTCTCGATTTCATCGAGCAGGAGCACACAATGGGGATGCTGGTCCACACCGTCTGTCAGCAGGCCGCCCTGATCAAAGCCCACATAGCCTGGAGGCGCCCCGATCAGCCGCGAGACCGTGTGGCGCTCCATATATTCCGACATGTCGAAACGCAGCAGCTCAACGCCCATGATGGAAGCAAGCTGGCGCGCAACCTCTGTCTTGCCGACACCCGTCGGGCCGGAGAACAGATAGGAGCCGATCGGCTTCTCAGGCTCGCGCAAACCCGCCCGCGCCAACTTGATGGCAGCCGACAACGCGACAATGGCTTCGTCCTGCCCGAACACGACGCGCTTGAGGTCCTTGTCCAGGTTCTCCAACTTCTCCGTATCCGTCTTGGTGACAGACTTGGGCGGGATCCGCGCCATTGTCGAGATCACGGCTTCCACTTCCTTCACGCCCACCGTTTTCTTGCGGCGGCTTTCAGGCAGCAGCATTTGCGACGCACCCACCTCATCGATCACATCAATGGCTTTGTCCGGCAGCTTGCGGTCGTGCATGTACCGCGCTGACAACTCAACCGCCGTCTTGATGGCATCGTTCGTGTAGCGGATCTTGTGATAGTCCTCGAAATACGGCTTGAGGCCTTTGAGGATTTTCACAGCATCCGGGATGGACGGCTCCGACACGTCGATCTTCTGGAAGCGGCGCACCAGCGCACGGTCCTTCTCGAAGTGCTGACGATACTCTTTGTACGTCGTGGAGCCGATGCACCGCAGCTCGCCGTTCTGCAAGGCAGGCTTGAGCAGGTTGGATGCATCCATGGCGCCACCGGACGTTGCGCCTGCGCCAATCACCGTATGGATTTCGTCGATGAACATCACGGCGCCCGGGAACTCTTCGAGCTCCTTCACAACCGCCTTGAGACGCTCCTCAAAGTCACCGCGATAGCGCGTGCCCGCCAGCAACGCACCCATGTCGAGCGAAAAGATAGTCGCGTCCTTCAGAACTTCCGGCACTTCACCATTGACGATCTTGCGGGCCAGCCCTTCAGCAATCGCCGTCTTGCCGACCCCAGGATCACCCACAAAGAGCGGATTATTCTTCGAGCGGCGGCACAGAATCTGGATGGTGCGGTCAATCTCTGCATCACGCCCGATGAGCGGATCAATCTTGCCTTCCATGGCCTTCTTGTTGAGGTCCACGCAATAGGTCTCGAGCGCTTCCGTACCGTCCTTGGCTGAACGGTCACCACCCTCTTCTTCCTCACTGGCGCCACGCGGCGTGCGGCTCTCACTCATCTCAGCGCGCTTGGCAATGCCATGGCTGATGTAGTTCACCGCGTCATAGCGCGTCATGTCCTGCTCCTGCAGGAAGTACGCAGCATGGCTTTCGCGCTCGGCAAAGATGGCCACAAGCACATTCGCACCCGTAACCTCTTCGCGGCCTGAGGACTGCACATGGATCACGGCCCGCTGAATGACGCGCTGGAAACCGGCCGTCGGCTTGGAATCTTCACCGCTGGTGATGATGAGGTTCGCAAGCTCGTTGTCGATATAGGCGACAAGGTCCGTCCGCAGCTTGTCGAGATCAACCGAACAGGCCCGCATGACGGCGGCGGCATCTGAATCATCAATCAGCGCCAGGAGCAAATGCTCCAGCGTCGCGTATTCGTGGCCCCGTTCGTTGGCCAGGGCCAAAGCGCGGTGGAGACCTTCTTCAAGGCTGCGTGAAAAGGATGGCAACGCACTCAACTCCTCAATGACGCGAGGGCCGGACTCATGCCCCGCTTGGTCAGTCTGACGCCGGTTTGGCCGTTCTGCAATGTTGAGGAGATTTACTCTTTCTCCATGGTGCATTGCAGGGGGTGCTGATGCTGGCCCGCGAGATCCATCACCTGGGTGACTTTGGTCTCCGCGACCTCGTAGGTGAAGATGCCGCATACGCCGACGCCGTTTTGATGCACATGCAGCATCACCCGTGTCGCGTCCTCGCTTCCCATGTGAAAGACCCGTTCAAGCACATGAATGACGAATTCCATGGGCGTGTAGTCGTCATTGAGCAGCAGCACCTTGTAGAGCGAGGGCTTCTTGGTCTTCGGCTGCGTCTTGGTGATGACGCCCGTATCTGTCCCGCCACGCCCGGGCGGCTCATCCGGCGCACCAGGTTCTTCTGGCGCCAGAGTTAAAGGATACAAAGGGTGTGACGTCGCGCTCATGAACTCAGTTAATCTTGGGAAACACCCGCACTGGGAGATGTCCCGGCAGTGTACCAGCAATATGGGGTTGAATGCGCAAATGTGAAGGTTATGCGCAAAAGAGGGCCAAAAAACACGCCAAAACAGCCGATCATGCGCCCGCCTATCGGATGATTTCGCCTTCCAGCTCTTCCAGCCAGGCCTCAACCCGGTTCTTGTTCACACCAAAGTCGTAATAGCCGGTTTTTGAGCGGCTATAGATCGCTATCGTGGACTTCCTGGCCCCGACCGGCAGCACCCGGATGGAGATCATGTCCTTGAAGTTGAGAACGGCCGAATAGTGGACGAATTCAAAGGCCATTTTCTCTTCATCCATGCCGTCCAGCTCAACGCGGGACTGGTGCGACACCACATGCATGATCGCATCCCGCAGTTCGGACGCCGGCACGTCATAGACGTCCGCCGGCAAATGCGGGACGGCGTTTTTGCACAGGTCATCGGGCGCCACCAGATACTCGTTCGGTGACCCTTTTAGCCTCAGTTTCTTGAAGTCGAGCGCAGCAGTGCCGCTTTTGATTCTCTTGGTTCTAGCCATTTTCAGACCCTAATACGCTCCCGCCATTTGCCCAACCCATTCCTCAATTCATCCCACCAGCCTTCAAACAGAGGCAAAGCCCCCCTGCCGGTGAGAATGTTAAGACTTATTAACCATTTCGTAACGCCCACAAAGCACTGTCTGCCTGTCCCTGGGTGAAACGTTGGGTTCTCCATGATTTTTCAGCAAATGAATGCGGATCCGGCCCACATCGTGGCAAGGCTTACCAAGCCTTTTGCCCGCCTCAGTGTTGCCCTCGGCATCGAACCTGCATACCCTGTAATCCATGTATTGGGGGCTCCCGCTGGTGACCTGTTTGGCACACCTGATTGGGGCAATTGCCGCAGCATCCATGCTGACTTCTGTGCCATCGGGGGATGGACAGCATGAGCTGCATAAGAGGGGCTGAACCCTTGGGGACGAGTTTCATCGGGTCGCGCGTCAGTGCAGTCATGGCAGCATGTTTTTGTGCGCTTTTTGCCGTGACGCTTTTTGCTGCGAGCCCTGCGGTCGCCAAGCCCAAATACGCTGCCCTTGTGCTGGACAAGTACTCCGGACGTGTCCTGTTCGCCCGCAATGCGGATGCCCAGCGCTTTCCCGCCTCGCTGACAAAGATCATGACGCTCTACATCGTGTTTGAAGAGTTGGCGCAGGAAAACATCAAACTCAACAGCCCGCTGACCGTGTCCAAGAACGCCGAGGGCCAGGCGCCGTCGAAACTGGGTCTGGACGCAGGTGACACCATCACCGTCGAAGAAGCCATTCTTGCCCTGGTCACGAAGTCCGCCAATGACGTCGCCATGGTGGTTGCTGAGAACCTGGGCGGGACGGAACGCAAGTTTGCCCAGCGCATGACAAAGCGGGCCCGTGAGCTGGGCATGGCCCGGACCACATTCCGCAACCCGCATGGACTGCCGGACAAGCGTCAGGTGACCACAGCCCGCGACATGGCAACGCTGGCGCAGCGCATGATGGATGACTTCCCTCAGTACTATGCGTATTTCGGCACCGAGAGCTTCAATTTCCGTGGCCGTATCTTCAACAACCACAACAACCTCCTGGGTGACTACGAAGGCACCAACGGCATCAAGACCGGCTACACCCGCGCCTCAGGCTTCAACCTGACTGCGTCGGTGATCCGCGATGGCAAACACCTTGTTGGTGTTGTCCTCGGAGGGAAGACACCACGCGCCCGCGATGACCACATGGTCGACATTCTGGACGAGGCCTTTGGACGTGTTCCGCGTCGCGGCCACATGTCGATTGCGACAGCCGCACCTATTCCCCGTTCCCGCCCTGAACGCGCAGTACCTCAGGCAGCGCCAGCCCCTGTTCAGACGCTGGCAAGCCTGGAGCAGCCTGCAACCGCCATGACGCCGGACGTTGCTGCCGGTCTCCTCGCGGACATGGCGCCCCAAACAGCGCCGGTCCCCTCGCCTTCCCCTGCTGCAACACAGACGCCTGCCCTTACGCAACCAGTTCCAAGGGCTCAACCGGAGCAGCGGCGTCTCAATATCGCGAGCGCGCAACCGACCAACGCCAAAGTCTTTGAAGACGTGACTGCGTGGCTGGTGTCCCCGGCCAATGCGCGCGAGAGCGCACCGGGCCTGACCGGCACTCTGGGAGCCGGAGACTTTTCACCGCCAGCTGACACCAGTCAGACCGGGGTCGCCTCAGAGCGGCCATATATTGCTGCTCCGCTTGGTAACGCATGGCGCATCCAGATTGGTGCCTATTCGGATGCAGAAGAAGCTGGCCGCCGCATACAGGCCGCCATGTCCCGGGCACCAAGCGTGCTCAAAGGCAAGGGCCCTGCCACAGTTCCGGTCAAGACAGCGTCACGCACATTGTTCAGGTCGCGGTTTACAGGGTTTTCCGGCGAGGATCAGGCCCGCAACGCCTGCACCACCTTGATCCGTGAAGGCATCAGCTGCATCACCGTGCCGCCCGATGACTGGTACGCACCGTCTGCAAACTAACGCAGCTTCCGCGTCAGGCTTTGGCACCCGCCAACAGCAGATCTTTGGCCTGATTGAGCTTTGTTGCCAGATACGACGACCCACCCCTATCAGGATGAACCTTCTGCATCAGGTCCCTGTGAGCCTGCTTGATATCCTCGATGGATGCGCTGGGTGATAATCCCAATACTTCAAGTGCTTCCTCACGGGTCATGCCGGATGTCTCCGGCCGCCCTGCCTGCCTCTGGCTGTTGCTCTGGGTGTCATCACCGGCGTGATCCTGATTGAAGTCCGCGCCATGGACCCGTTCAAGGTAGCTGTCCAGCAGACGCAGTGACTCACCATCTGCGACCAGTTCGCTGCGCAGCTGCAGAAGGTCATCCAGCGAGAGGTGCTGCAGATCGGCCCCGGCAAAGCGGCCCTGCCGAACCCGCCCCCCCATCTGCCCGCTGTCATGGTTCAGCCACATCTCCAGCCAAGGCGTCTCAATATCTGATGTCTGCCCGCTACTGGGCTGCCCCATACCCGGAATATGCCGGGCGAAAGAAGAGAGCCCCGCAAGATTGCCGCGCAACAGTGCAAACGCTGCCAGCCCGGTCGGGATTGCAAATCCCAAACGCCCGGTGACCAGCAGAAACAAGGCCACAAGCCCCAGGATGCCGCTTCCCACATACCGCACGATCTTCGCCAGCGACGACGGCGGCATGGAACTCGCGGCATAGACCAGCAATATGGCCGCTCCCAACAGGCACACGAACAATGCAAAGAAGCCCACTAGCTGAAGTCTCCCATATGACGCATCAGCGGACCTGATGGGTCAGTTGTTTGATGGCGCTTGAAGCACTGGCCGCATGCCCGCTCAGTGCCTTGCGCCCGCCACTCGCATAGACGGCCACAGCGCGCAACAGATCACGCAGCTGGTTGGCTGCCCCCGGTTCAAAGCGGGCAAATGCCCCGCCGGTAAGACGGGCAACTTCCCGAAACGTGACTTCCGCCTCCCGGTCATAGCCTTCCTGGAACATGAAAGCGCGCGTGCCCAGCAGTCCCAGTTCACCAGCGGCGGCACATACGTCATCCGCCGCCTCCTCCATGCAGTCGCCCACATAGACGAGCGCTTCAACGGGTGCCTTGCGAACCTCTGCAAGTGCATGCCGCAGGGACCGGCAGATCTGGGTATGGCCACCGCGTACCTGCACGCCGGACATGGCCTTGCCGAGCGCCTTGGGATCACTGACCCAGCCTGACGCCCTGAACTCGTTGAGACCGCGGAAGAATGCCAACTGCACATCCAGTCCGCCCATATCCGCCGTGACATCAAACATCTGAGCTTGCAGCGCGACCGCATGATCCCAGGTCGGCTGCCGGCTCATTGTTGCATCCATGACGAACAGCAGCCGCCCACGGCGGTTTCCGTGAACCGGCAGCGGTGTGGCAGCTACTTTCTGAAGAAACGCATCTACGCTGGATGCGGACACATCTGTCCGACCCGTCCGGTCAAGCGGTTTTCGGCTGTCAGCCATGGGACCATGAGCAAGCTGTTTTCATACAGCTAAGATGGGCCGCACAGGCTGGATTGCCAATAGGCACCCGATAGCCGGATGACGAAACACGAGGAATAGTGCCGTCTAGACCGCCTGAGCTGTCTGGGGGTCCTGCGGGTCATTGTCGCTGTCATTGCCCGCATCAAGCCCGGGCAGCCTCAGGGATGTCAGCAGATCCCGAACCTCCTGCCGGGCGGCAAGATGGGACATGGACAGCGTCACACCTGCAGTATCATCAATGATGTCCAGTAGCGTGAGCCCCATGGGGAACATTTCGCGGAAGATCACGCGCTCACCAAAGCCCGGCGCGAGCCTGAACCCGATGCGACCAGCCAGATTGGTCACCACCTGATGAACCCGGCGTTTGTTCTTGGCATCGAGATGCGAGAGCCGGTTGCGCATCACAACCCAGTCGATCGATTTGCCCTCGACCATCGCTTTACGCTTGCGCGCTTCCCAAACCATCTCACTATAGATCGACGGGCCCTTCGCCTCATTGGTGTCCGGGTCCACCTTGCCAAGCAGGTCAAAGTCCACGAATGAGTCGTTCATCGGCGTGATGAGCGTATCTGCCGAGCGATGCCCCACACGCGACAGGAAGACATCCGAACCCGGACAGTCAACAACGACGAAATCACATGTGGCGCGCAGTTCAAAAAGCGCCTGCTCGAAAGCGGCTTCTTCTTCGCGCTGGGCTTCCTCACGGCTGTCCAGGGTAGACGGGTCGATGACCTCATGGCGTGGGAAGCTCAACCGCAAACCGGTGCGGTCACAAAGCTGGCGACGGTTTTCAAGATACCGCGAGAGTGACCGCTGGCGGCTGTCGAGATCAATGCAGCCGACCTTGAAACCAGCCTTCATCAAACCGGCAATAAGATGCATGGCGCTCGTGGACTTGCCCGAGCCGCCTTTCTCATTACCAAGAACGATGACATGGCCCACGCGATCCTCCGCGCCCGACCGGCTTCCCCTCGTGCGCGAACGCACGCTTATGACTTTCCCCGAATTCACGCTACTCACCCCCAACAATGCGCAGATATTGGTAGCGCGAGGGGCCACAAGTCAACACGCTAGCCATCCGAAATCCCGCTTTGGCACACATTCTTCACACCCGTGAATTGCATGGCTTGGAAAACAGCCAAATTCCTGCTTTTTACGCTTAGAAACCTGCGAATGCCGTGCCAGATTTTGCGGCAGCATGGTGAACAGACAGCCCGAATAACAGGCACTCCGTACCCGGATAATTGGAAGATGATAGAGACAGTTCGATCTTTGAACACCTTGCGCGATTCTATTTCCCGCCATCGCGCGGCAGGCAGGCGCATCGGCCTCGTGCCGACCATGGGCGCATTGCATGAGGGCCACCTCACCCTCGTCGACATTGCGGGGAAGCACGCAGACGATGTTGCAGTCAGCCTCTTTGTGAATCCAACCCAGTTTGCGCCCGGAGAAGACCTGGATCGCTATCCTCGTGATGAAGACGGTGACCGGGCCAAACTCGAAGAGCGAGGTACCTCGCTTCTGTGGGCACCCGGGCCAGAACAGATGTACCCCGATGGGTTTGCAACCTCAGTGTCGGTCGACGGACCGTCTCAAGGTCTGGAAACAGACTACAGGCCGCACTTTTTCGGCGGCGTGGCGACGGTCGTCACCAAACTCCTGTTGCAGGTCCTGCCGGACGTCGCTGTGTTCGGTGAAAAGGACTATCAGCAATTGCAGGTCATTCGCCGCCTCGTACGCGATCTGGATATCCCAGTTGAGGTGATCGGCGGGCCAACAATACGCGAGGCCGACGGCCTGGCGATGTCATCCCGCAATGCCTATCTGTCGGCGGAGCACCGCACCATAGCGCCTGCCCTCAAACGCATTCTGGATGATACCGGCAGGCATGTTCTCGCAACCAATGACGGCGAGGCGGCGGAAGCAGAGGCAGCCCGATCCCTCGTGAGTGCCGGCTTTGACAAGGTGGATTATGTTGCCCTGCGCCACGCGGACAGTCTCAAGCCGGTCACCGGTGACGAAATAGAAGCCGGTGCTCCGCTGCGGCTTCTGGCGGCCGCTCACCTGGGAACAACCCGCCTGATCGACAACATTGATCCACGGTCAGTCTAGTCAGGGCTTTGGATCCAGCACGTCGACACCGTCTGGCTGGAAGCGCTCGAAGGTCAATGACTGATCCGGGTATGACAGCGCGAACAGCTCGTACCACCGCAACGAGCCGTTGACGGCCTCGTGCCGGGCATAGACGAGGATGTCCATGTCACCGTCACCATTGAAATCGCCCCGAGCGACTTCTCCATATGTCGAGGCGGCACCCGCATAGGCCAGCTCAAGCTGCTCAGGAGAACTGCCTCGGGTGAGAACATCACCGGTGGCAACCATGCTGCCGACACTGAACTGGGCGGATTTGAGGCTTGCAAGAGCGTCTTCGGTATCCGGCGCCAGCGCAGGCAATACATCAACCGGCAGCAGCGAGAGTGTCTGAAAGCCAACCGCCTCATCATCTATGCGTGAGGATGCAGCTTCATCAGACGCCGCAAGAGCCAGAAGCGACCCGCAGGCCACACGCATGAAGCCTTCGAAGTTCATATCCAGCTGGGTGGCCGCATAGTACCCGGCCTGCACTGCATCGGTATAGGCACGGCACGTCCGAACACGCTGCTTGGTTGCATCATCAGGTGCGGTCAATTCAACACCCTGAGACTGGGAGCCACCCGGTGCCCGTCCGCCAATGGGAAGCGGCGCATCCATTAGCCGGTTCAGAGTATCTTCATCCAGGCAGCCCTGCGCGGTTTCGGTCTCAAACACCAACGGCATGCTCAGGCACGCGCCCGCTGCCCGCGCTGGCGGCACATCGGCAAGGACCGCAACACCGAGCCCCGCGACGGCCGCAAGAGAGAGATACAGGCGTGCGGTCATAGCAATCCAAGCTCCATCAGTTCGGCCTGCATCTCGGCAGGCATGTCATCAGCACTTGCGGCAGACATGTCCAGATCAGCCGGTGCATCCTTCGCTTCAAGATACCGCCATCCCTGAAACGGACGTCTTGGCGCCGGACGCGTTGGTATCAAAGGCGTATCAAGATAAAGACGGCACCGCTTGATACCCTCACTATCCTTGTATTGCTCGATCTCCAGCAGTTTCTGGCGCACCCGTATGGTGCCGGACATGACCCAGTAAAGCGAACCGCCATCGAGCAACTCATCAGCCCGTTTTGGCGTCATGCGGGTCGTGTGGAACAGCCTGTCCACTTTTCCATAACCCGTTTTTCCAGCCAGGACGCGGCCCTGCCAGTCCGCCAGATCTTCAATCGACGTCGCCCCGACGCACAGCTTGATGAGATGCAATGTCATACCAAGAGCCTAGGCATCCGCGTTTTCAAAGACCACCAACGCCGCACCACCTTCAACCTGATCTCCAGGACCTGCGAGGATATCTGCAATCGTTACATCACCCGGAGCCGTCAGAGTGTGTTCCATCTTCATGGCCTCAAGCGCAATCAGCGGTGCCCCACGCTGAACCCGGTCTCCGGCCTTGACCCAGATTTGGGTAATCTTGCCCGTCATGGGGGCCGTCACACCGCCCGATGCGGCGGCATCAGCCGCGTCCACATCAAGGGGATCAGGCACAGGGAAGGTCCAGGTGGACCCATCCCGCATGATGCTGATGGTGGCATCGTCCACATGAACGCCTGCTGACAGGCGAGCACCGTCAATGACCGCTTCTATGACGGAACTCGAAGACCTCATGGTCGGGGCGGAAGCGGTCTGCCCGCCGCACGCAACAAAAATGCCGTCAGCCGTGTAGGTCACCTCAGCACTATGCACCGCATCGCCTTCCAACAGCGTTACGACTTCACCCGCCTGCCCGGCAAGCCTCCAGCCACTAGTATCGTTCCACGGTGAGTAGGGGTCAGTATCGCTCCCCCGTGACGATGCCATCGCACGCTCCTGCGCCAGGGCAAGCGCTGCAAAGACAACAACATCGCCCGGCGCCACGCTATCGCCCGGTAACAGCGCATCCTGATGGGCTTCGATAAACCCGGTATCCATGTCGCCTGACGCGAAGACAGGGTGGCCGATGACCTGCCGGAGGAATGCCGCATTTGTCGCGACACCCGCTGCTTCAACCTCGCCAAGAGCCTTGATCAACTGCTGGCGCGCCATGTCACGGCTCTCACCCCAGGCAATGAGCTTGGCAATCATCGGGTCATAATAGATGCTGATGTCATCGCCCTGGCGCACGCCCGCATCAACACGAATGCCGTCACCTTCCTGGGGCATCCAGAATTCTTTCAGCGTCCCGGTAGATGGGAAGAACTTCTTGTTCGGGTCTTCCGCATACAGCCGGACTTCAACTGCGTGGCCTTCCAGCGGAATGTCACCTTGCGTCAACGGCAACTCTTCACCGGACACGACCCTCAGTTGCCACTCCACCAGATCCTGACCGGTGATCATCTCGGTAACGGGGTGCTCCACCTGCAGGCGGGTGTTCATCTCCATGAAGTAGAAGCGATCCGCCTGCAGACCGTCGGACGCATCCGCAATGAACTCGACAGTACCCGCGCCCTGATAGCCGATGGCCCTGGCCGCATCGCACGCCGCATTGCCCATCGCTTCACGCATATCCGCCGGCATGCCCGGCGCCGGTGCTTCCTCGACGACTTTTTGATGTCTGCGCTGAACCGAACAGTCCCGTTCATACAGGTGCACCACATTGCCGTGGCTGTCCGCAAAAACCTGAACTTCAATGTGACGGGGACGCGCCACAAACTTTTCGATCAGTACATGGTCGTCGCCGAAAGCCGCCTTGGCTTCGCGCTGGGCAGACGCCAGCGCTTTGTCAAACTCCGCCGCCGCGTCGACACGGCGCATCCCCTTGCCGCCGCCACCGGCCACCGCCTTGATCAGAACCGGATAGCCGATCTGCTCAGCCTGGTCCGCCAGAAAGGCGGGATCCTGGTGAGTCCCGTGATAGCCGGGCACCACCGGCACCCCGGCTTCCTGCATCAGCACCTTGGCGCGGTCCTTGAGGCCCATGGCGCGAATGGCATCAGCCGGCGGGCCCACAAACAATACCCCGGCGTCAGCACATGCGTCGGCGAACTCGGCGTTTTCAGACAGGAACCCATACCCGGGGTGAATGGCGTCCGCACCACTTCTGCGAGCCGCATCAAGAATACGGTCGGGGCGCAGATAGCTTTCAGCCGCCGCCGCTGGCCCCAGCAGATAGGCCTCATCAGCCAATTCCACATGCAGCGCATGCTCGTCCGCCTCGGAGTAAACGGCGATTGTGCGCAGCCCCAGGGCATGCGCGGTCTCAATGATGCGGCAGGCAATCTCACCGCGATTGGCAATAAGAACGGAAGTGATCATCAGGTGCGCCAGTTCGGGTCCCGTTTTTCCAGGAAAGCGGCAATGCCCTCACCTGCTTCCGCGCCCGAGCGGTTGCGCCCCTGCACGGCCACAACTTCATCGACAAGCTCATCGTCAATCGGCAGACCCGTCACATCGTCCATCAGCGACTTTGTCGCCGCGATGGCACCCGGTGCAGCCGCGAAGATGTGGTCTATGAAATGCGCAAGTTTGGCAGCCAGGTCAGTTTCATCATCCACAACCACATCGACCAGTCCAAGCCGGTGGGCCTCCGCTGCATCAAACGGATCACCCGCCAGCAGGTACCGCCGCGCTGCTGTAATGCCGATGGCCTCGATCACATAAGGCAGTGCCAGAGCCGGCACGAACCCATGCCGCACTTCGGAAAATACAAACCGCGCTGCCGGGGTCGCCAGAACGATGTCACACGCAGCAATCAGCCCAAGCCCATACCCTGCAGCCGGCCCTTCGACGACCGCAATGACCGGCTGCGGCAACTCACGCACCCGGCTCAGGACTTCGGCAATCGCCTCTGCATCCTCTTCCGTCTCGTCATCTGTGTAGTGGGCGATGTGCGGTAGCCAGTCAAAATCTGCCAGTCCGGAAAACACCTTGCCTTCCGCCCTTATAACCAGCGCTCGCACGGTATCCGAGTTCGCCCGCAAATCTTCCAGGCGGTCATTCAGATCAGCCACAAGGTCGGGATTGAACGCATTGTGTTGATCCGGGTTGTTCAACGTGATGGTTGCAAGCCCGTCCCGGGTTACATCCATAAGCACAAAAGCATCGGCCATGACGTTGTTCCTTACATCCGGAAGACGCCGAACCTGTCCGGCGCATGAGGTGAACGAATAGGCGCATTCAATGAAGCAGAAATGGCCAGGCCAAGAACCATGCGCGTGTCCTGTGGCGCAATGATGCCGTCATCCCACAGGCGGGCCGTTGCAAAATACGGGTGGCCTTCTTCCTCGTAGCGTTCGCGGATGGGTGTCTTGAAGGCGTCCTCCTCCTCCGCGCTCCACGCTTCGCCCCGTGCATCCATTCCATCTCGCTTGACGGTTGCAAGCACGCTTGCCGCCTGTTCACCGCCCATGACCGAGATACGCGCGTTGGGCCAGGCAAACATGAAGCGTGGCGAATAGGCCCGGCCGCACATGCCGTAGTTCCCGGCACCGTAAGACCCACCAATGATGACAGTGAACTTGGGCACCTGAGCGGTCGCAACGGCCGTCACCATCTTGGCGCCATCCTTGGCGATGCCGCCTGCTTCGTACTGGCTGCCGACCATGAAGCCGGAAATGTTCTGCAGGAAGATGAGCGGGATGCCGCGCTGCGAGCACAGCTCAATGAAGTGGGCCGCCTTCTGCGCGCTTTCGGAAAACAGAATGCCGTTGTTCGCCACAATGCCGACGGGATACCCCATCAGCCGGGCGAACCCGGTGACCAGTGTGGTGCCATAGAGTTTCTTGAACTCATCGAACTCGGATCCATCAACAAGCCGGGCAATGACCTCACGCACGTCATACTGGGTGGCCAGTGTTTCTGGTACCACACCGGCAAGTTCCGCCGGATCGTACAAGGGAGGACGCGGCCGCCGCGTCTCCACTTCGCAGGGTTTGCGCGTGTTGAGATGGCTGACAATCTGCCGCGCAATCGCAAGGGCGTGCGCGTCATCCTCCGCGTAATGGTCGGTGACACCCGACTTGCGCGAATGCACGTCAGCGCCACCGAGGTCTTCAGCACTGACCACTTCACCCGTTGCAGCTTTCACCAAAGGCGGGCCGCCAAGAAAGATCGTGCCCTGATTGCGGACAATGATTGTCTCGTCCGACATGGCCGGGACATAGGCCCCGCCCGCGGTGCACGACCCCATCACGACAGCGATCTGCGCAATGCCTTCAGCCGACATGGTGGCCTGATTGAAGAAAATGCGCCCGAAATGCTCCCGGTCCGGAAAGATGTCCGCCTGATTGGGCAGATTGGCGCCACCGGAATCCACAAGATAGATGCACGGCAGCCGGTTCTCCCGCGCCACTTCCTGTGCCCGCAGATGCTTCTTCACCGTGACGGGATAGTACGTCCCGCCTTTGATCGTCGCGTCATTGCAGACGATCATGCATTCGCGGCCGGACACACGCCCGATGCCGGTGATGATCGCCGCGGCATGAATGTCATCGTCATACATGCCGTTGGCGGCAAGCGGTGACAGCTCAAGAAACGGCGTACCCGGATCAAGAAGCCGCGCCACGCGCTCCCGCGGCAGCAGCTTGCCCCGTGACACATGCCTGTCCCTCGACCGTTCAGTACCGCCGAGAGCTGCCTGCGCAGTCTTCTGCTCAAGATCCGCCAGCAGATTGTGCATGGCGTCTGCATTGGCCTTGAAGCCGGCACTCTTTGTCTGGATGGATGATGTGAGCTTCGGCATTGTCCCTGACACGTCTTCTTCTATGTCGGCCGCACTGAATGGCTGACCTCAAACCATATCTCCGCAGGCCGGAGTTGCCCGCAAAGGAGCATAGCGCCCGACCGTACGCAAGGCATGTGTCATATGAGAACAATGCGCAGGAAACCGCCATTTTGCGGAGTAAGAACGGCCCGCCCGGCTCTTCACCGGGCCCGCCCCCGGATCGCGCGTGTGAGGGGGCGAGTCGACCCGACCGGCTTTATCAAAGTCAGCAACGCTGACCTTATCTTGCGCTCGATTTGGGCAACCCCCGAAATGCATTGCAAAAATCAAGAAAAACAAGCATGGTCCTTTGGCCTATTCGACTTCTCTGGCCTCCTCCGACGACGTCACCCAACAAAGACGCAATTAGGACTTTCGGCAAGGGGTTGCGAATGCCCGTCCAGGCATGTTGCCAACGGCGGTACATGATCGCATGACGATCGGAATTGAAGGACTATCGAGATGCAGGGAACCGTTAAGTGGTTCGACATGAAAAAGGGCTACGGATTTATCCAGCCTGATGACGGCGGCAAGGACGCCTTCGTGCACATCACAGCCGTTCAGGCTGCCGGACTGGCAAGCCTCGACGAAGGCCAGGTCGTGGAGTTTGAACTCCAGGAAGGCCGCAACGGCAAGATGTCTGCCGAAAACCTGAAGGTTGCTGGCTAATCAGCCACCCCTTTGAGGATTTGACGAATTTGCGGTCCGGACGCCCCAAGCGTCCGGGCCGTTTTCGTTTCAAGAACACGCACACCCACACCCATGACCCTGCCCCTCTTTCCCGTCAGTTCGGCCTACGCCAGCGGGACCCTGCCGCCTGAAGATGGTCATACAATTTACTTCGAGGAGTGCGGCACGCCCTCGGGGCGCCCACTGCTCTACCTGCATGGCGGGCCTGGAAGCGGTTTCTCAACGGACATAACGCAGCTTCTGGACCCCGAGCATTACCGCATCATCCTGATGGATCAACGCGGGTCCGGCCGGTCAACACCCCATGGCAGCCTCACCTGCAACACCACGACGCACCTTGTTGGTGACATTGAGCGGCTGCGCCGTCATCTCGACATTGAGGGATGGCAGGTGTTCGGCGGATCATGGGGCGCAACATTGGCCATTGCCTACGCCATGGTGCACCCGACGGCCACGTCAGCCCTGACGCTCTACGGGGTGTTCCTTGCCCGCCAGCATGAACTGGAAGCGCTCTACTTTGAGGGAGGCGTTGCTGCCTCCATATTCCCGGATGTGTTTGCTGCCTTCATGGACCCGTTGACACCGGCCCAACGCGCCAATCCAATTGACGGATACGCAGAGCTGTTTCAGTCGCCCGACGAAACCGTCAGACGGGACGCCCTCACCAGATGGACAACACTTGAGAAGGCAGTCTCCCGGCTCATCCTGGATGAAGCACAGATGTCTGCCGACCTGTCAGACCCGGACTTCGTGCTCGCCCACTCCCTGATCGAGAACCACTATTTCCGTCATCATGGCTTCATTGATGCCGATGACATTTTGCAACGCGCGGGTCAGACGCTTGCGGATACTCCCATCGACATTGTCGCATCCCGCTATGACATCGTCTGCCCGCCGCAGACCGCTTTCGACTTCGCCCGTGCCGTGCCGCACGCACGCCTCACTGTTGTTGAGGATGCCGGTCATACGTGGCGCGACCCGTCCAACACGCAGGCACTGCTTCAGGTGCTCAACGCTCACAAGGATGCCTCATGAATTCTTCCCCACCCCGCAAACCGCTATCAAAACCGGGCGCCTGGAAGGTTCACTCAGACGAGATTGTCTTTGAAACACCCTATATCCGCGCTCGTCAGCAACGGTGCGAAACCATGCGCGGCGCCATCGTCGATCCCTATCACGTGTTCGACATGCCCAACTGGGCGGCGATGCTCGCCATCACCCCTGACCTTGAGGCCGTACTGATCCACAACTATCGCCACGGGTCACAGCGGGTGATGCTGGAACTGCCCGGCGGCATGATCGATGACGATGATCCGAACACAGAGCATGCAGTGGCGCGCGAGTTACGAGAGGAAACCGGCTTTACCGCTGAAAAGATTTTCGCCCTGCCGCCCGTCCACCCCTACCCCGGCCGCTTCAGGCAGATGGCCTATCCGTTTCTGGGCATTGGGGCGGTCAAAGAGCACGATCAGGCACTGGAAGAGGACGAGGACCTGGAGGTTATCACTGTTCCCCTGGCAGAGGCATTCAGGCTGTTCGCAGATGGCAGCGCGGACGTGGCTGCCGTGCACGCTGGAATCATGCTGTCCGCCCGCCACCTGATCACCAACACGCCGGAGCTGTCCCATTTACGGGACCATGTGTAAGGCCGCGGGCATGTTTAACCGAATGTGATCAGATTTCTCCGAATTCTTCAGATTGAAAACCGCACTTTTGAGCCGTTTTTCCCGCCCACTCATACTTTCGGGTGATTGCGAAGCTCTGAGAAACCGCCACTTTCCGACGGATGCACCATCGGTGCATCCGGGGATCAAAGTGTATGGGGCGGTCATGAGTTCGAATTCCAACAGTACGTCATCAGTCAGCAGCACAGTTCGTGGCGCTTTGTTGTGCGCCGCATTAGGCACCACGGCGCTGACCGCGCTCACGGCAGCGCCTGATACAGCCCTTGCAGCCTGCTTGGCCGCAGGCCCAGCAAACACATTCAACGTGAACGATACCTTCGTACCGTTGAACTTGACCAATGACTGCCCTGCGCCGGGGGCAGCAAACACCGCAACGGTTTTGGCGGGCAGCAACATTACGAACGCCGGCGGCGCCGGCATTACATCCGGTGCATCCCAGTGGGAAATCAACAATCTGGGGACCATCAATCCCCTTGGCAACGGCATCAACTATACCGCAGCAAATGGCGTCATCACAAATTCCGGCACCATCAACGGCAACACCGCTGTGCTTTTTTTTGGTGGCAACAGCACGTTCACCAACGAAATCGGCGGTGTTGTTAACAGCAACCTAGGCAACGCCGTGTCCTTGGGCGGCACGGGGACTGTGACCAACAGGGGTGCACTCAATTCCAACGGTTTCGGGCACGGAATTTCCATCAATGCAGCCGGCGGTGTGGTCAACAATAGCGGCAGCATTACATCAGCAAACGGCCTTGGTGTGCTGGCATTCGGTGGTGGAACAGTCACCAACGCACAAGGTGCATCAATTACGTCTTCCACAGGCAGCGTTCAGTTCACGACCGCTGGCGGAACTTTCATCAACGCCGGGAACGTGACCAGTAACGTGACAACAACCGCCTTCATCGGCAGTGGTGATGGAGACATCGTCGAGCTGCAGCCAACCGGCGTTTTCAACGGAAACCTTCTGGCCAACGGTGGCAATGACACTCTGCGCTTCGGCGGGACCGGAGCGGGCACTTTCAACCTTGCTGAGATTGACACCGGGACAGACACGCTCAAGTACCAGTCATTTGAGACCTTCAGCGTCACTGGCGGCGAGTGGACGTTCAACAACACAACCACTGTCCCCTTCGCGATCAATGGCGGCACAGTCAAAGGCACCGGCACCTTCGGCGGCCTCACTGCCAATGCAGGTGGCACGCTGGCGCCGGGTAACTCCATCGGCACCCTGAACGTCGCTGGCAATGTGGTCTTTGCACCGGGCTCCATCTATCAGGTGGAAATCAACGAAAACGGCACATCTGACCAGATCGTGGCAACAGGTTCTGCAACGATCAATGGTGGCACCGTCCAGGTTCTGCCGGAAGCCGGGACATACGCAACTCCGCAGACATATACTATCCTGACGGCTGCTGGCGGCGTGGTTGGTGTATTTACCAACCTGACAGTTGCCAGCAACTTTGCCTTTTTGAACCCGACACTGGTTTATGGCGCGAACAGCGTGCAGCTAACCATTGGAGAGGCAGCTGCCTTTGGCACTGCAGCCTTCACCCGCAACCAGCAGCAGACCGCAGCCGTGCTGACCGGACTGACAGGAACAGCAACCGGCACCCTGCAGACGGCGCTCAACAATCTGACGATACAAACTGCTCCCAACGCACGCCTGGCCTTCGAAAGTCTCAGTGGTGAAATCCACGTAGCAGGCGCTTCCGCCGCTCTCCTCAACATCAACCACGTGGCCGACACCATGCGCCGCGGTGATGGGGCCTTCTCGCGCCGCGGCATCAAGACCGCCAATGCAGGCGGATACGTGCAACTGGCTCAGGCCACTCTTGGCCAGACGGCAACGGACGCAGCCGATGTGCTTGTTGCCGCAGCACCGGGTGCTGCCGCCCGCAACCTCGATGGGGCTGCGGACACGCCCTGGACCTATTGGACAACGGCCCTTGGCTCCACCGGACAGATCGACAGCGACAGCAATGGCCGCAAGACAGAGCACAATCAGATCGGCTTTGCTGCCGGTGCTGAATATCGCCTGTCCAACGACAGCTCCGCAGGCGTATCAGTCGCCTATCTGACCAATGACGCAGACCTCGGCACACAGGACATGGACCGCAATGCCTATCTGATCGGCGCCACGGGCCGCCATCAAAGCGTGTGGGGCATCGATGTTGAAGCCGCCATCGGCTATGGGTTCCAGGACGTGGATACCAGCCGCAACATCACCATCGGCAATTTCGCGGCCACCGCCAATGCCGACTACGATGCCCACTCGATCTTTGCATCTGTTGAAGCCTCAACAACCCGAACAGCAGGCCACCTCGCCTTCCGCCCGTTTGCAGGTGCGACGTATGTCTACACGGATGTGGACGGGTTCTCTGAAACCGGCGCGGGCACAGCCGGGCTGGTCAATGATGGCGAAGAGTACAGCTCCCTTGTGGGACGTCTGGGCGTAGAAGTCTCAACCCAGTTCGAGGTTGCCGGACGCCCGGTCGTTCCCAACGCCAGCGTCGCCTGGGCCCGTGAATTGGGTGACGTCACCCAGTCCAGCGACTTCACCTTCGTTGGCGGTGGCGGATCATTTGAAACATGGGCCCCTGCCCGTGGCCGCGACAGTGCCGAAATCGGCGTCGGTGTTGCTGCCCTGGTCGCTGACAATGTCAGTGCACACCTTGGCTATCAGGGAACCGTCTCCAGCAAGGATCAGGACAGCGCCGTCTCCGCTGGCCTGCGGTTCAAGTGGTAGCAGCGCCCTAGACGGCCCCACCCTTGACGGGTCGCCACATGGGATAGATCGGCGGGCACCCCTCCGGGAGGTCCGCCGGTACATCGCGCAGCTCAAACCCATAGCGCTGGTAGATGGGAATGTTCTCGGCCTTGCTCGACTCAAGGTAGGTCGGCATGCCTGCACGATCCGCCTGAGCCAACCCGGAGCGCATCAACGCACCACCCAGTCCTTTGCCTTGCCCTGCAGGCACAACACCAATCGTGAACAGATAGAAATGTGGCTCACGAGGGGTCGCCTTGTGCATGGCAGCTCCGAATGCGCGGCTGCGGCCCAGCGCACTGGGCACGCCGTTCAGAACCAGCTCCAGCGCGGTCAAAAGTGCCTGCCCGCCGGGAAGGGAGCCATGACCACCGGGCGTCATCCACATGGTGGCGCCGAGCTGATTGTCGAGATATTCGGCAAATCCGCCGGGGACGTACACATGCGTCGCCATACGGGTCATGATGCTGGTGATAAGCTTCGGCTTTTCGAGGATCCACAGCGAAATTGGATCGTCCGCAAATGCTTCGCCGATGAGCCGCCCGACAAGCTTGCTGTCTTCGGGCCCGGCGCGATGAATCAGGTGATCTTTCATTACGGCTTGTAGATATTCACCACATCCGTCGTCGTAAAGAGCGAAAAGACACCTGCCCCGCCTGACCCGCCGACAATCACGAACATGCTGCCGGCACCGGCAGAGGCAGCCCCCAGACGCGGCAACGGCAAAGAAGGCTGTGTCTGCCAGCGTCCGCCAGCCGTATCCAGGACATAGTGCTCCGAGAATGTCCGCATGGGATCATTTGACCGGCCGCCAGCCATATGGATGCGTCCACCCAGCACCCCAAAGGCTGCATCGGCACGCGGTGCCGGCAGGGCTGCTACGCTGGACCAGCGATTGGCGGACACATCAAGCTTGTGAACCAGGGACGTCACACCGCTGCCGGTCCGGCCACCCAGCGCATAGACAGCCCCATTTGCGGCCACCACCC